>JAAIGE0101412417.1_pt1 | contig 23096 bp, 19 predicted proteins | sample 6487951 | NCBI WGS metagenome assembly JAAIGE01 (sample SAMN13974128, study PRJNA590717) | phyllosphere metagenome | biome: tomato field; feature: multiple bacterial spot infested tomato fields; material: tomato leaves; isolation source: leaves from tomato fields | host: Solanum lycopersicum ...
CTATCTGCCCGCGAGACCCGCCGCGTAAGCCGTCACCGCCCCCACTACCGCGTGCGCCATCAGGTTCGCCTGCACGTTTACCGAACCGTCCGCGTTCAGCGTCTGGTTATGAATAACCTCTGCCAGATACGGTGCCGACGCACCCGTTACCGCCTGCGCCCGGCTGCCTCCCGTCACGAACGTCCAGGTCTTGACCCAACACGAAACCTCTCGGATGGGAATAAAGGTTGTATTATAATTTCATTATTATAAATAAATAATTTTGGTGACAATGCCGTAACATCATAGACATTTTCAGCAATCAGCTTAATATTCGTTCTGAATATCGGTATGTCAGTATCATCTGCCAGGACAAATACGTCTTGATTTTTTACTGCGCTTACGTTTAATACATCATACAAATTATCATAATCATTATGCTCCATCTCATTCCATACAACTCCCCCTATGGTAACAGGGTATTTATTAAGCAAGTCAATAGCTTTATCATTCTCATCACCGATAACCAAGTGAAAATCAGATAACAATGCTTCTTTACACTCGTCAAATAAAGTCATTATTTCTACCTGTTTAATTATTTCAATATAGTTTCAAAAGTCTTTTCATCACTTTAAAAAGGTATGACTGTTTTAACTGCTTTACCAGGTTATTTGCTTTTCGAATAATCCGATATACTAATGTGCGTCCCTTTCTCTGGGTCATAATCAACACACTACCTAACTTGCCATCACTGGATTTACGACTAACAACTTTTTCATTGCCAGCACTTACTTCTAACTGACCAATAACAGAATTTGAATCAGTACCTAAATCATCGACTATATTCATGGCTTTATTTCTGGCTACTTCCCAATTCTTTTCAGCTTTAAGCACCGTTTCAATACGGTTTACGACTCCCGGAAATTTCTTACCCGGCAATATTACCCCGGCCAGCATCCCGCTCGTCGCTTCCAACGCTATTTAGTTCACTTCGGTCGCCTGTATGATGGTATCAGCTACCGCAGACCATTCACTGCTCATCAGCGCCTTAACGCTATCCGCTACCGACTGATTCTTACCGGACAGGTCATTAAGCATTTGGAGGTGAAGGACTGGCTGCCGTAAGATAGGCTGGCGCCGATGGCGTTGTTGTTCTCCGGAACGGGTTATAAAGTAAAACCCCGGCTCATTGCCGGGGATTTTGCTATAGTGTTATCTGATTTATTTTTGAAATGTCTTTTCTTAGATCGTCACTTATATCTGAAGGATCTAATTCGTTTATGACACCCCTTATTTCAATAAATGTTTCTTTGTTAATTTTTATATCATTTTCGGTTATTGTCGATAAAGATGATATAAGCTCACCGTCATAAAACTCACCTGCAAGAGGATCTTCTTTCAAAATAGTTAATATCTTAGGTAATAGCTGGTCAATACATATTTTTTGTCTTATGGCGCGACAAACATCTTCTACTTCTAGATCTTCAATAGGCATATCGAGAATTCTTTCGAACCATTCTTCAAGAGAAGATTTCTGGCTTATATCATTACTTTTATTGATATTTCCTATCAAAATACGGAACGTCGTCATATTCCATGTCCTTTCAGAGCAGATTCAATTTTATTAATAGCATCGGTAGCTCTACCATATGCAGCCTGTGCTTCAGGATTGTCTAAATTTTTTAATGTATCCGCATGATTTTTTAATCCCCTGAGAGTATTTTGCATTTCCTGCATATGATCCCAGTAACCTCCATCTTGTTTAGGTACAGGATTGCCATCCATGTCCTTTAATGTTCCGGTTATATCATGGTCTTTCAGGGCATTTTTTATAGTGTTGTCGATCTTTCTAATAGCACTTTCCTGTTTTTGATTAAGCTGCTGAGGCTGTTTATCATTCTTTTGCTTGGGATCATTCTCAGGGGGAGTTGGAGTACCCGATCCGGCACCAGCCAGCTCAGTTTTCTCAGCATCAGTCAGATCCTTACCAACATTTGGCGTGGAACCGCTATTGTCGCTGTCACCGTTCTGTTGAGCCGCAACCACCGCCATCAGCATGCAGCTGGTATTCGCCAAACAGGCCGCGTCCATCCCCTCTTTGACTTTCTTCGTCAGTGCCCGCATCTACTGCAACATGCCCGCGCTAAACATATTGTTACTGATTTCATTCTGGCCAGCCTGGGCGCCTGCGACCGCATCAGCCGTTGAATTACCGATAATGCCGCCAGCCAGCCCTGCTGCAACCGTGCCCAGCGCGACCAGCGTCTGCTTCTGCTCCTCATTCAGCTGACTGACAGGCACATTACCATACAGTGCCTTTTTGATGGCTTCACCCATCGACACCGTGGTGGCTGCGGCCGCCGCACCGGACAGCGCTGAGTTGCCCTGTGCCGCAGCTATGACACCAGCCATAGCCGTATCAGTTTTATTTTGAGCTTGGTAGATACTTTGCCCTTAATATTGCTTCGTGGTTTTCCGTATAGCGCCTTTAGTATCATCCCCGAATCCTGCCCGCCGCCACGGCAACAAAGCTGATTCCGGCGGCATGGCAGTTGATTATCGGCTTGACCAAATAGTGTTCGGCAGATCAAAACACCCCGGCCTGATTAAGCCGGGGCCGCTGTTTATCAGGAATCTGATGGGGGATATTTTCGGGCTTTACGTTCGTCAATTTTGGCGAAAACCCATGATTTTAGGGTCGCCGCTGTTCCTGCTATTGTGCTGGCAACCAAAATTTTTTTAATCTCTGACTGTTCAATATGCATGTTATGGCTAACGATAAGTTTTACAGTTATCAACGCTAGAGAAAAAAATATTAAACAGCAGAAAACCATATATGCAATACTCAGAAACAATAAAGCTAGGGTGGGACTATTTTTTTTCTTCATTTACTTCATCCTTGACAGCATTACTAACAAATTCGCCCCTATCGAAACGATGATATCTCCAACAGGAGCTGAACCGGAGCTCAAAAAAGAGTTAAATAAAGATGGCGCAACAAGGCTAACGACTGAGCCTAATGCCCAGCCAGCGCCTGCACCAGTTAAAGCACCTTTATCAGGCCCATCAGTAAACAGGGTTTCAACCGCTGTGATACCAGCATTTGCCTATATACCCCGCCTTGGTGCCAGACCACCAGTAACAGCCGCTGAGGCACTCCCCCGGTAATCCCAGGTTTTTTGCTTATTTTCAGGTAACACCTTGTTCTTATCACTGTTTATATCAAACCACTAATATTTATCGTTCGCTATTTCCGCGATTACTGCACCGCCTATAATCTTGCCAGCCGATACCGTGGAGCGCGAGCAGCTGATAATACGGCCACTAACTGAGTGACAAGAAAAAAACCCCAACCGCAAGGGTTGAGATTCTTAACTTTATAGCTAACGGTATGTTTCAGGTATATTCTTTAACTGCTCATCTAAAGACCATCCTGCTGGTTTTTCCTTATCTTTAAACCAAACGGCTCCTTTTTTGAGCCATTTTTCTCGATATCTTTTTAAGGCATTAATATTCATATCTTCATAACCGAATTCAACACCACAACAATCACATATTTCATAGCCAGGAGTTAGTCCATCATCTCCCCAAGGCGGCTCTAGTTGTTTAGCACCACACACCCGACATACATTAAGTTCATGACTATTGTGCATTAAAGTAATCCAAATCTGTTTTAAATCCATGATCGGCAGGATCTGGCCTGAACATCGCTTTTGGCACACCATCAGCCGTTTTTACAGCAAAGGTGTTTTTATCATTATAGAATACAGTCTCACCGCCAGGACTCACTTTAGATAATGTTCACAGTGGGGGATTATTAACAAAGCTATGCGTCGCTTCAACGTATTGCTTTGAGTTATGGAACTCAGAAAACTCCTGTATATGTTTGTCCCAATGTCCATAAGCATTAGATACAGGTTCTTTTTTCTTATTTTCTGTCTAAATTTGGGTATCTTTAGCTTTTGCTGAATCTGTTGGCTACCCTCATTTATCAGGCGAGACGCCTCTACAATATCTCCCTTCTTTAGTGCAGTTTCAGCAGCTTTGATAGCTTTACCCGCAGCATCGCCTGCACCTGGTATAACCCCGATTACCGCCGCCAGATAATCCAGCGCACTCTGCGCTTCCGCAAAGCTCTTGATGTCCCCAGCCACCGGCACAAAATCCACGACGAACGCGGCGGCGTCTTTCAGCGCTTCACGCCGCTCGTTGTACATTTTCACTGAGCAGGTTTCGGCGCTCATACCGCCACAGTTGGCCTTCTTATAGCGCTCGTTTTCGGCCTCAACATACTCACCGGCCTTCCGCTCAAGCGTCTTGCCTTCAGACTGCGCCTGAGCGATATCAACGAGAGAATTATTCTCAACAACAACGCTTCCCGGTGTACAGTCTGGCGAAGAACACCTTTTTTTCCTGTGCTTTCCGTCAGTTAGAAGCAGTTTTTGCTGAGACGTTTTCAGGACTCCAACTTTTTTCCCGACGCGCTTTTCCGGCCCGGAGCACGCTACCGCCACATCCTGGCATTACGCCTGCTCCCGTGCATATTAACAGTGCTTTACGCGCTGTCATTACCGCTTTTACATCGCTTCGGGAGACGGGTCATAGCTTGTCTGTGGCCTGGTGAACCGTCTGCCGGGCGCGGGCTGGCGAGGCCCGCCAGAGCCGGAACGGCATCCTGTGATCCGGCTGGCGAATGAAGGGTGACTGGCTGGTTTATAAAGTAAAGTTCCGGCACTAAGGCCGGAATTCAATTATATCTATATTATCGCTTGGGCATTTTTGTAGCAAAATAAGGAATAAGATAAATGCCTACACCACCTACTAATCCTCCTGCCACACCAGATTTAAGACTAAACTTTAATATATCAATGAAAGGTATGTTAAAGCTTCTAATTTCAATAAAATAGAATAAAGCTCGACTAATAAAAACCCCAACGGTGACGATTAATACGACAAACAATATGGTAGTAATTAACCTGAGAGGGTTGCGCATTATTTCGCTCCTTCTTTTAAAGAACTAACAGCTTTAGGCCCGCCCTGACCAATACCTTCCGTTGAACCATCAGCAACGTCCCCTTTCTTCAGCGCCGTCTCTGCTGCCCTGATGACCTTACCGGCAACATCATCTGCACCCGGTATAATACCCACCACCGCTGCCAGATAGTCAATAGCCGAATGCGCCTCCGCAAAATCCTTGATATCGCTCACAATCGGTACAAAATCAACGTTCAGCGAAGCCGTTGCTTTCAGTGCTTCATGCCGCTCGTTGTACATTTTCACTGAGCAGGTTTCGGCGCTCATGCCGCCACAGCTGGCCTTCTTATAGCGCTCGTTTTCGGCCTCAACGTACTCACCGGCCTTCTGCACAAGCGTCTTGCCTTCAGACTGCGCCTGAGCGATATCAGCGAGAGAATTATTCTCAACCGTTATTTAATGGCTAATGAATATTATTAACCATTTTATATACGCCAGTCTTGATAGCCAAAGAAAAATCGCACCAAAGGACAGGTCTAATTTTGTTAAAAAAACCCTAATGAAAAAAAATGGTTTTTTATCATCAATTAACCCTTGGTAAAAATACTTCCCATACATTGCAAAGAGAAAAAATGATATCCCTCCTGACAAATTAGATACTAATGATAAATTATCAAAATCTCTTCGATATTCAGCTATCGCCGCCGCCACATACCCAAGAACAAGAAAAATCAATGCACTGCTTGATAAAAAATTACGTTTAAAAAACATATAATTAAAATAAAGCAAGGAATCCTTACCTACCTTAGTGCTGCCAAGGTTTCTATAAACAAAAATAAAAAAAACAACCTCCCCACAGCAACAACAACAATAGCAACATGAAGGATGATGCATTAAGAATAATATCATTTCAAATCATAGTGGTATATTTCCTTAGTGGAGTCACCGTTTAGATCTATTTTTTCATCATGAGAACCAGTGGCAGAACCTGTAAAACCAATGCTTGGTCCAACAGAAAAGGAAAAGCCGATACCATCTTTTCCACCAGACATTCCTACGGAACCGGCACCAAAACCAGTCCTAGTTGAATAATCACGATTTAAGTTGCCAAACACCCCTGGGAAATATGGACCAAAATCAACACCAACAGAAGCTCCAGCCTTAACACCAAACTCTTTGGTGTATCCTGTAGAAATAGAGAAGTAATCATTATTAACCTCAGCTCCTCCTTTCAGAGCAAGCCCCGCACCACCTGAAACTTTAACCTTCCCGTCAGGTTTAACCTTATATTCAATCCCCCAATAAGGCTCTTCGCCAATAGCAATTATATTCACCGCATGCGCCATCAGGTTCGGCTGCACATTCACCGAACCGTCCTCGTTCAGCGTCTGGTTATGAATATCCTCTGCCAGGCAGGGTACCGCCGCATCCATTACCGCCTGCGCCAGGCTGCCTCCCGCTACGAACGTCCTGGTCTTAACCCAACACGAAACCTCTCTGATGGTAATAAAGGTTGTATTATAATTTCATTATTATAGATAAATAATTTTGGTGACAATACCGTAACATCATAGACATTTTCAGCTATCAGATTGATATTCATCCTGAATATCAGGTATACCAGCATCATCCGCCATGACAAATACGTCTTTATTTTTTAATGCGCTTACGTTTAATACATCATAAAAATTGTCATAATCACTATGTTCCATCTCACTCCAAACTAATCCCCTGCGCTATCCAGCAATATTGTTAAAAAAACTGATAAGACCCTAACGCAAGAACCAGTAAAGATCTCGGCCATAAGGGCCGAGACCTTAGAATTATTTAATAGGATAATGGTAATGTTCTGGGATCTTATAATCATCAGGAAAATCTACAGTATCTGGAAGCAAGGTAAATCGATCTATATCCTCCTTTGTCTGTTCAAAAACGCTATATAGTCCTGATAAAAAGGTTGATATACGCAGTAAAGCTGCCTGCATTGCCAACTCATCGTTATTTTTTTTTGCATTAAAAAATAATTCAATTGTCAAGTTAAGGTTTTTTATATCCCTTTGAATACTCTCAACTATTGAATAATCTTCTGCCAAATAAAAATCATCTGTATCAAGCCCTTTTCCTGCCTTCTGTTTTAACAACTCCAGATAAGCATCTTTGAATTTATCTAGCATACTAATATCAATCATTTTGGTATCCTCCGCCCTTCAGCTCTGGCGGCCTTAGTTTTTGCATCATTAAAAGACCCATCAATATTCAGGACAGCTTTAACTTTTCCTTTGCTATCAAAAACCTCAATATGATCTTTGTGCAACCCATCGAGATAATATTTATCTCCTTTCGCAATATAATCTCCAACAGCCCCCTTCGCTTGATAGACGCTTTGCCCCTGAAAGATCTGGCTTGTTTTCTGAGCGCTTTCTTTCATTTGGCTACCAAAACCAGACTGTTTAAAAAATTCTCCCATATTCCCAACCGCGTCAGCATTAGGCGTATATTTGCCACCAGTCGCCTTGCTGACACCAGTAGCAGCACCCGCCGCATTTGCTATCGCCGCATGACCAAAAATGTTAACAAGTTCAGTCGTGGTTTCTTCTGAACCACCAAACATTTGCGCACGATAAATCAGCGTATTAATCGAACCATCAAAGTTTGATTGTGCCCCACGCAGATTAACCCATTCCTGTTTCTCTGCCGGAGTCAGCGAGTCCATGCCTTCATTTCGTGCTTTGGCTGCCAGTTCGTCACTTCTTGCGCTACTTTCAGCCTGCCATTGTTTCATTTCTTTCGCGACAGCAACACATTCAGCAGCCGTTGAACAGGTGTTTATCTGCGCCTGAACCTTGTCGTACTCTTTGGCATAGTGCTCACGAACACTAGCTTTACAACTGCTGTCACTGCCGCAGGCTGTTAACTCTTCACTGCGGCTTTTCTGCTGGGCAGGGCTGAGATGATTATATTCTACCGCATTCCTCCCCGCCTGCGCGGCCGCCACCGCGCCCGCCGTGCTGTCGCCCGCTACTCCGCCCGCGAGGCCCGCCGCCAGCGTCCCCAGCGCGCTTATGGTCTGGCGCTGCGTCTCCGTCAGGTCGCTGCGGTCAGTGCCCGGATACATCTGCTGCGCGATGTACTCGCCCATCGCCGCGCCCGACGCCCCCGACAGCGCGCTGTTTCCCGCCGCGTAAGCCGTCACCGCACCCACCACCGCGTGCGCCATCAGGTTCGCCTGCACGTTCACCGAACCGTCCGCGTTCAGCGTCTGGTTATGAATAACCTCTGCCAGGTACGGTGCCGCCGCGCCCGTTACCGCCTGCGCCAGGCTGCCCCCCGCCAGGCCCTGCACCGCCGCCGTCGCCGCCTGAATACCCTGCTGAAGGGCGCTGCCCGTGCCGAAAGGCGCCGCGGCGGTTTTATAAGCCTGTTCCGCTATCTCCCCGGCTGCGGGGGTCAGGTTGCCCTTGCCGGCCAGCGCTGCCTTCGCGGCCTGAAGCGCGGCCGGATCCCTCTTCGCTCTCTCGCCCGCTATCTGCCCCTCCGTGCGCGCGATGTCCGCCGCCTGGTTGCCGATTTCCCCTATCAGCTGCGCCGCCTGCAGCCGGTTCTGCTCCCTCTCTTTATCGAATATCGGCGACAGCGTCTGGTTCGCGTGCGCGGCGTCGCGGCTCAGCCCGCTCACGTCCTGCGACTGCTTATCTCCGTCGCGGATAACCAGCGCGCCCCCGCTCACCGCCGCATTCGTCAGCGAGCTGCCGCTGCCGCTGTGGTTCGCCCCCGTCAGCAGCCCGTTCGCCATGTTCCCCGCAAACTGGCCGCCGATGCTGCCCCCGGTGCTCACGCCCGCGCTCTGATGCTCCACCTTATAGTCCGCCCGGTTTTCGATGTCGCGCCAGCCCAGCGTGCCCGTCTCCAGACGGTTTTTATCCGCCGTCGCCGTCGAGCCGATAACCGCGCCGTTCAGCTGCGTGTGCCCTCCAGCCGTCACGTCAAAGCCGCCTTTCCCCGCGAACAGGCCGGTCTGCTCCTCCACGCTCTGCCAGGTGCTGTGCATCTTATCCCGGCTCAGGTTCACGTTCGCCGAGCCGGTCATCGACCCGAAGGTGAAGCTGCCCCCGGCGCTGGCGCTCTGCTGCTTCGAGTCGTAGCGGTCGCTGTCCTGCTCGCTCGTCAGCGTCAGGTTGCGCGCCACGTCCGCCCTGATTTTTTCGCCGCTCACCTGCGCGCCCTGAAGCGTGGTGTCGCGCCCGCTTACCAGCATCACCTCACGGCCCGCGCTCACCTGCGTTTCCGTGTGGGTGACGCCGCTGCCCTGCTCGCTGCCTTTTGCCTTATTTGCGCTGGCGGAGACGCTGATGCCCCAGCCGCCCTGACCCGCGCCGATGCCGATGCCCGCCGTGCCGCCGTGGCTCTCGTTTTTACCCTCCAGCGACGAGGTGTTCGCGGCCGACAGCAGGTTGAGGTCCCGGTTCGCCGACAGCAGCAGGTCTCTGCCCGCCTGCAGCTGGCTGCCCTGCACCGTCAGGTCACCACCGTGCCCTTTCACGCCGCTGCCGCGCGCCACCACGCTCAGATTATCGCCCGCCGTCAGGCTGCTGCCCTGTGCGGTGCGCTGCTCGCTGCGCTGTGTGGAAGTGGAAGACTGGCTACCGTAAGAGAGGCTGACGCCGATGGCGTTGTTGTTCTCCGGGCTGTCGCCCTGCGCCTCTGCCAGCCGGCCGGCCTGCACCGCCTGCACGCCGCTGAGCGCCGCTTTAGTACCCTGCAGCGCCGCCAGCCGTCCGCTGTCGGCAGACTTCGCCTCCTGCACCGTCTGCGCCGCCGTGTTCAGCGCGCTGCCTGCCGTGCCGGAAAGCGCCAGCGTCAGGCCCGAGGTTTTCTGCTCCACCCGGTGCGTCTGGCTGCTCTGGTTTTCCGCTGCGGTGATGCTCACCTCGCGGCCGTCCAGCGTCAGGTTTTTGCCCGCGATAAGATCGGAGCCGTTGATATCCAGCCGGTTGCCCGCCGTCAGCGACACGCTGCCGTTCACGCTGCCCACGGTGCTGCTCTGGCTGGTCGTCTCCTGCGCGGTGTCGGTGGTTTTCAGGCTCTGTTTGCCGTAACTGAAGCCGATACCGCCGGTGCCGGAAAACCCGCTCTTTTTCTCCTGCGCCAGATGCTGTTCGCTGTTGCGTTCAGTCGCTCCGGTAACGCTGAGATCGTGGCCCGCCTGCAGAGAGAGATCGCCGGTACTCGCTATCTGGCTGCCCTGTACGCGCAGATCGTTGCCCGCCGCCACGGAAATAGTGTCGCCATTCAGCGAACTCCCCTGCGCCGTCTGACGCGAAATCTGGTCGCGTGTGGTTGTCGTGCTCTTCGACAGCCAGCCGCTGCTGCCCGTCGTCTTTTGCCGCTCGTCCAGATCCCGGATGTTCTCGCCGTTTGTCAGTGTGACGTCATGTCCGGCGGTCAGCGCCAGCGCAACATCTGCCGACAGGGTGGCCGCGCGGGCATGAAGATCGTTGCCTGCCAGCAGCGAGAGATCGCCCTTGCTGACGACTTCGCTGCCGATCTCCTGCGTATTGCCCTGCTTCAGGCTGTTATCGCTATCCCAGACAAGCGTGTCCCGATTCGCCGTACTGACAGTATTGAGCGTCAGATCGCGTCCGGCCTTAATCACCGTCTGGCTATTTTCGCCGCTGTTAACCACCTGCGCCGCCGTGAGAGTGATATCACGTCCGGCCTGCAGTATCAGCCGGCCGTCGTCGCCCTGCACGTACATGCCTGCCACGCTATCCACCGTGGTCCGGTCGAACTGGTTTTCACCGTTCCGGCTGCTCACGCTGCGGGTTGTGCTGACGGTATTGATATCCCGTCCGGCGCGGGCGAGCAGCGAGTCGGTTGCCCCGATCACGCCGCCGATGTTATTGATATCTGCGCGGGCGAGAAGATCGACACTGGCGCCTTTGATCGTCCCCGCCATGTTGGTGATATTACCGGCGCTCAGCTTCACCACTTCGCGCCCGGCCAGCGTACCGCTGTTAAACAGGCCACCACCCAGGTTAAGGTTGAGGTTGCGGCCCGCAATCAGCGCACCGCTGCCATCGACATCGCCTGGCTGAATGCGCGCATACACCTGCGGTACCGGCACCGTCTGGCTGGAGCCATTCGGCAGTCTGACCTGCGCATTAACCAGCCAGACAATATCTTTTGTCAGCAGTCCCATCTGCTCAGGCGTCATCGCCACGCCTGGCGTCAGGTGATAGCGCTGACTAAAGGCGATAGCGTTGTTCATCAGCGCCTTGTACTGATCTTCGTCGTTGATAAAGCCGCCCAGGTAGCGCTGCCCTGTCAGGTTCATGACCTGTTCCCGGATCAGCCGCTGCTCGTAATAGCCGTCACCCAGGCGCTTCAGTACGTTATCGCTGTTCTGCGTCAGGGCGTCCTGCATATAGTCGCTGCTCAGCCACTGCTTCTCCTGAGTAAAGCGCGGATCGGTCTCTACCAGATATTTCCCGCCGGGAGAGGGATTGGTTCTGAACAGGCTGTTGTCCGGCAGGCGCGTATCGGGCCCGACGATGCGGATCACGCTTGCGTTCTCCCCCTGGCTGCCGGGCACATCAAAATGCTGGCCGGGTTTAAGCAGCGCGGCAATGTCAGGCATGCTGCCTGTGATATGGGCATTCACGCCGCCCGCACGCCCCGTCGTGGCGTCGGTTCCCTCTGTGCTCTGTGGGACGAGCGAAAGGGGGTTGCCGCTCAGTTCACCGTGATCGACCAGCTCTCCTGGCTTCAGGGCAATGGTCTCAATCACGTCCGGCGGCGTGTAATCCGATGTGCTGTCGCCCTGCTCGTCGCCACCTTTATGACGGATGCGCTTGTAGTGAGTCACCTTACCGACGTCAGTCGTGATTCGCTGGCCCGCCACCTCGACGTTATTGAGATCGCGCGCGTTTATTGTCAGCGTATTGCCCGCGATAATCTGGCTCTTATCATTCAGCACGCGGTCAGCGTTTATCGTCAAATCACCGCCCGCGATAATCTTCGCCGGATCGCTTTCGGCGATCTGCGTCTCCTGCACCGTACGCGTGTAGTCATACTGGTAGAAGTTATCGTTATTGCTGCCGGTATTGCCTGGCGTGTTGAGATTAAGCAGTGAGTCGGCCGAGTTGCGGTCAACAAAGACGCCCGGCTCGCTGGCTTTCCAGCGGACGGTATCGCCCGAGTGCTGATACCCGGTAATCGCCTCCGAAGACACGGTTACCAGCCCGGTGCTGAAACGATCGTTGACGTTATTGATTTCACCGGCAGCCATCTGCATGTTGCCCGCTGACTCGATGGTGGAGCTGTGATTATTGAGGGTGCCCGCTCTGCCGGTTGCCAGGCCGTCAGCATTCAGCTCACCGCCCAGCGCCATATCGCCGGCACTGTAGATCAGGCCGTGGTCACGATTGTTCAGCGTCTGCACGCCGATATCCACCCGCTCACGTCCCGCCAGCGTGGCGGCAGTGCCGTTTTCCGCCAGGTTGTTGAAAATATTAGCCTGTACGCCAACACTGTCGCCATAGATCCGGCCACTGCCGATATTGGTCAGCACCGACGCCTTCAGCAGCGTCTGTTTGCCGTCGATCAGCCCATAGTTGGTCAGCTGTCCGCTAAGCGTCAGCCAGTTCTGTCCGGCATTGATTTCGCCGGTGGCAGCGTTCAGCAGGTGGGGGGCGCGCAGATCGAGCTTGCCGCCCGCCAGCAGTTTACCGCTGTTGTCAACATCGCCTGCGGTTGTGAAGTTGAAATTGCCGTTGGCAATCATCTCGCCACGGTTGTTCAGGCTCTGCTGGCTGACCAGCGTGATGTCACCCAGGGAGAGGATCTGTCCGTCACCCGCCAGGCGATCGGCACGGATCGTTAGCGATCGGCCCGCTTTAAGGACGCCCTCCCGATTTTCCAGCGTCAGACTATTGCTCTGAGGCTGCGCCACTCTGAAGCTGCGCAGGCGACTCTCCGGCGTCAGGTCATTGCTCTGCAGCAGCAGATCTTCTCCGGCCGAAATCGTACCCTGCCGGTTATCGACCGAGCCACGGCTGCTGATGGTTAGTTGCCGATCGGCCAGTAACATGCCGCGCTGATTGAACACATCGTCGCTGTTGATCCGCAGGCTGGCCGCTTCAATCCCCTGCTGATCACCCTGAGTATCCTGATTGTTCAGCTGCAATGCGTTCAGCACGGCGTTCGCGCCACTGCGAATCAGGCCGCCCGCATTGTCTATCATGCTCTGCGCACTCACCAGCAGATCGCCAATGCTCTGGATCTCTCCACCACGGTTATCCAGACGAGCCATTTCCAGCGAAGCCGCCTGCTCGCTGACGATGCGCCCGCCGCTGCGGTTATCCACTTCACCACTCTGCAGCGTAAGATCGCCTTTCGCGCCCACGGTTCCGGCCTGATTGTCGATCGCGCCGCTGTGCAGATGAAGATCGCTAAGGCTGTAGAGGGTGCCGCTCTGGTTATCGATCGCCTCGCCGTGGCTGTCGATAAGCACGCTACCGCCCTGCAGCAGACCTGCCCGGTTGTTGAACGCGGAGTGCGTGTCGAGGCTGAGCTGCTCCTGTGCCACCAGCGTGCCAGCGACATTATTCAGGCCGCCAGCCGCCAGTTGCAACGCGTTTCCGCTCAGCATCAGACCCTGCGTATTGTTTATCTGTCCGGCGCGGATAAGCATGTCGCCCTGGCTGATCACGCCGCCTTTTTCGCCGCTGTTCTGATTAAGCAGCGTCTCTGCGCCGATATCAAGCTGCGCACCGCTCTGGATAAGGCCGCCGTCACGATTATCGAGCGTATCGCCGCGCAGCGTTAGCGCCTGCTGCGCCGCCAGCTGGCCGTTACGGTTATCCAGTAAGCGGGCATCCACATGCCCGGTGTCGCTACTGACTATCCTGCCCTGACCGTTCTGCAGCGCATCCGCCGTGACGCGCAGCGTCTTACCCGCCCTCACAACGCCCTGCTGATTAGCCAGCTGTGCGCCTCGCAGGCTGAGATCGCCTTCACTCGCGATAAAGCCCTGCCGGTTCGCCAGGCTGTCCGCGTTGATATCGATCTGCCGGGCCGAGGTGGTGCCGCTATCAAGATCGACATCGCCACCGCGCAGGGTGAGCTGACCATTTGAGCGCAGCGATCCCTTACTGCCGCGCAGATTACCGGTGGTGATCGACAGTGTGCCGCGGCCTGTATGGGTGATGTCACCCGACTGGTTATCGATCGCAGCCGCATTGAGCGTCAGGTTGTCACTGTTAGTCGCGATACGGCCGCCCTGATTATTCAGGCTGCCCGCGAAACTAAGCGTGAGATCGTCACGCCCGGTTTGCAGGATCTGACCCTGCTGGCTGGAGAGATCGCGCGCCTGCAGGTTGAGCTTGCTGGCTGTCAGCGTGGCGCCATCGTTGTTCAGCATTTTTCCGGTGCGCGCGGTGAGCTGCTGCTGCGCGGTCAGGGTGCCGCTGCGCGTCGCGATATCGCCCTCGCGGGCGTCGAGCGTCAGGTTTTTACCCTCAGTACGGCTGCCGCTGAGGTCAATAGTCTGCCCGCGTGCGCTCAGGCTGCCGCCGGCCAGGTTTTTCCCCTGCGCGCGAAGCTGGCCCGTTGTCGTCAGGGTCAGATTGCCCGATTCACCAGGCCTGCCGTCATCCTGCACACCTGCCGCGAGAACGCCTGAAGCCGTGCTGTTGAGGCTGCCAGCCTGCAGCGTAACGTCATTGCGTGCCACAACAGAGCCGCGGTTCTGCACATCTGCCGCACTGGTTACCGACGCTTTTCCGCCAGAAAAGATCGTACCGCTGTTGCTGACCCCTTGCCGCGCGGCGAGCTGCAGATCGCTACGGCTCTGAATAGCGCCGCTGTTCTCAATGCGGCCATCAGCGGTGATAACCACCGAACCCGCCTGCGCGCCAATATTGCCCGCATTGCGAACGCCGACGCCCCTCTCCGTGCCGACCAGACGGATTTTTCCGGCATACATGCCGCCCAGGCTGGAGACATCAAGCGCCATCCGGGGTTCTGTAGCGGGCTCGTCGCTCTGCTTCGTGACCTGCTGGTGTGCGGCATCCACCTTGTTTCGTCCGGTGGTGACGCGAAGATCCCTGGCCCAGACGCTGGCATTGACCTTCACCGATCGGGCAATAATGTCGGTATAGTCCTGGCGTGAGCTGTCCATCCCCGCCCCTTCGACCACCACTTCACCGCGTTCAACGTTAAAGCCCGTCAGGTTGCCATTGTTGAGCTGCGCCTGTCCGGTGGTCAGGGTGCCGCGACTGGCATTGATAAATCCGCAGCCGTTGCAGGTGATCCCGGACGGGTTGGCGATAACGACCTGGGCTTTCTGACCCGCGACTTCAACAAAGCCGTTGAGGCGGCTGGGATTGCGTGAGTTAACCTCATTCAGGATCACTTTGGCTTCGCCCCGGGCCAGCCAGGGATTGCCGCTTACCATACCGCCGAGTCCGGTCTGAACGTTTTTGTGGGAGTTGTTGAGGATCGCTCCCCGCTTTCCGACATCAAACTGACTATACGTATTGCGGGAAACACCGCCTGCGGAGGGCGTCTGGATATTGATCTGCGGCGTACCGCTGGCGCTGTTTATTATCGTGGGCCGCTGGCCGCCAGGCGCCTGTGCATCTGCCACAATGGCGGCGCTGGCAGGCTGTATCACGCCCATCGCCAGCCAGAGACTAAAACATAATGCGCCGACTCGGCCAGTGAGGCTGCTAAGCGTGTGGCTGAGACCTGACGCGCGTGCGCTGCCGGCCCGGCCTGATTTAGCAATATCCGGCACCACCATCAGCATGCCGCGGACTGTGTTAAAAATCACGCGGTAGCGATTTTTGTTCATCTAATATCCTTATCAGATTTGCGGTAACGCGGCGGCGAGCGGATGCTGCTGGCGCCACGTTTTTGCCGCTTTATGGGTCACGCGGCTGCCATGAAAGCTGAATACGCGCCTGCCGCGCTGCTCACCGCGGTGATCTAATGCCCGCCAGCAGGCATGAGGAAAGAGATCGCGCCGGATCAGGCGACTCATCGCTACGGTATGGCCAAATGGCGCGATCCAGTCGCAGCACCACATGCGTGTGCCACTGTTCCACGCGTCAGGCGGAAAATGGATAGCGGGCCGTGTAAGATAAAGCGCTTCGGCTTCTTCGTTCAGCCAGGCCCAGCTGAAGAAAAAAACCGGCGTACCGGCTTCAGCCACCAGCACATATTGTCGCTGTTTGATGATCGGCAGCAGCAGCGTCGGCAGGGCGTGCAGCGGCGCATCACGATGCAGCGGCGAGTGCATCCAGAGCCACACCGCCGATCCCAGTATTTCCGCTTCACTCTCTTCACCGCCCAGAATCAGAGGTGATTTAACCTCATACTTGCCTGCGCGCATTCTCAGTAGCTCCAGTTGAGGTTGAAGCCGAGCGTGACGCTGCTGGTGCGTAAACCGTCAGGCTTCGACAGCGGCGTCCCGATAAACAGGTCATAACCGGTATTCCAGGCCTGACCGCGCAGCCCCGCCACCCCGCCCGCCAGATGCTGGCCGGTCAACAGCTCACTGCCCGCGCCGCCCACCTCGCCATAGTCCGCGCCCAGGTAGAACTCCTGTGCAGGCAGCGGCGTACTCCAGGCGATGTCATTGCGGACGAACCAGCCGCGGCTCGCGTTCAGCGTGCGTTCGCCGTCGAAACCGCGCACAGTCCAGCGGTTACCTATCGAAAACTGCTCCTGCGGCGTGAGCGGCGTATTACTCATCTGACGCAGGTATTGCGCACCGTAGCGAAAATGCTGGCTGCCGATGCTGAACGGCAGGCTGAACTGCGCATTGAGCTGAACGATTTTGCTCAGCGCCGTCGCCTCGCCGAAATACTCCTCGGGTGCGGGCTGGGCACCGAACCAGCGCGTGCCGCGCTGATAGCTGATGCCCGCATCCAGCGTCGCCTGGCGGATATAGTGGCGGTGTTGCAGACCGATACGCCACGCCGCCGTCTGGCGATGCTGCACCTGAACTTCGGTGTCGTTGATATAGTTGCGGGTTTCGCGCGTCAGGACGTCATAGGTCAGCGAGGTTTTTTGCGAGCCGCTGCGATGCAGTACCCGGCTAAGCTGTAAATCGAGGCTCTGACTTTTTCCGCTATAGCGGTAGTCCTGATGGGTTCCGGCGACCATCTGGTGATAGTCATAGTCGCTGGCCGTTGCGGAGAACATCCAGTATCCAAACGGCACCGAGTAGTGGCCGATGACGTTTTTGCTGCCTTTACCGCCTTTGCCCTGCAGATCGTGCGTGGCCGACAGATAAAAAAGATCGCTCAGCGCAAAAGGGTTATCGAGCGACAGCGTGACGCCACCCAGATAGCGTCCGGTGCTGCGCGTACCGGAATCATCCAGCGAGAGACCGAGGCGCCACATCTTTTTCTGCTGCCAGCGTACCTCTATATCGCTCTCGCCCGGCTGTTCACCGGGCACGACCGACATATCGGCTACCACGGTCGGCAGCCGTTGCAGGTTTTCCAGCCCCTGTTCGATATCACGCAAATCCAGCAGATTACCGTCGCGGGCAGGAAATGCGCTGTAGAGCCACAGATAACGATCGCTACCCGGCGTCAGTCTGGCCTCCCGCACGTAACCGGGCAGGATCACCAGCCGTAGCGTGCCGCTGTTAAGGTCCTGCGAAGGTGCCAGCACCCGCGTAGTAACATAGCCATGATCAACCAGCCGGTTTTGCAGCGTACTCATCAGCAGATTAATGCCGCGCCCGCCCAGGCACTTTCCCTGCGCCTGGCTGGCAATAGCGTTAAGCGGCAGCCAGTGCGGCAGCGCCTGCTGCCCTTCAAGCACGATACGCGTGAGAGGAAAGCAGGGTTTTTCTGCAGGAAAAGAGAGGCGGCCAAAACCAGAAGCGGGCGGTGAAAGTCGCACATCAGGCGCTTTCGGCTCTATCTGCTGCTCCAGCGCCCGCTGGCGCTGTTGCTGCTGCCGGACCTGTTCACCTGCATCAGGCAAGGGCTCCGCAGTGGCCTCGCTGGTTATAAAAGCAGCAACCAGAAAAGAGAAACAGAGCGTAATTGATGTATCAGATGAAACCATCAGACAATCCTTGTCACGTAAACTAAACGCAAATCTTATTAATTAATATAAAAATTGCCGCATATTATTCACGAAAATGACCTGATAACAACGTCAGTATGGTTTTTTTTAAGCCAGATAATTCAGACTGATTAATCATTCTGCTAATTTTTCCGGGATGTATGTTATGCAGCAGCTAGAGTAGAGAGAGGCAAAAAAAAGGGCCATTATTTACTGAAAGGCCGGACTGCTGGCAAAAGCGCATCCGTCTGCTGACTCAGGATAGGGGCGGAAAACCGAAAAAATCATGACCAGAGTCCGTTGCCCTGCAGGGTTCAATGCTTCTCCCCTGTCGGAATCAGAGCCAGAATTAAATCAAATTTTACAATATACTAACCCTCTGTAATTATTTACACTTGTCCTTATGGTTTGTAATGCCAAACTAAATAAGGATATCTATGCCCCTGACAGGACGTTCGGGCTCATTCGCCGTTGCGGATTCGCTCAATCACTATCTGCTCGCCTTTGAAAGCTGCGAGATCGTTGCAGACGTTAAATCTTTCGAAGGGCGAGAGTCCCTTAGCCAGCCCTATCGATTTATCATCCGCTTTACTTCATCCGTTCAGGATATACCACCTGAGAAAGTGATGATGCAGCCGGCAGTTTTTATGATGCGGGCCTGTTCCACGGCGTGCTCCCTCTTTCGGCCTGCTAAGGATCGCTGGCACACATTACGCAAAATTTATGGGGTTATCACCCGCCTTTCCCATATATCAACCAGCGTTGACGAATCAACGTATGAAGTCACACTCGAACATCCTCTGGCGCTGATGTCCAGCACGCACCGGTACGCTATCTATCAGCGGACGTCTGTTCCCGAGCTCGTCAATTCTGTCCTGAAGTCGCACGGCTTTAGGGATTATGAGATTGACATGAGCCTGCTGCAGTGGCGTTACCCCAGGCGTGAGATGATCGTTCAGTGGGGAGAGAGTGACCTGAGTTTTATCCGGCGTCTGCTTTCTGAAGTCGGGATCTGGTTCCGCTTCTGCAAACATGAAACTGCTGAAGAGATCACCGTCATCGTATTTGCCGATCAGCAGGCAGGCTACCTATCTGGCGCGAAAATTCAGTCGCTGCCCGGAGCAGGGTTAACAGGCGATACCCTGACAATATGGCAGATGCGCTGCCACTCAGCGGTGGTGCCTGCATCGGTACGTACGCGCAATTACGACTACCGGCAAAGCCGGCTTATTCCGCCGGAACATGAGGCGGACATGAGCGGTGAAGCTCCCTACACCACAGGCAGCGATTATCACTACGCTGATATTCAGCATAGCACGGGCGATCGGTGGAGCAGCATTCAGGGCGGAGATGCTGAAACAGCCTGGCACTATGCCCGCATCCGCCATGAGCGCCATCTGTCCGGCCGGACGTGTCTGGAAGCCATCACTGACGATCCCGCACTGCAGCCGGGCATGGTGGCTGAAATCGACGGCGAGCAGCCTGAAGCATTTATGTCCGGCTTTCTTATCGTTGAGAGCGTCTGCCGCGCAAGCCGGGCAACAGGCTATCAGACGGCACTCAGCGGTATTCCCTGTAGTGAGCGCGCCGCTTTCCGGCCGGAGCGCCTGCCAAGACCGGTTATCTCAGGAACGATTCCCGCCCGCGTCTCCGGCAGCGTTATGAACGATAGCCTTGCCCGTCCCGATAGTCAGGGGCGCTATCGGGTGAAATTCAGTTTTGATCTCGCCAGCTGGGAGAAAGGCAGGGAAAGCATGCCTGTCCGTCTGGCCCGCATCTACGCAGGCGATAAGTATGGCGTGCATTTTCCGCTGCTGGACAACACGGAGGTGGCAATCGCATTTGAAAGTGGCGATCCCGAGCGGCCTTACATTGCCCATGTATTGCATGACGCGCTAAATCCGGACGTCGTTAACGATAGTAACAGCACGCGCAATGTTATCCGGACAAAGGGGAAGAACAAAATCCGGCTGGAAGATGCGGCAGGCAATGAGCACATCAAGCTATCAACCGAGTTCGGCAAAACGCAGCTTAACCTCGGTCATATGGTCGATACCGGTCGCAAAGCACGCGGTAAAGGCGCAGAGTTGCGCACCGATCATCACGCCACCGTGCGTGCCGCAAAGGGGATCTACCTGACGACCGCCGCGCAGACCGGTGCACGCGGAACGCTGCTGGAGATGACCGACGCGATCGCGCATCTGGAGCAGGCGCTCAGCATAGCTTACAGCCTGCAGTCGTCGGCCGCCGGGGCCGGCGCTGACGGCGCTGACACTGCCCCGCAGCAGGCGCTGCAGCAGGCCGTTTCCGGGCTGGCGCAGCCGGGCATTCTCTCCTGGGGTGAAGCGGGTATTGCACAGGCAACACCTGAAAGCCTCCATCTCGCCGCCGGTAAAGATGCGGTGATCACCGCCGGCAGTAACGGCAGCGTCAGCGTGTTCAAACGTCTTTCTGTCGCGGCGGGCCAGGGGATTTCCGCCTTTGTGCGAAAGCTCGGCATCAAACTGATTGCCGCGTCTGGCGATATTACGCTTCAGGCGCAGCGCGGCCAGCTGGCGGCGCTTGCCGATCGGAACATGCAGATCGCCAGCGTCAACGGAGAGCTTCAGATAAGCGCCAAAAAAGGCCTGTATCTGCACTGCGGCGGCGGCGGGATCCGCCTGCACCCGAACGGCGGCGTAGAGATATTCTCGCCGGCGCACATTGAGCAGAAAGCGCCGACTCTTGTTTATCAGAAGGGGGAACCGGCAAAAATTGTCGATCCGCTGTTTAAAGATAACCCGCTGGCGCGCGGTGTACGCCTGTACCGAAACGGCGACCGGAAACACCCGCTGGTCAGCCAGCCCTTCCGCGTTACCCGGCCGGACGGCAGCACGGTGGAGGGTATCACCGATGCTGCCGGGCACTCTCCGCTGCTGGATCTTGCAGAGACCGAACAGCTGGTTGTTACGCTTATCAGGGAGGCAAAGCGATGACTCATCACACCTCAAAAAACAGCGCCTTTAACGATCCGGAACTGGGCAGCTTCATCGGCCTTAATCGCGATACCGCCGGCGGTATGCTGATGCAGGAGTTTCCTGTAAACAGCCCCCTGCCCTGTATTGTTATTCTTGTACACGGCGTCAACGACATCGGCGAAGCTTACGAAACGCAGGAGAAAGGGATTATTGCCGGGCTGAATACCCGACTGGCGCGCGACGACATGTACCCGCACCAGTGGAGTGAAATTGAGGGATTAACCGACCTGAAAGATGCGCCAAAGCGCGTGACGGCCAGCGGGCGATCGCCGGTTATTCCGTTCTACTGGGGCTATCGCCCGGTCGATCGTGAAACCTATAACGCAGACCAGCGGCGCTACCGTGATGAGGTCGCCCGCCTCGGGCTGGAAACAGTTCTCCCCTACGATGCGTTTCAGGAAGATGATCCGGTACGGCTGAAAAAGCTGAACGCTGAGGGACGCGGCTTCTGCAACGATAACTACGGCAACGTGCTGAACCTGGCAGCAGCGAAGAATGGCGGCACCTTTGCTAACGCAACCACCTGCATTCCTGACATGCTGGGGCCCGGCGCGAACGGCGGGGCCATCTGGATGGCGGGGATCTACAGCCGCAAACTTAACGGCGGGGACTTTACCCACCCGATTTATGGCAATCCGCACCGCATTTATCAGTTTTTTGCTGCTCAGCGGCTGGCAGATCTGATTCTGGAAATCAGAAAGAACCCCAGTACACGTCACGACACCATCAATATAGTGGCGCACAGCCAGGGCACCATCATTACCATGCTGGCGAATATGCTGGTCAGGCAACAGGTAGCTGATTATCCGGTTGCCGACTGCGCCATCCTCTGCCACTCCCCCTACTCACTTGATCCGCGGCTCATGGAAAATATGCTGCCCGGCAAGCAGCAGACGTCGCACGGGCGTCAGGAGACGCTGCGTAATTTCTGCCGGCTGATGGCCACAAATCCAAAGTATGACGCCACGGGTCGCTACCAGCCGGAGTTTGTCACAGCCATGTACCACGATACCACGCTGTGGCGCAAACACCGCTGGAGCAGCGATCCCCGCTACAGCCGCAATAACTACGGCCGGGTTTATAACTATTTCTGCCCGAATGACGGCACGGTGTCGCTGTCCAGTGTGCAGGGCATCGGCTGGCGCGGTATTCCTGATACGCTCGCCGGCGGCATACCCAATCTCTATCAGCGCGCGTTCTGTCAGCACCACAGTACGGGCGGTAACGCGTCCGGTGCGCCTTTCAAAAAGCCTGCTTTCCGGCCCGGAGATTTTACGTATGACGGCTGGCCCACTAACGTGGCCTATCCAATGGAAAGCGGCGTGACTGAAAACGCCGAGGCCCTGCCTGAAGTGATAGAGCTGACCCTGATGGGGCACGATCGCAGCGGGGACATGAAATATAAAACGGGCGTTGGAGGCGAAGATCGCTATATCGACTACTCCGCCCGCGAGTATGAGAACGCCTGGCAGGTGACAGAGTTTCGTCCGGCGATCGGATTTGTTTATCCGCATCGCTCCGGTCAGCTGCTGTCTGAAACCGAGCTGGCTGCGGTCAACCGGTATTACGGCACCGCGTTTGTCTCCGGTCGCGTGGTTGGCAGCAGCACGCAGCGCTACCAGCTGAAGCGGCGTAAAACAAGCGAAGAAATCAACGAGATGGAAAAATATGGCGATCCGGTGAGGTTCAGCCAGCACTCTTCAATAGTGATGGATCAGAACGTGCAGGAAAAGGCTGTTGCCTACGACCTCGCCATCGGTAACTGCATGGCCTTTGAAGATCCCGCCTTCTGGCTCAATCTGCGCAAGCGCGCAGACTGGCGGCACGAGTTTAATCCGGATGCTAATACAAAGAAATATTACAAAACGGGCGTGCTGAATGAAGATATAACCAAAAAGTTTATGAATAAACCGGATCAAACTTTGCCGGCCGGTGAGTTCGGCGTGGTGAATGATTTCGGCCCGAAAACGCGCGTAGAGCCCGCCCGGCATCCGGAGGTGCATCATAAGGAAATGCCTGTGCATCAGTGGGACATGC
>JAAIGE0100325149.1_pt1 | contig 23082 bp, 8 predicted proteins | sample 6487951 | NCBI WGS metagenome assembly JAAIGE01 (sample SAMN13974128, study PRJNA590717) | phyllosphere metagenome | biome: tomato field; feature: multiple bacterial spot infested tomato fields; material: tomato leaves; isolation source: leaves from tomato fields | host: Solanum lycopersicum ...
GAGACGCGCCATTATGCGGCCTCCCGCTCACCGATGCGTTCAACCGGGAAGCGGTCGAGCAGTTTGCCTGTGATCTCCGGTCCCGTTGCATCGACGGGCACGAAGAAGCGCAGTTTCCAGTCATGGTGTTGATCGGAATGACGATAGGCCATTCCAGCCCCTTGGCCGCGTGCATGGTGAAGAGCGCTACCGCCTCCTCCTGCGCGTCGGGTCGTCCCTCAACTGCGCGGGCCTCGTCGGACCACGCCGCTGTCATAGCCTCGGAGAAGGCGCGCAGGCCGCGCACGGCGTAGCCAGTCGACAGACTGAGATAGAGATCGACATTGGCGAGCGCGCGCTCGGCCTGACCGCGATGGCGCTCGAGGAGAAGCGGACGGACGCGCAACACGTCTACGGCCTGCGAGAGCAGCTCGTGCGGGGTCGTGCTGTTGCCACGCCGGGAGAGCGATTGCAGCCGCTCGATGACATCGCGCGCGAGCGGATGCATGATGACAGCAGGGTCGATGCTGAGGTCCAGGCGCGGAATCCGATCCGGTTGTTCCTCCGAGCGGGGAAGTCCCCAGATGATGTCCAGCAGATTTTCTTCGGTGAGGCCAACCAGCGGCCCGCGCAGCAGCGCGCCGAGCGCCAGCGTGTCGCGGCGGTCAGCCAGAACGCGGGTCAGCGCGATCAGATCCTGCACCTCCTGGCGGCGGAACAGCCCCTTGCCGGCCTGGGTCGCGACAGGGATGCCGCGGCGTTCCAGGGTTTCCTCATAGCGCCACAGCTCCGCGCCCGTTGGCGCCAGCAAGGCGATGTCACCCGGCTGGCAGGGGCGCTCTGCGCCGCTGCGACAGTCGATGATGGTGTGACTTTCGATGAGCCGGGCGCACAGCTCGGCGATGGCGTCGGCTTCGGCGTCGCGCTGCTGTTCGGCGCTGGCCTTGCCGTTTTCGTCGGCCACGGCGATGTCGAGAGCCGCCACGCACAGGCCGCCCCGATCGTCATGGAACGGGTCGAGAGCGGTGAAGCCCGGCTGGCCATCGGCCGAGAGAACGGCCTCAAATCGCTCATTGACGAATGTGAGGATTGAGGCGCTGGAGCGGAAATTGGTTGAGATCGACAAGAGACTGTCGGCGTCCTGGGCGTGGAAGGCATCACGTGCCTGCACATAGGCGCCGACATCGGCGCCCCGGAAACGATAGATCGCCTGCTTGGGGTCGCCGACAAGGAAGAGCGCGCCCGGCCGGATTTGGAACCGCGTCCAGTCGTCATCGTCATCGACCGGCTCACCACACAGCCGCCAGAAGATTTCTGTTTGCAGGGGATCGGTGTCCTGAAACTCGTCGACGAGGACATGTGCGAAACGGTGTCCCAGAGCTTGGCGCACGGCGTCATGGTCGCGGAGCAAGTCGCGAGCGGCAAAAATCAGATCGTCGAAGTCGAGCTGGGCGCTGGCGCGTTTGTGGTCGCGGTAGCGTTGCAGGATCGGACGCGCTTCGTCGATCAGCGCGGCCAGGGCATGACCGGCGACGGCCTGCGCCAATGAGACCCAAGCGTCGCAACAAGAGATGTAGTGTGTTTCGGCGGCGTCGTTCAGCCGGTCGCCATCGGCCTTGGAGAAGCCAGCCTGCTTGGCCGTAGCGGCCCATTTGCCCTTCTTGCGGTAGGACGCGAAAGTGCCGGTCTTGGTGCAAAGGTCCGGGTGTGGTCGCGCGGTCAGGAGCCTAACAAGGCCCGCAGGCGTCGCAGGATTAGGGCCGTTCGCCACGTCGGCCGCCATTTCGGTCAGCCGCTCGACGATTGTCACCGTTTCCGGCTCGGCCGCAGCCACGCTTTCCATGAAGCTCGCGAAATCCGCTGTGGCTTGCCGAAATGCCGTGAGCCGGTCGTCAAGTGAAGAGACCGGCGGCGCCGTGAGTGTGGGGCGCCGGCGCATATTTTCGGCGATCTTGTGGATGAGCGCCACGGTCTCACCGGGGCTGTGCAGCACCATCTCGGCCAGGACACCGCCTTGACCGCCCGACAGGCGTTCGCGCAGCCAACCATCGACGATCTCAAGGAAGGTGAGATCAGCCTGGTTACGATCCATGACGCCTGCGCCAGGATCGATGTCTGCCTCCGCCGGATAGGGCTTGATCAGGCGCTGGCAGAAGCCGTGGATGGTTGAGCAGGTGATTTCGTCGATCGCTGCGCTAGCGGCGGCGAGATTGTCGCGATGAGCCTGGGACAACCCATCAGGCAATGCCACGCGCAGCTCGGTCGCAATCGTGCCGACCGAGAGATCGGCGACGAACTCGCGGACACGCGATAGAAGCTCACTCGCGGCGAGTTCGGTGAAGGTAACGGCGGCGATGGAGCGCGGCGCGATGCCTTCGGCCAGCATGGCAGCGATGCGGCCAGCCATGACGGCGGTCTTGCCTGAGCCCGCGCCAGCCTCGACCAGGATCGAGCGTTCATGGAGGCTGATCGCGGCGCGGCGCGCACCGTCGTCTTGCAGTACCTTGGACCCGCTGTTCATCATTCCGCCTCCCAGACCTGAGCGACTTCGCCAAGCCGCTCCGTGGCGGCAGGCATTTTCCGTTTGCAATAGGTGGCGCTGGCATTGGCCGGCAGGGCGAAGGCGAGATCGTCATAGTCGCCGCCGGTATCCGGGCCAGGCAGGGCCGCGCCTCCGGCGAGACTCGACCGTGCCGCGCGCAGATAGCCTGTGATCTCCGCCAGCACGGCCTCGGGATCGTCGAGCTGAAGATCAACGGGCTCGCGCGGGTAGAGCAGCGAGGCGCTGATGGCGACATCGTCGCCGAGAAGCGCCTTCACCGCGAAGGCGTAAAGACAGCGCTGAAGCTCGCGTCCACCGTTCAGACGTATCTCGCCGCGCGGCGGCCGTCCGGTCTTATAGTCCCGTACGAGGGTGCGCTTACCATCGCCCGAGATGTCGAGCCGGTCGATATAGCCCGCAATGTTGAAGCCCGTTTCGGGGATAGCGACCGGAGCATTAGCATCCCAGGGCGTCTCTGCCTCAGATTTCGGCTCGGAGCCGCCGAAGGGCACCTCTCCGTAGGAGCGTGTGCCCGGATGGACGTCATCACCGTAAGCCAAGGCGCGGCCCGCCAGCACGCGAGCGTCTTCGAGCGTACGGCTCCAGATGACAGCTGGTGGAACAGGGCGCTCGCTTTCCCAATCGGTGGCGACGGATTGTGCAGCCCGCGCGATTGCGGCTTCGATAGTCGCGGCGTCGGCGGAGGCGAGCCCCTCTCCGGTCTCGAGGTCGCGCAAGGCGCGGTCGAGAACCAAGTGAACGAGATCGCCGGTCCCGAGCGCGTCGAGCACAAGCGGTTCGGCGCTGCTCTGCGGTTCACGCCATCCGAACGCATAGACCCACACGAAACTCAACGGATTGCGCAACAGACGGCGCAGCGAACTGGCCGACTGGGTACGGCCGAGGATGGCGAGAATGAGCGGATGATCCGCCCGCACGAGCCCGTCATGGGGAGTGATCTCAGCCTGCCGCCAGTCACGCCAACAGCCCAGCGCACCTACTGCTTGCGGATCGGCAGCGAACTCCTGGGGCCGGGCCATGAGGCGGTCGGTCTCGCTGAAGGCGTGCGCCGGCGTCGCGTTGCGGCGCAGATAGGTTTCGTCGCCGCGCCCGGCAAGCAAAGGGCTGCGACCGAGCAGACGCCCGTCGCTGTCACGTCGGGCCCGCGACAGGACAACGGTATCGGCTGTCGTCGCGAGGATCGTATCGAAGTCGCGGCGGTCGGCGAGGTTGACTGGCAAAGGGTCGAGCACAGGGGTCGGGATAATATGGTGCGGGATCAACCGATCCTCGGCTATTCCGCGCGGCCAGCGAGAGGAATTCAACCCGAGGAGCCGAACGAAGCGGCGGGGCGATGCCGCGAGCGCGCTGGCCGGCATCCAGGCGATAGAGACGCACGCCTCCAGTTCGTCGTCCTGCTTCAGGGTTTCCAATATCGTATCGATCGAGGCAGCAGGACCGGCGAGCAGCGCCTTGCGCCAGATCGTGAGGGCGCGGCCCTTGAGGAAGGCTTCTCCGATCTCGCTGGCGGCTTCCGATCCTTTCACAAGGGTCTCGACTGCCATGCATAGCGCCGCAACGTGGTCGGCGCCGTCGGGCCAATCCTCCGGCGTCAGCCTGGCCAGCAGGCGATTCCATGCCTCCGGGGTCGAAAGCGGCGCATCGGTCGGCAGCACCCGCAGCCAGCCTTCGGGCAGGGCCTCGAAAGGCCCGCTGTCCCGGCAGAGCGCTGCGAGGCGGCGTAGCCGCGACTGCGACAGGCCGCGGATCACAATGTCGGCCAGCGCCGCAGCAGCCTGGCCCTCGCGGGTAGTGACAGTGCGGATACCATGGACGAAGTGCAGGTCTATATTGGCATCGGTGCGCAAGGCCAGGAAATGATCGTCATAGTCTGCGGGCGAAGCGGTCGCGATGGCGATCTCCGAAGCCGGTACACCCGAAGAGAGTAGTCTTCGAGCCCAGCGCATGGCTTCAATAGCCTCGTGATAGGACGTCGCCGCGCTCACGGAGCTGATTCCCGGCGTCTGCTCCGGTGCGCGCGCGATCGTGACGCCAGTGCCCTCTAGCCATGATGGCACGCTTCTTGGGCCGGCCGTCCATTGCACGGGGATATGAGCTGTGAGGGCCTGGAGCAACGGCCGCCAGCAGAGCGAGAGTTCGGTAAGCCCAACGATTTCAATCGAACCGAAGACCGTCTGCGCATGAGCGATACGGGCGTTTGCGGCCGTGACGATGTCTAGCGGTCGCATCATGCCAGGCGGAAGCTGCTCGAGAACGGCAGCTTCCAAGCGCGCGAAAGCGGCGAGACGTGGATGGTCGGCCCCGCGGGTGGCAAGATTGATGCCCGCACGCCATGCTTTGTGAAGCGTACCGACCGCCGCGTCGATCATGCCCGGGAGAGCCTTGATTTCCTCTAGCTCCCCCATCGGGGTAGCGGGCAGGGCTGTTTGGATGGCCGCACGCAGGCTGTCGTCATCAATGGGGCGCGCAAAGCCGCCCGCCAGCCGAACCGCGGCCTGTTCGAAAGACATAATCTGAAGACCGTGCCGGCCGCTGCGGGCCGCCGCCAGGCGACTCTCACGCATGGCAAGGCGGCCATGAACGACCAGAGTGGATCGATGCGAAAGGGTCATAAACGTCCTCCTCCTCCCGGACTCAGTCTTTGGGCTGAGAGTCATGCCGACGCTCTGGCGTTCACGCCATTGCCGCAGCATGTTCTGCCTCCCGTCTCGAATCTGATCGCCCATTGACGACAGACCGCAATGAGCATAGTAAATACACGGACTATTTTGGATTGTCCATATAGTTTTGATTCTGACTGATGCGAGGCGAACACGATGGCGGAAGCCGCGACGGTGCTGAAGTGGGGGGTGGAGCGCCGACTCGAATTCATCGAGTTCCGACTGTTCTGGGAGGGCTCTATAAACCGCGCCGCCCTCGTTGAGACGTTTGGGGTGTCGGTGCCGCAGGCGTCCAAGGATTTGGCGCTGTATCAGGAGCGCGCTCCGGGCAACATGGAATATGACACGCGTGCCAAGCGCTATGTCGCCGCGGAACGGTTTGTCCTGCGTTTCCTTGAACCTGACCCTTACATCTACCTCTCGCAGCTTCGTTCGATCGCCGAAGGTTCTGTGCCGGCAAGCGATTCGTGGATTTCGGTTTTTCCTGGTGCTGATGTCGCGATGACACCTCGACGGGACATAGACATAGCTGTTCTGCGTAAGATTCTCGACGCCACCCGCGAAGGCGTCTCTATCGACATTTTCTATCAGTCCATGAATAAGGCTCGGCCAGACCCAATCTGGCGTCGCATCACACCCCACGCATTCGGCTATGATGGTTTCCGCTGGCACGCCCGAGCCTATTGTCATCTAGAGCATAAGTTCAAAGATTTCCTGCTGCCACGCGTTCTGGATGCTGGTGCCAAGAGTGAACCGGGAGAACTCGGTGAGCGGGACTGGCTCTGGAACAATTATTTTGATGTGATTATCGGTCCGCATCCCGCTCTGACGGCCAGTCAGAAGCAGGTTGTCGCTAAAGATTACGGATTAGATCACGGCAACGACGTGCTCACGGTTCGTTATGCGATGCTCTTCTATGTATTGAAACGCCTTGGTTTGCTTGGTGATGCTGCAAAGCAAAGTCCGTACACTCAGCATATCGTGACAATAAATCGCAAGGAAACTGAAGACGCGCTTGAACGAGCGGAGCTTCAGCTATGAGTGCCCGGGGAGATGAATGATGTCCGCGAAGCTTGAGGAGATTAAGAACGGCGCGTCTGTTCGAGGCGTGGCTTCGGCGCAGGCTGTGCATGTTGTTTCCGTCGACTGGATCGGGGACCAGGCGATCAGTGTCGTTTTTCGTGATCACAACGGTGCGGTGGCAGAGGCCATTTTGTACCGAGACGACGAGCATCGCCTTGAAGTTGAACAAAACGGACGGGCTTGGTCGTTCGATGCCGATGGCGCGTTGCTGCGCTTGGTGACGGAGGCCAATCGCATCAAGTTGGCGCATTTTTTCGACCCGTATCTGGCCATCCACACGAGCCTTGTCGATCCGCTGCCGCACCAGATTTCGGCGGTCTATGGCGAGATGCTGTCGCGCCAGCCGCTGCGCTTCCTCCTTGCCGATGATCCCGGCGCCGGCAAGACCATTATGGCTGGGTTGCTGATGAAGGAACTGATCGCCCGCAGCGATCTGGAACGCTGCCTCGTCGTTGCGCCGGGCAGCCTGGTTGAGCAGTGGCAGGACGAACTCGGCCAGAAGTTCAATCTCGAATTCGACATCCTCTCCCGCGACATGATCGAGAACTCGCGGTCGGGAAATCCGTTTAGTGATCGGGATCGGCTGATCGTCCGTCTCGACGTGTTGGCGCGCAATGAGGAGCTTCAGGAGAAGCTCATGAATGCGCGCGAATGGGACCTGATCATCTGCGACGAAGCCCATCGCATGTCAGCCACCTATTTCGGCGGGGAGGTCAAATATACGCGGCGCTATCAGGTCGGCCAGAAGCTCGGCCAGGTTTGCCGCCATCTGCTATTGATGTCGGCGACGCCGCACAACGGCAAGGAAGAGGATTTCCAGCTCTTCATGGCGCTCCTCGATGGTGATCGGTTCGAGGGCCGGTTCCGCGACGGTGTCCATTATGCCGATACCGAAGACATGATGCGCAGGCTGACCAAGGAGGAACTGCTCAAGTTCGATGGTCGGCCGCTGTTTCCCGAGCGACGGGCGCGTACGGTCAAGTATCAGCTGTCGGAAGGGGAAGCTGCGCTCTACACCGCCGTCACCGAATATGTGCGCACCGAGATGAACCGTGTGCAGCGTTTTGCCGAGGGCGACGGGAAGAAGCGCAACAATGTCGGTTTCGCTTTGCAGATCCTTCAGCGGCGTCTCGCCTCGTCGCCAGCGGCCATCTACCAATCCCTCAAGCGCCGCCGGGAACGGCTGGAAAACGAGTTGGGCGAAGCCCGATTGGCCTCCAAGGGTCGCAGGGCCGGCGCAACCGAACCCGCGATCAACGCCGACATGCTGCGGAACATCGAGGAGTATGGTCAGGAGGAGATCGACGAGCTTGAGGATCTGATCTCGACAGGCGCGACGACGGCTGAGACAGTCGAGCAGCTTGCCCTGGAGGTCGAGACCCTGAAGGGTCTGGAGACGATGGCGCTCGGCGTGCTGCGCTCGGGCGTGGACACGAAATGGAGCCAGCTCAACCGGATCCTCGACGACGATTTGATGATCGACGCGGCCGGCAATCGCCGCAAGCTGATCATCTTCACCGAGCCCAAGGACACGCTGCACTACCTGCTTGACAAGGTGCGGGCGCGGCTCGGCAACCCGGAGGCCGTCGAGGTGATCCACGGCGGCGTGTCGCGCGAAGAGCGGCGAAAGGTCGTCGAGCGCTTCATGCAGGACAAGGACATGCTGGTCCTGATCGCCAACGACGCGGCAGGCGAAGGCGTGAACCTCCAGCGCGGCCATCTCATGGTCAATTACGACCTGCCGTGGAACCCGAACAAGATCGAGCAGCGGTTCGGCCGCATCCACCGCATCGGCCAGATGGAGGTCTGCCACCTCTGGAATCTCGTCGCGGCCGATACGCGCGAAGGCGAGGTTTACGCGCGGCTGCTGGAGAAACTGGAAGCTGCGCGCGAGGCGCTGGGCGGCCGTGTCTATGACGTGCTCGGCGAATTGTTCGACGGCGTGGCGCTGAAGGATCTGTTGTTCGAGGCGATCCAGTATGGCGAGCAAGAGGACGTGAAAGCGCGTCTTTTCCAGCAGGTCGATGGTGCGGTCGATCAGGCGCACTTGCTCGAGCTGCTGCGCCGCCGCGCCCTGACCAACGACACCATGCCGGAAGCGAGGGTCGAGGAATTGCGGCTGGAAATGGAGCGCGCCGAGGCGCTGCGCCTACAGCCCCATCACATCCAGAGCTTCTTCGTCGAAGCGTTCCAGCATCTGGGTGGCAAGATCAAACGCCGGGAGGAAGGGCGTTGGGAGGTTACGCATGTCCCGGTGCGGATCCGCGAACGGGATCGCCAGATCGGGACCGGCGCGCCGCTCCAGACACAGTATGAGCGCATTTGCTTCGAGAAGGACAAGATTAACCAGCAGCCGGTCGCCGCCTTCGTTTGTCCCGGCCATCCGCTGCTCGAAGCCGTGATCAGCATGATCCGCGAACAGTATGAGCAGATCATGCGGCAGGGCGCGATCCTGGTCGATGACACAGATGCGGGTGATGCGCTGTCGGCGATTTTCCTGCTGGAACATGTTGTCCAGGACGGTCGCGTCACCAGTGCAGGCAAGCCGCATGTGATCTCGCAGCGGCTCCAGTTCGCTGCGATCGACAAGGCGGGAAACACCATCAACGCCGGCATCGCGCCGCATTTGAATCTGCGGCCGGCCACGCCGGAAGAGGTCGCCAGCGTGCGGGACCTTCTGGACGAGAGTTGGCTGACCACTGATCTGGAGAAGGCCGCGATCCGGTTTGCGACAGTCGAACTGGCCCAAGGCCATGTCGCCGAGGTCAAGGCGCGGCGTCTGCCCGAGATCGAAAAGGTTGAGCAGGAGGTACGCGCACGCCTCAAGAAGGAGATCAATTACTGGGACTCGCGCGCCTTCGAGCTGAAGGAGGAGGAGCGCGCCGGTAAGAAGACGCGGGTGAACTGGCAGAACGCGCAGCGCCGCGCCGAAGACCTGGCGGATCGGCAAAAGCGACGCATGGACCAACTTGAGCGGGAGCGTTTCATCTCGTCGCAGCCCCCGCGTGTGCGGGGTGGCATGGTCGTCATCCCCCGGGGGTTGCTGCAAGAGCGCCAAGCGCCGAGCATTCCAAACCATTTTGCAGAAGACCCGGCCGCGCGCCGCGAGATCGAGCTTGCGGCGATGGCCGCTGTCATGGCGGCCGAGCGCGCGCTGGGCAACGAGCCGGCAGACGTCTCCGCCCAGAAGATTGGCTACGACATCGCGTCCCACGATCCTAGGTCGGGGCATCTACGCTTCATCGAGGTCAAGGGGCGAATCGACGGCGCGGACCGCGTGATGGTCACGCGCCAGGAGGTCATTACTTCGCTACACGAGCCGGAGAAGTTCATTCTGGCGATCGTCTCCGTCAACGCAGGCTTCGCTCACGCGCCGCGCTATGTGCGCGGCCCGCTCGTGGAACGGGAACCGTCGTTCCTTGAGACTGCGATCCAGTTTGACCTCCGACGCCTGCTGGAGCGGGCGCAAGAGCCGGCATAGGAGGTGACATGACCGGCATCGCGGATTTTTCCATCCTGGCCCCCGTGCCGCTAGAGCACCTTCAATCGGGGCGCGCTATCGCCGACGCCACGGGTTTCGTCGCCTTCGGGTCGCGCAAATGGGAGCTGTTTCGCAAGGTTGATGAACTGCGAGGCGGCGCGCGGGTGCCAGTCCTGATCTATCCGTCACATGAGGATGTGCCTGCCAAGCTGAGCTTCGTCGTGTCTTGGCTGGGATGGTATGCTGGCTGCGAGGAAAGCGGTAACGGCAAGCATTCAAAGGGAATGGTGCATCGGCCGCCGACGACAGGCCAATATGCCGCCGACAATCAGGGCCACTGGGCGGTGTTCTGGCATGTTTGCGATCTGCACGAGCTGCCCGCCGGGCAGCGGCTGCCGATCTCCGCGATCCAGATCATCAAGGGCGGCTGGCGCAAGACGGCGCCGCCGCGGGGACCGGAATTGGTCGCTACGCCGTCGACGGTGGAGCTTTCGCTATGAGCGTGAGCCACCAGATCGAAACCGTTGCTGCCAATCCACCCGACTATTTCCGGTCGATCCAGGAGCGTGCGACCAAGCGCTGGGATCAGCTTGAGGCAGACCCGGAGCTGGCTGGCCCTTGGCACCAGCTCTTCAAGCAGGTCCAGAGCCCGCGGCACATCCTGTCCGAGTTGCTCCAGAACGCCGACGACGCCGGCGCCAGCGAAGCGCGGGTGTCAATCGAGGACGACCGCTTTGTGTTCGAGCACAATGGCGAGGACTTCATCGAGGCCCATTTCGCCTCGATTTGCCGCTTTGGCTATTCCAACAAGCGCGCCCTGCACACGATCGGCTTCCGAGGGATCGGATTCAAGAGCACGTTCAGCCTGGGCGATCGAGTTGAACTGTTTACGCCGACGCTGGCGGTGGCCTTCGAGCGCGTGCGGTTCACCCAGCCGCATTGGCTCGACAACCGTCATCCGACAACGGGAACCACGCGCGTCGAAGTGGCGATCGCCAACCCGCTGCTGCGCCGAGAAGTCGAGAAGAACCTCGACGAGTGGCTGAAGAGCCCCGTGTCGTTGCTGTTCTTCAAGAAGATCCGTCGCCTTCAGATCGGCGATAGTGAGGTGCATTGGCAGAGTCTCGGACCCGGCCCCATCGCGGAGAGCGAATGGATGGCCTTGGATCAGAAAGCCGAAGATCCCTTGCTCCTCGTGCGTTCGGGCGAGGAATCTTTTCCGTCGGAAGCGCTCGACGAGATCCGCCAGGAGCGGATGCTGGGGGCCGAGGATGATGGTGATTTCCCGCCCTGCCGGGTGGAGATCGTGCTGGGCGCGAAGGGCCGCCTCTATGTCGTGCTGCCGACCGGCGTCGAAACGGCGCTACCTTTTGCCTGCAATGCGCCCTTCATCCAGGATCCGGCACGTCTCAAGATCAAGGATCCGGAGACCTCGCCAACCAATCGCTGGCTCCTGAACCGCGCTGGCGAGTTAGCCGCCAGTGCCATGATGGAGTGGCTGGAGCAGACGAAGACCGGCCCGCAGCACCGGGCGGATGCCTATGGTCTGCTGCCGGACGTTGATCGGGAGGCCACTACGCTCGAAGGGGCATGCGGCGCGATCGTCGAATTAGCGTTCGACGCCGCCGTAGAAGGCAAATCGATCCTCCTGACCGAGGAGGGGAGCCTGGTTGAGGCGAAGGCCGCGATCACCGTACCACGGCCGATCTTTGACATCTGGCCGGCTGACCAAGCGATGGCGCTGCTCGATACCAAGTCCCGGCCGGCGCTTTGCCAGCATGTCTCGGCCAAGAACCGGACCAAGCTCGTTCACTGGGGGCTGATCGAGGAGTTCTCGAAGTCGGACTTGCTTGAGCGTCTGCGCAGCAAGCATCTGCCGAAACCTGCGACCTGGCGCCATCTTCTGAACCTGTGGACCTATATCGCGCCAGAGGTGACGGGCTGGCAGTGCCATGATGCCGACGCCCTGCGGATCGTGCCCGTGCAGGGCAAGGAGGTGCTTTACGCGGCGTCGGAGATCGTCCGGCTCGGCGAAAAGAAGCTGCTACAATCGGAGAAGGATTGGGAGTTCCTCGCCAGCCATCTGATCGTCCTCAACCAGAACTGGACTCGATTCCTCGCCGATCAGCGCCGGGACAAGGCGGAAGGCGGAAGCCGCAACGATCCCGTCGAAGCGGCCTTCGCGGTGCTGGAGGAGATCGGTCTCGACGGGACGAGCGACGTCAACGCGGTGATCGAGCGGGTCGCCGCCGACTATTTCGGTTCCGGTCAGGCGAAACTCGTCGAGTGCGTCCAGCTTGCCCAGATCGCGGCCAAGCTTAGTGTCACGATCGGAGACTCTTTCCGATATGCCTGCGCTGACAGAACACTGCGGGCGATCAGTAATAGCGTGTTGTTCGACGAGAATGGCGCGCTGGAGGAGCTGCTGCCGGAGGCGGTCCGAAAGGCGCAACTTCTGCATGGTGACTATGTCGCGAGTTTCAAATCCTGCACGCGGGAGGATTGGCTGCGCTGGGTGTCGTCTGGCCGTTCGGGGCTTCAGACGATGGCGCCCCTGGTCCAGAAGCGGCAGAGCCTTTACGGGCGACAGCAGCTCACAGCGGAAGCGCAGGCGCGCGGCGCCAGCAGCGCTCTCTACTATCCCTATGTCACCAACCAGTTCGTCATTGAGGACTGGGATTTCCCTGCGGACTATTGGCGGCATTGGGAGGGGCTGGCGAAGACGGACGCAGGAATCTGGACGAAGATCGTCGGCAAGATCCTGGATCAGCGCGACACTTATTGGTCGCGGGCCGTCAGCGCTCGGCTGTTGCAGGTAGCGACCACCGGGTCCACGCGATCGATTTCATCAGAGCGCCTACTGACCGACTGGTTGCTGAAGCTGCGGGCCAAGCCCTGCCTTCCCGATACCCGCAATATGGTCCAGCTTCCGGCGGATCTCGTGCGCAGGACGCCGGAAACGGAGGCGTTGATCGATGTGGAGCCTTTCGTGCACGGGCTGCTCGATCGCGAAACCACCCGCCCGCTGCTCGACCTTCTTGGCGTCCGCAGCACGCCGAGCGGTCCCGGGCGTCTGCTCGACCGGCTGCGCGCCCTGGCCAAATCCGACAAGGCTCCGGCCCATGAGGTCGAGAAATGGTATCGCCGCCTCGATCAGATGCTCGACGGATGCTCGACTGCCGACGCACAGAACATCAGAACCGCCTTCAAGACGGAGAAGCTGATCCTCGCCCAGGACGGGACGTGGGTGACGTCCGGCGGTGTCTTCCTGGCAGGGGACGAGGAGGATGTTCCCGGCGCTGCGGTCGTGCGCGCGTCGGTGCTCGATCTCAGCCTGTGGCATCGTGTCGGTGTCGCCGATCGCCCATCGGCGGACCTGGCGCTGCAATGGCTCGGAACGCTGGCCTCGGGAAAGGGGCTGTCGGCCGACGACGCCCGGCGGGTTCGCACCCTGCTGATCCGTTACCCCACGCGCATCTGGGAGGAGTGCGGACACTGGCTGAACCTCGTGGGCGAGTGGGCGCCGGTCGAGACGCTCGCCTATGGCCTGAGCATGCAGACCCTGTTCAGGTGGAGCCACCTGCACGAATGGGTCAAGCGCAAGACCGCCGATTTTCAGCGGCTATCGGGAGAAGCCGTGCAGGCACCGCCATTCTCGGCATTGCCGGCGCTCTCGGACCTTGTAGAGGAACACTTCAATCAGCCGTCATTGCTCGCCGGCATGGAAGATCGCCGCGCCTGGCTAACCGCGTTCGGAAATCAACTCGGACGGATTGAGTTTCCCGATGCCGGCGAGACCGACCGTGTGCGGGTGATGGCCGAGGCGATCGCTGCGACGATCTGGATCCAGACCCCAAAGTTGGAGGTCGTTCCGTATCTCGATGGCGTCCCGGCCGGCACCGCGCGGCTCACCGACATCCTATGGCTTGAGCGCAAGCTGTTCGTCAGCCCGCTGTCCAAGGCCAAGCTCGCCAAGCGGGTCCCGGAAGAGATCGGCAGGAACCTGAGTTCGGATATTCGCGCGGCGCTGGCCTATGCGTTCGAGCGCTCGCCGGAGGACATCCGGGAATATCTCGAAGAGAATTTCACGCTTAGTCCGGAGCACATTGTTGTCGTACCGACGGTGGCGACGCAGACAGTTGCTGAATCCGGCGATGACGACGGCGTCGATCAGGTTGCCGAAGACACGCAGAGTGATCCCGAGCTGACAGGCGTGGCTGATCTACTCACGGCGGAAGACGAAGCCACGCCGCAGCCAGTGTCCACGCTGCCCACGGGGGAACCCGACCGTGAACTGATCGAAACGGAGCTGGCGACCAGGCCCCGCGCCGCGCCCAAACCGCCCCGTCCGAGCGTCATGGCGAGATTTGCGGCGGCCCAAGGCTATAAGGCTGATGGCGAAGATCGTTTCTTCCATGCGGACGGAGGCTGGATAGGCCGCGCCAATGGCGCGCGCTTCCCGTGGGAGCGTCGCTCGGCCGGTGGCGAGATCCTGCGGCACTATTATCCCAAGGACCATTGCCTGGAGCACGAACCGCTCCAGCTCGAAGCCGACGTCTGGGGCCTGCTGGACCAGAAGCCGGAACTCTACTCGTTTATTCTCATCAACCCGGAGGGTGGTGCCGTCGAGATGACGGGCGCTCGACTGCGCATACTGCGCGCCGGCGGCGAACTGACCATCCATCCCGCAACGTACAGGCTTGTTTATGACCTCGACGACTAACACTAGGAAGAAATTGATCGAGGTTGCGATCCCGCTGGAAGCGATCAACGCTGCCTCCGCACGCGAAAAATCGATCCGGCATGGACACCCGTCCACGCTGCATCTTTGGTGGGCGCGGCGACCGCTGGCGGCATGTCGTGCCGTGCTGTTCGCCCAGCTTGTCGATGACCCGTCGAGCGACCTCGTAAACTTCCCCACACACGAAGCCCAGGAAACCGAACGCAAGAGACTGTTCGGGATCATCGAGGAGTTGGTGAAGTGGGAGAACTCAACCAACGAGGAGGTGCTCGAGCGCGCCCGAGCCGAAATACGTAAGAGCTGCGGCGGCGAGCTGCCGCCGGTCTATGATCCGTTCTCTGGCGGCGGGTCCATCCCGCTGGAAGCTCAGCGCCTCGGCCTGCCTGCCTATGGGTCCGACCTGAACCCGGTCGCGGTGATGATCGGCAAGGCAATGATCGAGATCCCGCCGAAGTTCAAAGACAAGGAGCCGATCCATCCCGGCGTGAAGGGCCGGCAGTTTTACCGCAATGCAGAGGGTCTTGCAGAAGATATCAAGTACTATGGCGAATGGATGCGCGAGAAGGCGTGGGAGCGCATTGGGCATCTCTATCCGCAGGTAGATCTGCCGAAGGAGCACGGCGGTAGCAAAGGGACGGTGATCGCCTGGATTTGGGCACGAACCGTGCCTAGCCCCGATCCTGCGTTCTCCAACGTGGAGGTTCCGATCGCATCGAGCTTCCTACTTCGCACCAAAGTCGGCAAGGAGGCTTGGGTCGAGCCGATTGTCGATAAGCAGGCGAAGACCATTTCCTATCGGATAAGGCACGGTGGCACCAAGGCCGAGATCGCCGCTGCCAAGGAGGGAACCAAGGCAGGCCGCGGCGCAAATTTCCGCTGCCTTATGTCGGATACGGCAATCACCCCGGACTATGTGAAAAGCAATGGGCGCGCTGGCAAAATGGGTCAGACGCTGATTGCTATTGTCGCTGAGGGTAATCGCAGTCGGGCCTATGTCGCCCCGACAGAGGCGCACGAAGCGCTGGCTCGGTCGGCCAAGCCCGTTTGGAAACCTGAAACGAACTTGCCTAATGATCCCCGCAATTTCTGGACCGTGGATTATGGCCTGACAACCTTCGGGGATCTGTTCACTGATCGCCAATTGGTGTCGCTGAACACATTAGGCAATCTCGTGCATGAGGCGCGAGAACAGATTGAGGCGGATGCTCGTATCGCTGGCCTTGCATCTGATCTCACCCCGCTGCGCGACGGTGGCAAGGGTGCAAAAGGCTACGCCGAAGCCCTGAGCGTATACTTGGCGTTTGCTCTTAATCGGTCGGCTGACCGAGGGTCGACCATCTGCACTTGGGATTCTTCGCCTAAGATGGAGGCCCTTCGGAATACCTTTGGGCGTCAATCAATCCCGATGACTTGGGATTTTGCCGAAGGAAATCCTTTTTCTAAAGCAAGCGGAAACTTCCTAAACAATGTGGATTGGGTTCAGAAATCTATTCAGCTCCTTGTGCCATACGCCGCTGGCCTTGAGGTGCAGCACGATGCCCAGACGGTTGAATATCCTTCCAACACGGTCATCTCCTCTGATCCGCCATATTACGACAACATCGGGTATGCCGATTTGTCGGATTTCTTCTTCTGCTGGATGAAGCCTGCGGTAAGGCCGGTTTTCGATGACATATTTGGAGTGTTGGCAACACCCAAGGCTGAGGAACTGGTTGCAACCCCTTATCGACACGGCGGTAAAGAGGCGGCGGAAGCCTTTTTCCTCGACGGTATGAAGAAGGCTATCGCCAATATGGCGGTGCAGTCAAACAACCAATTTCCAGCAACGATCTACTACGCGTTCAAGCAAAGCGAGGTCGCGCAGGACGGGATTAGTTCAACCGGCTGGGCAACCTTCCTTCAGGCGGTTGTCGAAGCCGGATATGCCGTTGTTGGCACTTGGCCTCTGCGCACCGAGATGGCGAACCGCATGATTGCTTCGGGGACAAATGCTCTCGCCAATTCGGTCGTTCTCGTTTGCCGGAAAAAGGAAATCACTGCCGAAACCATCACACGTGCTGAGTTCATCCGCGCGTTGAAGCGCGAGCTACCGCCATCGATCTCCGAGCTGCAGGCCGCCAACATCGCGCCGGCTGACATGCCTCAATCGGCCATCGGCCCTGGCATGGGCGTGTTCTCCCGCTACAAGGCCGTTCTGGAATCGGACGATAATCCGATGAGCGTGAAAACCGCGCTTCAGCTCATCAACAAGGAACTCGACGAATATTTGGGTGGTATCCAAGGTGAGTTCGACGCGGACACCCGGTTCGCCATCACCTGGTTCGAGCAGCACGGGAACGGCAAGGGGGACTATGGTGTCGCCGATAACCTTGCCCGTGCGCGCGGGATCGCGGTCGAAAGCGTCAAGCATGCCGGGATCGTTGATAGCGCCGCCGGCAAGGTCCGCATCCTCGCCCGTGACGAACTCGACAAGGATTGGGACCCGGAAGAGGACCGACACCTTACGGTGTGGGAGTGCCTCCAACATCTTGTCAGGCTGCACGAGAAGGATGGCATTTCCCATGATACCGCCGTTCTTTTGAAGAAGATTATCACTCAGGCCGAGGCAGTGAAGGATCTCGCCTACTGTCTCTACGACATCAGCGCCAACAAGCGGAAGGATGCGAAAGAAGCCACGGCCTACAACGCCCTGATCGCAGATTGGGCGGAGCTGACGAAGGCGGCTGCGGCCATCCACGACACGAGCGGGGATCGTCAGACCCGCATGGATATTTAAGGGGGAACGGGACATGGCAAAAAGCACCCGCCAATATGTTTTTGAAGGCATGGAACTGCTGCCGTCGGCGCTGATCCCTTTCGTGGAAAAGCGGCTGGAGACCTCGCTTAAAGGTCATTGGCAATTGGAAGTCGTCGAGCGCGTCCAGGGCCTTCGTCCGAACTCAACCGGGGAAGTCGGCTGGGATCAGCAAGGTCTGCTCAAAACTATGATGGCATTCTGGAAGGACGCTTTCGCTAACGTCCTCGGACATCCAGAGCGATCCTATGTGTCCGAACTCCTCGATGTGCGGAACAAACTCTCGCACAATGAGAACTTCACTTATGACGATGCCGAGCGGGCCCTCGATTCCATGCGTCGGCTGATGGAAGCCATCAGCGCGGGTGAAGTCGCCGAGCAATTGGGAAAAATGCGCGACACCATCCTACGGACGAAGTTCACTGAACTTCAGCGCAACGAGGAGCGCCGCAAAACACAACGCCTCGAGATTTCGGTCGAGACCGTGGCGGGCTTGCTGCCGTGGCGCGAGGTGGTCGAGCCGCACCAGGACGTAGCCACCGGTGAGTTTCAGCAGGCTGAATTCGCAGCTGACCTCGCCAAGGTCCATTCCGGCAGTGCGCCGTCAGAGTATCGCGATCCGCGCCAGTTCTTCAGTCGCACTTATCTCACAGAGGGCTTGAGTACGCTCCTGATCGGTGCTGCAAAGCGCTTGTCCGGCAGTGGCGGCGATCCTGTCGTCGAACTGCAAACTAACTTCGGCGGTGGCAAAACCCACTCGATGCTGGCCCTCTATCACATGGCAGGCCAGACGCCGGTGCAGGATCTGTCAGGCCTCGATCAATTGCTTGAGAAAAACGGACTGACCGTCCCGGAGGATATTCGTCGTGCGGTGCTGGTTGGCACATCACGGGGTCCGCAAGACGTGCTCATCGCCGAAGGCGACAGGAAGATCCGCACGACTTGGGGTGAGCTTGCTTGGCAGTTAGGCGGTGCTGAAGCCTTTGACATGGTTGCTGAGAATGATGCCAGCGGTATTGCGCCGGGCTCAAACCTTCTTGAAGCGCTCTTCAAGAAACATGCGCCGTGCCTGATCCTGATCGACGAATGGGTTGCCTATCTGCGTCAGATCTACAAGGTCGAGGGGCTGCCATCTGGGTCGTTCGATGCAAACCTCTCTTTCGTTCAGTCTCTGACCGAGGCGGTCAAGGCCAGCCCAGGCACATTGTTGGTCGCGTCTTTGCCAGCCTCGCAGATCGAGGTTGGCGGCGAAGGTGGCCAAGAGGCATTGGCGCGGCTCAAGCAGACTTTCAGCCGTGTGGAATCCTCCTGGCGTCCGGCGAGCCAGGAAGAAAGCTATGAAATCGTCCGGCGACGACTGTTCAAAGACATACCTGGCGACAAGTTCCATCACCGCGATAATACGCTGAAGCAGTTTGCCAAGATGTACAGGGAAAACGCCAACGATTTCCCGCAGGGTTGTGCAGATGAGGATTACCGGCGCAAGCTGGAGAAGGCTTATCCGATCCATCCTGAGCTGTTCGATCAACTCTACACAAGCTGGGGATCTCTCGAAAAATTCCAGCGCACACGCGGTGTACTGCGCCTGATGGCTCAAGCTATCCACGAACTTTGGATGAGCGGCGATCCGTCGGTAATGATCATGCCAGGCAGCGTGGCGGTGAGTTCGCCGCGCGTCGAACCGGAATTGCTCCATTATCTTGATGTAAGCTGGCAGGCCATCATTGCCGGTGACGTGGATGGTACCACGTCCACGCCGTATAAGGTTGATCAATCGGCGCCCAACCTGAACCGCTATTCGGCGACCCGTCGTGTTGCCCGCGCAATTTTCATGGGAACAGCACCCACGGCGCAGCAGCAGAACACTGGCCTTGATGACAAGCAGATCAATCTCGGTGTCGTGCAACCAGGCGAAAGACCGGCGATTTTTGGTGACGCGCTACGGCGGCTCACCAACCAAGCCAAGTTCATGCATGCCGATCTTGGACGCTATTGGTATTCGATGTCGGCCAGCCTCAACCGGATTGCAGCCGACAAGGCTGCGCACATCGAGGCGGCACTGGTCGACGTGACGATCGACGCCGAACTTGGAAAATATGTGAATGGCCTCTCCGATAGGGGGCACTTCGATGCTGTTCAGGTTGCGCCGGCCTCGTCGGCCGAAGTCCCGGATGAGGCCAGCGGCGTGCGTGCCGTGATTCTGGGTGTCAAATACCCCCACAATGGTCGCGACGGCTCGGAAGCGCTGCTTGAGGCGAAAGACATCCTCGCCCAGCGTGGCAGCACGCCGCGCATCTATCGCAACACGCTGGTGTTCATAGCTGCGGAAGCCCGGCAGCTCGATCACCTGAAAGACGCTGTGCGCGCCTGCTTAGCATGGGGCGAGATCGTCCGTGATACGGAGCGCCTGAACCTGACCCAGAGTGACAGCGCCCTCGCAAAGGCGAAGCTTTCTGAATCAAATGAAACGATGAAAACGCGCCTAAAGGAGGCGTGGTGCTATCTGCACTATCCCGCCCAAGAGAGCGCCCAAGTTGATTGGGAATGGGTATCCGGCAAGATCCCGGCACAGGACGGGCTGCTGGCACGCGCCAGCAAAAAGCTGACGGCCGAAGAAGGCTTGCTCACAGAACTGGGGCCGTCACGCCTCGATCGTGATCTCCAGAAATACATTTGGAACGACAAGCCGCATTTGTCGCTGAAGGATCTGCGCGAATACCTTAACCGATACATCTATCTGCCGCGTCTGAAGGGACAGGACGTGCTCGTCAAGGCTGTACAGGCTGCCGTAAGCGGCATGCTGCCCGGTCCGTTCGCCTATGCGGAACGCTGGGACGAGAAGTCGGGCACTTATTTGGGGCTAGCTATCGAACGAGCGGTCAACGCCGTGGTCGTGATTGACAGCGACAGCATCATTGTAACGCCTGCGGTCGCCGATGCGCATCGTCCGGGGCCCGTCGCGTCAGGATCGGGCGATTCTGCTCCTGTAACCGGCGATAACACCCCTGCGCCCGATGAGCAGCTCACAGACGGGTCGCCAACCGTGCCTCCTTCGGAAAAGAAGCCTACACGCTTCTCTGGAGCTGTGATGATTTCACCGGAACGGCCTGCCCGAGACATCCATCAGATTGTAGAAGCCATCGTCGAACAACTTACCACGCTGCCGGGCAGTCAGGTGACGCTCCGGCTCGAAATCGAGGCGGAAGTGCCTGACGGTCTAGAACGTGCCAAGGTGCGTACGTTGGTCGAGAATGCCAATACGCTCGGCTTCGTTGAAAAGTCACTGGAGTAGCGGAGAGAGACAAACCATAGACAGCCTCATTGAGCCGCAGAATTGCGAAGTATTGGGTGAGATTGCCCCTCGACTCCCCCTCCCTTTTCTACGCTACTGTATCCTATTCACCGCACAGACATGCCCGCGACCTTCCCTGCTATGACATTCCGCGCTTCCATCATCCCAGCCCCTTTCCGGGCATGGGATTTTGGAGACGATGGCGGTCAAGCGGAACAGGATCAATATCGAGGTTACACCCTCGACCGGGCCGGAAGCGGACCGGAATGATCCCGCACGCAAAGATGCTGCCTTGACGGCGCTGGCTCGCCTGATCGGACGTCAGATCGCCCGCGAACAGTTCGAGCGTAAACTGGCCGCAGAACGCAAAGCACAACGCCACCTACGTAGCTGACACGCAAATCTTCTTGCATTTATACGTATAACACGTATTATATAGGCAGACCTATTCTCCTGGAGTCTGCGATGCCAACCACAACCTCCCTCGAATTCCAGCGCAAGTTCGGACAGTATCTGAACGAGTCTCACCGTGAACCGGTAGAGATCACACGACATGGTCGGCGCGAGTTTGTGCTGATGTCGGCCGCCCAATATGACCAGCTCCTGTCAGCGGCGCAGCGCAGGGACGAGACAGTCGAAGCCGCCTCCGAACCTAAACAGAATTAACCTGCCCCCCGACACGGAGCCTGAAAGGACTGATCGATGACCCGCGTTGCGCTCTATGCCCGATATTCTTCCGACAATCAGCGCGAGGCGTCGATCGAGGACCAGTTGCGCATCTGCCGCGAGCAGGCGAAGCGCGAGAAGTGGAAGATCGTCGGAACCTACAAGGATGCTGGCATCTCCGGCGCAAGTATGATCCTGCGCCCCGGCATTCAGGCGCTTCTTCAGGATGCGCAGGCTGGACAGTTCGACATCGTGCTGGCCGAGGCCCTGGATCGTATCAGCCGTGACCAGGCTGACGTCGCTACCTTCTACAAGCACCTCAAATTTGCTGGCGTTCCCATTGTTACGCTGTCCGAGGGCGAGATCAGCGAGCTTCATGTCGGCCTCAAGGGCACGATGAACGCGCTGTTCCTGAAAGACCTTGCCGCCAAAACCCATCGCGGCATTCGTGGCCGCGTCGAGGACGGCAAATCGGGTGGCGGTCTGTGCTTTGGCTACAATGTCGTCAAGCAACTCGATGCGCGCGGTGATCCCATTCGTGGTGATCGCGAGATCAACGAAGCCGAGGCGAATGTTGTCCGCCGCATCTTCCGCGAATTCGCCGCCGGCGTGGGTCCGCGCACCATCGCCCGCACATTGAACGAGGAAGGTGTCCCGGGTCCGGCTGGTAAGCTCTGGAGCGACACCACGATTCGGGGCCATGTGAAGCGCGGCACTGGACTTGTGAACAATGAACTCTATATCGGCCGTCTGATCTGGAACCGTCTCCGCTACATCAAAGACCCATCGACCGGAAAGCGCGTCTCACGCCTGAACCCGGAATCGGAATGGATCATCAAGGATGTGCCGGAGCTGCGTATTGTCGATGACGAACTCTGGCATTCGGTCCGTGTCCGGCAGGGCGAGATAGCCGAGAAGTTTGCCAACGTCACCGAAGCCGTTCGCAAGCACCACAAAAAGAACCGTCTGAACGGTACACGTCGGCCGAGGTCCCTTCTGTCCGGCCTGGTGTTCTGTGGCTGCTGCGGAGGCCCCTACTCACTTCGCGGCGCTGATCGGTTCGCCTGCTCGAACCACATCAGTAAGGGCGCCTGTTCAAACAGCCGCACGATCCCGCGTGAGGATCTGGAAGCCCGCGTCCTCTCCGGCCTGAAGGACCGGATGATGGCGCCTGAGATCGTTGAGGAGGCGATGCGCGCCTATGCGGAGGAGACCAACCGGCTGAACCGCGAACGCCGCTCCAGCGGTGATGCCTGGAAAGCAGAGCTGGTAAAGATCGAGAAGCAGATCCGCGGCATCATCGAGGCAATCAAGGCTGGCATGTTCCATGAGAGCATGAAGGCAGAGATGGACACGCTGGAGGCGCGCAAGACCGAACTGAACAGCCTGCTGGCCGACGTGCCAGAGGACACACCCGACATTCTGCCGAGCGCCTCGGCGATCTATGCGAAGAAGGTTTCCGCTCTGACGAAGGCGCTCAATCGCAAGGAAGAGCGGCAGGAAGCGGCGGAGACATTGCGCGGCTTGATCGAGAAGATTTCGCTGACGCCGGGGCCGGAACGCGGCGAGATTTACGCAACGCTGCACGGCGAACTGAGCACGATCCTCGAATGGACGGAGCGTCAAGCTATTGGAAAGGCTGCAAAAACAACAAAACCCGCAGCGGATGCTACGGGTTTGTCGTTATCAGTGGTTGCGGGGACCTGCAACCAGCCGAAACCGCCGATTCGCGGCCATTCCGGCTCCCCGAACCACTTCGTCCTCGTAACGGTCACGGACACCGGGTCGGGCATCCCGAAGGAACGACTTACCCAGATCTTTGA
>JAAIGE0100734657.1_pt1 | contig 23081 bp, 17 predicted proteins | sample 6487951 | NCBI WGS metagenome assembly JAAIGE01 (sample SAMN13974128, study PRJNA590717) | phyllosphere metagenome | biome: tomato field; feature: multiple bacterial spot infested tomato fields; material: tomato leaves; isolation source: leaves from tomato fields | host: Solanum lycopersicum ...
AAATGCGCGCCGCAATGATGCGCCAGCGGCAGACTGCCCCAGAAGCGGCCATTGACCTCCATCAGCCAATAGCGGCCCTGCGCGGCATCATAGCGGTATTCGACCATTGCCTGCCTCTGCCAGTCGAGCGCGCGCAGCAGTTTTTCGGACAGGTCCATCTGGTCGGCATGACGGCTTGCAGGCTCGGCGCGGCAACTGCTCGACACGCCCCCTTCAGGCGGCCATTCGTGCAGGCGACGGTGCTGGAAGCGCAGTGTCGCATGGCCTTCGTGCATATAGAGCATCTGGCCGACGCCGACGCCGCTGCAATATTGCTGGACGAGTGGCCACTCTCCGATCGGAGTGTAGCGCGCCAGCAACGCTTCGAGTTCGCGCGCTGTGTGGATGTATTCGGTCTTGAGCCACGGCAATCGGGCCCGATCCAGCAAGGGAATGACCGCAGGAGGATTGGCCCATTTCGCGATCAGCGGATAGGTCTGCTCCGCAATCCTCGCGGCAAAATCATCATCGCGAACCGGCTGCCATGTCGCGGGAACGTCGATCCCTGCCGCTTTCGCGATGTCGAGGGTCCGTCGCTTGTCCAATACATCGGCCAGACGGTCTAGGCGAGGCACCAGAATGTGGCAGTCGCCGATCTTTGGCGGAAGATGCGCCAGATCGATGAGGTCGGTTTCGGAGATGGCGAGCACGGCGCGGGCGCCGGCTCGTTCGATGAGAGCGGGAAGCCACTGCGTCGCGGAGCCTTCGGGGCGGACATGGACTTGCCGGCAATGGCGGGACGCCGCGCCGATCGAATGCGGGTTGGCAGTGATGCCATGAACGGGAACGCCATGCTGGCCGAGTTCGCGAACGACCGTCAGGCCGATCGCATTGTCGATACCCAGAACGAGGGCGGGCGGCAGCGGCGTCATGCGGGGATCAGCCGCCGTTCGTAGCGCCAGGTCGCGACGGCCTGCTGCACGAGGCGCAATCCGGTGCGCAGGGAATTGGGTGGCAGGCGGGTGAGGCGCTGCCCATCATCGGCCATCGCTGGATCGAGGTCGTTGAACCCGGCGGAGCGAACCTCCGGCAAGCGTGATGCGGTACGACACAGCGCTTCGAAGCGCGCCTTGACTGCCCCGTTGGCGCGCTGCCGGTCGCGGGAAAGCATTTCAAAACTATGCGTCACCACGACATAAGAGGGATGACGATGGTGCGCGGCATGGCGCAGGCCGCCGCACATCTCCGATACCGACATGGCGCAGACCTGTGCGGGACGGAAGCCTCCCGGCCGGTCGCTGATCCCCGAAACCGGTAGTTCGACGACGCCGTTCAGCCGGCTGGTTCCAATCGTCGCGGCATCGGTCGTGATACGACATTCACCGCCGAGATAGGCGGGATTGACGCTGCTGTCCCATAGCACACCGATGGTGGCCAGCGCGCGCAGCGTGTCGTCATTCGCCCCGAAATTGCCCGCGCGAAAGGCGGTGATCGGCGGCGCGCCCGCATCCTCGAGCAGCGCCTTGGCCTGTCCTAGCAGCACGATCTGATCGTCAAGCGAAAAATCGCCGATGCTGTGGCCCTGCCGCCCCCCCACCGGCGTGTCCGTCGTCCAGGCGAGCCATTCGGTGTGGACGTGCATCTGCACTTCATGACCGCGCGACGTGATCGTGCTGACGATCGGGCGCAGAAAATCCGGGCCATGGATCAGGGCCGGCATGGGGTCGAGAAAGAACACGCCCTTGATTCCGTGACGCTCCATCAAGTCCATCTGCCAGCCGATGCCATGCGCTGCGCCGCCCGCTTCCGCCCAGATCGAGCGGCGGATATTGTCGGCGAGGCTCACGCCCTGTCGCTGGAACAGGGCGGACAATTCCGTGTCGACGGTGATGAGCAGCGCGGTCATGGGCTTCCGGAAACGGTGGTCGATCGGCGCCCTTCCTAACCGCTTGGGGTTAAGGAGCCGTTTTGTTGCCGCATCATTTCCCGCCAAGCTGGCTCAATCGAGCAGCGAAAATTCCCCGTAAGTGCCCTGGAAGAACAGCAGCGGGCGGCCGGGACGATCGACCTCCAGGGCGACGACACGGCCGAGCACGATATAATGATCGCCCGCTTCATGCACCGCATCGAGCGTGCAATCGATCCAGGCGACGACATCGTCCAGGATCGGCGATCCGTTGGCGGACACACGATGGGCGATGCCCGCGAACTTGTCCGGGCCGGGCGTCGCGATCTGGCGACACAGCGCCATCTGATCGCTGGCAAGGACATTGACGCAGAATTTGCCGACCGTCTCGATCCGTGGCCAGCTGCTGGAATTCTTGGCCGGGAAGAAGGCGACGAGCGGCGGATCCAGGGAAACGGATGTGAAGGAACCGACCACCATGCCCGTCGGGGCGCCGCCAGCTTCGACCGCGGTGACGACGCAGACGCCGGTCGGATAATGGCCGAGCACGCGGCGGAAGGTCGCGCTGTCGAAACTCGCGGCGGTCGTCGTCATGCCCTGATACTCGCAGCTGTCATGCCCCCTCCCTGACGCGGGAAGCGGGGGCATGACAAGCCAAAAGCGACACTGAACTGGACAGAGTTTCCAATAAGCGTTCGCTTCAGAGCGCGACGCCGCCCGCCGCCAGGACGGCGAGCGTCAGCAATTCCGACGCGTTGGACGACATCGTGGCGATCTGCACCGACTTTTCCATGCCGAGCAGAACCGGGCCGATCATCGACGTGCCGCCCAGTTCCCGCAGCAGCTTGGCCGAGATATTGGCGGATTGCAGGCCGGGCATGACCAGGATGTTGGCGGGACCGGACAGGCGGCTGAAGGGATAATTCTTCATGACGGCGGGGTTGAGCGCAGCATCCGCCGTCATTTCGCCCTCATATTCGAAGTCGACATGGCGTTCGTCGAGCAATTTGACCGCATCGCGCACATTGTCGAGGAACGCGCCGGGCGGGTTGCCGAAGTTGGAATAGGAGAGGAAGGCGACGCGCGGATCATGACCCATGCGGCGGGCGACAGCGACAGTCCCTTCTGCGATGTCGGCGAGTTCGGATGCGGAGGGGCGTTCGTTGACCGTGGTGTCGGCAAGGAAAACCGTCTTGTCCTTCGCCACCATGACATGGATGCCGAAGGGGGTGCGGCCTGGCGCCGGGTCCATCACGCGCTTCACTTCCCGCAGCGTCTGCGCATAGGGGCGGGTCATGCCGGTGATCATCGCATCCGCCACGCCCATCTTGACCAGCAGCGTGCCGAAGATGTTGCGATCGCGGTTCACCATTCGCTCGCAATCGCGGCGCAGATAGCCGCGCCGCTGGAGCCGCCTGTAGAGCAGGTCCACCATGTCGGGGACGAGCGGGGAATTGACGCTGTTGTGCAGTTCGAAGCTGTCGGGATCGGACACGCCGAGCGCCTTCAATTTGTCCTTCACCACGTCGCGGCCGACCAGCACGGGAATGCCGTAGCCAAGGTCGCGGAACTGGATCGCAGCGCGCAGGACGACTTCCTCCTCACCTTCGGCAAAGACGACGCGCTTGGGATTGGCCTTCGCCACCTCGTAGGCGGAGTTGAGGACGGAGGTTGTGGGATTGAGCCGCGCCTTGAGAGACTGGCGGTAGGCCGCCATGTCGGCGATCGGCTTCTGCGCGACGCCGGTGTCCATCGCGGCCTGCGCCACGGCGGCGGGAACGACCTCCATCAACCGGGGGTCGAAGGGTGCGGGGATGATATAGTCCGGCCCGAAGCTGTGCGAGCGGCCATAGGCTTTCGCCACTTCCTCGGGCACCTGCTGGCGTGCGAGGTCGGCGATGGCCTTCGCGGCGGCGAGCTTCATCGCTTCGTTGATGCCCGTTGCCCGCACATCGAGCGCACCGCGAAAGATAAAGGGGAAGCCGAGGACGTTGTTGACCTGATTAGGGAAGTCCGATCGGCCCGTCGCGACGATCACGTCGGGACGCGCAGCCTTGGCATCGGGCGGCAGGATTTCCGGGTCGGGATTGGCCATGGCGAAGATGATCGGCCGCTCGCCCATCGACTTCACCATGTCCGCCGTCATCGCGCCCGCGACCGAAAGGCCGAGGAACACGTCCGCGCCCTTCACCGCTTGCGCGAGCGTCCGGGCGTCGGTCTGCACCGCGTGGGCGGACTTCCACTGGTTCATGCCTTCGGTGCGGCCTTGGTAGATGACGCCCTTGCTGTCGCACATGATGACGTTTTCGTTGGGGACACCCAGCGCCTTGATGAGTTCGGTGCAGGAAATCGAGGCCGCGCCCGCGCCGTTCACCACCACCTTCATGTCCTTCATGTCGCGCCCGGTGAGCAGCGCGGCGTTGATGACGCCTGCCGCTGCGATGATCGCGGTGCCGTGCTGGTCATCGTGAAAGACCGGGATGTTCATCCGTTCCTTAAGGTTGGTTTCGATAACGAAACATTCTGGTGCTTTGATATCCTCAAGGTTGATGCCGCCAAAGCTCGGCTCCATCAGTTCGACCGCATCGATGAAGCGATCGACATCCTCGGTCTTGAGTTCGATATCGATCGAATCGACGTCGGCGAAGCGCTTGAAGAGGACGGCTTTGCCCTCCATCACCGGCTTGGACGCCAGCGCGCCCAGATTGCCAAGGCCGAGAATTGCGGTACCGTTGGAGATGACGGCGACGAGATTGCCCTTGGCGGTGTAGTCGTAGGCGGTCGCGGGATCGGCGGCGATCGCGCGGACGGGGACAGCGACGCCGGGGGAGTAGGCGAGGCTCAGGTCGCGCTGCGTCGCCATGGGTTTGGACGCGATGATCTCGATCTTGCCGGGGCGGCCAGTCGAATGGAAATACAACGCTTCGCGCTCGGAAAATTCCACATTTGATGTCTCGGCCATCGCTCTACCCACATAATGAGATGTTTTCGCTGCCGTAGCGGTAACGATATCATGGGGGCAAGTGCGAGAAACGCAATTTTCTTGCCCGCCAGCGTCCGGCTGGAAACGGCCAAGGCTTCGGGCTATCGGCTTTTGTCATGGCCCGTGAACCCAAGATCGAGAGCGATACCGCAGCGCAGCCGACGCCGATGATGGCGCAGTATCTGGCGCTGAAGGAACAGGCGCCCGACTGCCTGCTCTTCTATCGCATGGGCGACTTTTTCGAGCTGTTCTTCGACGATGCCAAGGCGGCGGCGGCGACGCTGGACATCGCGCTCACCAGTCGGGGCGAGCATCAGGGCGCACCGATCCCGATGTGCGGCGTGCCGGTGCACAGTTCGGAATCCTATCTCGCGCGGTTGATCAAGGCAGGTCATCGCGTCGCCATCGCCGAACAGACCGAAACGCCCGCGCAGGCGAAAGCGCGCGGCGGCAAGACGCTCGTCGCCCGCGACATCGTCCGCTACGTGACGGCGGGCACGCTGACCGAAGAGACCCTGCTCGACGCGCGGCGCGACAATATGCTGGTCGCGCTGGCACAGGTCGGGGGTGATGGCGAGATCGGCATAGCTGCCGCCGATATTTCAACCGGGCGGTTCGAGACGATGCGGTGCGCTGCGACCGACCTGCCCGCCGAACTCGCGCGCCTGCGGCCCAGCGAAACGGTCGTTGCCGAAGGAAGCAGCGTCGATATCGCGGATGCCCATGCCTTCGATCGCGCCGCCTTTTCGAGCACGCGCGCCGAGGAGTCGCTGAAACGACTGTTCGGCGTGGCGACACTTGACGGCTTCGGCCAGTTCGACCGGGCGGAACTCGCGGCGATGGGTGGCCTCATCGCCTATCTCGATCATGCCGGCAAAGGCACGCTGCCTTTCCTCGCGCCGCCGCTGCGCAAGGCGAAGGGCGGGCATGTCGCGATCGATGCGGCGACGCGCGAAAGCCTGGAAATCGTCGCGACGACATCGGGCACCAGAGCGGGAAGCCTGTTGGGGGCGGTGGATCGAACAGTTACGGGCGCGGGCGCGCGGCTGATCGCGCAGGATCTGTCGGCGCCGTTGATGGATTTGAGCGAGATCGAGGCGCGGCTTGGCCTCGTCCAGCTGTTTCACGATGACTCCGGTTTACGCGAGACGGTGCGCGCAGCCCTGCGCGCGTTGCCGGACATCGGGCGCGCCCTGGGGCGGCTGGCGGTCGGGCGCGGGTCGCCGCGCGACCTGGGGCAGTTGCGTGACGGGTTGGGCGAGGCGCGCCTGTTGCGCGAACGGCTGGGGCGTCTGGCCGATCAGCCGTTGATGATGCGGCACCTGCTCCCCGCACTCGACGGGCATGGCGAACTGGTCGATGCACTGGCGCGCGCGCTGGTGCCGGCCCCGCCGACAGAGACAAGCAATGGCGGCTATATCGCTGATGGCTATGATCCGGCACTGGACGAACTGCGACGCCTGTCGAGCGACGGACGGCGGGCGATCGCCGGGCTGGAAGCGAAATATCGCGAGCACACGGGCATATCCTCACTCAAGATCCGGCATAACGGCGTGCTGGGATACCATGTCGAAGTGCCTGCGCGCGCCGCCGATGCGATGATGGCACCCGACAGCGGCTTCACCCATCGCCAGACGCTGGCCGGTGTCGTGCGGTTCAATTCGATCGATCTGCATGAAGAGGCGGGCCGGGTGGCGCAGGCGGGTGCCCATGCGCTGGTTGCCGAGGCGGCGCATCTGGAGGAACTGATCGGCGCGGCCTTGTCACGCAAGGCGGAAATCGCGCGCGCGGCGGATGCGCTGGCGCGGCTCGACGTCGCCGCAGCCATGGCCGAGCGTGCGGCGGAGGGCGGATGGCAGCGCCCGCATTTCGTCGCCGCGGACGGGGCGGGCCAGTGCCTCGACATCGTTGGAGCGCGGCATCCGGTTGTCGAGGACGCCCTGCGGCGCGAGGGGCAGCCGTTCGTCGCCAACGACTGCCGCCTGTCCGACGACGACAGGCTGTGGCTGGTGACGGGTCCGAACATGGGCGGCAAGTCGACCTTTCTGCGGCAGAATGCGCTGATCGTCATACTGGCGCAGGCGGGTGCGTTCGTGCCCGCGCAATCGGCGAGCCTGACGCTGGTCGATCGACTGTTCAGCCGGGTGGGCGCATCCGACAATCTCGCCAAGGGGCGCTCTACCTTCATGGTCGAGATGGTCGAAACCGCCGCGATCCTCTCTCAGGCGACCGAGCGCAGCTTCGTCATTCTGGACGAGGTAGGGCGCGGCACATCGACCTATGACGGGCTGGCGCTGGCATGGGCGGTCGTCGAAGCGGTGCATGAGGTGAACCGGTGCCGCTGCCTGTTCGCCACCCATTATCATGAATTGACGCGTCTGGCCGAAACGCTGCCGTCGCTCTCGCTGCACCATGTCCGCGCGCGCGAGTGGAAGGGCGAACTGGTGCTGCTGCACGAACTGGCGGAGGGACCGGCGGATCGCAGCTATGGCCTTGCCGTCGCGCGACTGGCGGGGCTGCCTTCCGCCGTGCTGAAGCGGGCCAAAGACGTGCTGGCGCGGCTGGAGGCGGGCAAGGCCAAGACCGGTGGCATCGCGGCGGGGCTGGACGATCTGCCGCTGTTCGCAGCTGCCGCCGCGCAGGAGGACGCCGCGCGTGATCCGCTAGTGGATGCTATCGAAGCGATCGATGCCGACGCCCTGTCCCCGCGCGAGGCGCTCGATCACATATATCGGCTGAAACAACTGGCCGCAGAGCAGCGGCACGACTAGATAGGCGCCATGGTCATGCAGTTTCCCGCCCTCGGATCGCGCCGCGCGATCATCGACCGGCGCGCCGTGTCCGATCGCATCAACGCCATCGCGCAAGCGCATGGCGGCGATGCGATGCGGATGCGCGGTCTGATCGTCAAGGAATTGAAGGCCGCGCTGGACGAGGGCCGGGCCGAGGTCGCACGCAGGCTGGAGGCGCGGCCGACGCATGGGCGCGAGACGGTGAGCGCCTTCGCCTTCCTCATCGATCAGATCATCCGCCTTCTCTACGACGCGACGACCCATCACCTCTATCCTGCGGGCAATCGCAGCACGGGCGAGCGGATCGCGCTGATGGCGGTGGGCGGCTACGGCCGGGGCGAGATGGCGCCGCATAGCGATGTCGACATCGGTTTCATCACGCCGTGGAAGCCGACCGGATGGACCGAGCAGGTCATCGAATCGATGCTCTACTCGCTTTGGGATCTGGGCCTAAAGGTCGGGCATTCGAGCCGCTCGATCGACGAAACGATGCGCATGGCGAAGAGCGACCTGACGGTGCGCACCGCGTTGCTGGAAGCGCGCTATGTCTGGGGCGACCGTGCGCTCTATGAGGAAACGGCGACGCGCTTCGATGCAGAAGTGATGCAGGGCAACGCCCGCGCCTTCGTCACCGAGAAGTTGGAAGAGCGCGAGGAACGACACAAGCGGATGGGCGACAGCCGCTACGTCGTCGAGCCCAACGTCAAGGAAGGCAAGGGCGGCCTGCGCGATCTGCACACGCTGTTCTGGATCGGCAAATATGTGAACCGGGTGAAGTCGGTCGCTGATCTGGTCGAGGTCGGCCTGTTGACCGACGTAGAGTTGCGCCAGTTCCAGAAGGCCGAGGATTTCCTGTGGGCGGTGCGATGCCATCTGCACAGCATCACGGGACGCGCAGAGGACCGTCTGACCTTCGACCTCCAGCTGGAGATCGCGACGCGGATGCGCTTTACCGGGCGCGCGGGCCGGTCGGGCGTGGAGCGCTTCATGCGCTATTATTTCCTGAACGCGAAGACGGTGGGCGACCTCACCGCCGTGTTCCTGGCGCATCTGGACGACCAGATGGCGGCCAAAGGGCGCCGCTATATTCCCTCCATGTTCCGTCGTCCCAAGAAGCTGGACGGCTTCGTGCTGGAGCGGGGGCGGATCGCGCTGCCGAGCGACGATTTCTTTCAGGCGGACCCGGTGCGGCTGCTGGAAATCTTCGCCGTCGCCGACAAGCATGGGCTGGAAATCCACCCGAGTGCGATGCGCGCCGCGAGCCGGGACGCGGGCCTCATCACCGCCAAAATCCGCAAGGATGCGCGCGCCAATGCCGCGTTCATGGATGTCCTGACGTCGAAGCGAAACCCTGAGGTGGTGCTGCGCTGGATGAACGAATCGACCGTGTTCGGCCGCTTCGTGCCCGACTTCCGCCGCGTCGTCGCGCAGATGCAGTTCGATATGTACCATCATTACACGGTGGACGAACATACGATCCGCGCGGTCGGCCTGCTGTCGCGCATCGAGAAGGGCGAACTGGCGCAGGATCATCCGCTTGCCACCGAAATCATGGGGCGAGTGCTGTCCCGTCGCGTGCTCTATGTCGCCGTGCTGCTGCACGATATCGCCAAGGGGCGCGGCGGCGATCACAGCATATTGGGTGCGGAAGTGGCCGAGCATCTGTGCCCTCGCCTGGGCCTCACCCCCGCCGAAACCGAGACAGTGGCTTGGCTGGTGCGCTATCACCTGCTCATGTCGGCGACGGCATTCAAGCGCGATCTGGCTGATTACAAGACGATCCTCGATTTCGTAGAGGTGGTGCAAAGCGCGGAACGGCTGCGTTTGCTCCTGTGCCTAACCATCGTCGATATCCGCGCGGTGGGACCGGGCGTGTGGAATAGTTGGAAGCGGCAATTGCTGGGCGACCTCTACGAATCGGCGGAGGAAGTGCTGCGCCTCGGCCACAAGCAGAAGGGCCGTGGCGAACGTGTTGCCGCCAAGCAGGAAGGGCTGCGGCAGGCGCTGGGCATGGACAACGCGGCCTTTGCCAAATTCAGCAGCCGGATGCCGGAATCCTACTGGATCGCCGAGCCGGAGGATATCCTGATCCACAATGCGCGGCACATCATCGAGGCGGGCGACGCACCGCTGTCGATCGCGGCGCATTATTATCCGCAGCGTGGCGCCACGCTCGTCACCGTCTATGCTGCCGACCACCCCGGCCTTTTCTATCGCATCTCGGGCGCGATCCATCTGGCGGGCGGCAACATCATCGACGCGCGTATCCACACGACGCGCGATGGCGTGGCGATCGACAATTTTCTGGTGCAGGACCCGTTCGGTGGCGCATTCCACAGCCCGGAGCAGTTGAAGCGTATCCGTGACGCGATCGAGGATTCGCTTGCCAATCGGCACCGCATGATTACGAAACTGTCGGCACGCCCGCTGCCCCGCACCCGTGCCGAAGCATTCCGCATCGAACCCAACGTGCTGATCGACAACAAGGCGTCGAACCGCTTCACTGTGATCGAGGTGAATGCGCGCGATCGGCCCGCCCTGCTGTTCAGCCTCGCCAACGCGCTGTTCCAGTCGAAGGTGACGGTGCATAGCGCACATGTCGCGACCTATGGCGAGCGCGCTGTCGATACTTTCTACATCACCGACCTGATCGGAGGAAAGATCGAGAGCAAAGCGCGTTTGCATACGCTGGAGCGGCGCTTGCTGGAGGCGGCGGGCGGCGAAGTGGGCGAGGCGCTCGCGCTGGCCTGAAATGACCCGGCCTAGACGATCTGCATGATGTCGCCCGGTCGCAGACGCGGCAGGAGGCGCAGCATATCGGCGCGATCGACAGCGACGCAGCCTGCGGTCGGTCGCCCTTCGGACAGATGGAAGAAGATCGCGCTGCCCCTGCCCGGCTGCGGCGGGGCGTCATTGTGGCCAAGGGTGACGATGATGTCATAGGCATCATCCTGCCGAACGAGGCTTTCGGCGGAAAAGGCGCGGGGCAGGCGAACGGGGCGATTATAGGCGTGATCGGCGGGATCGTCCGACCAACCGTCATCCCCTCTGATCCAGCGCCAGGGCAGGGCGAGGGGCAGCAGATCGACTTTGCCCAGACGCAGCAGGACGCCGCGGATAGGCCATGTGCCGATCGGCGTGCATCCGTCGCCTTCCTGCTTTTCGGCAGCGGCGCAGGCTCCGCCCCGGCCGATGGTGCAGTCCATGGCGATGGCGCCAAACGTCAGGCGACCCGCGCCGGTATCGACGCGGATCACGCTCATAGCTGATGACCGGTACGATCGCGCTTGGTGGCGAGATAGCGTTCGTTATGCGGGTTGGCGGGCAGGATGATCGGCAGTCGCTCAGCCACCTTGATCCCGGCGGCTTCCAGTCCCGCGACCTTGTTCGGGTTGTTGGTGAGTAGGCGAACCTGCCCGACGCCGAGCAGATCGAGCATCCGCGCTGCGACCGAGAAATCGCGAGCGTCGATAGCAAAGCCCAGGCGCACATTGGCGTCCACCGTGTCGAAACCCTGATCCTGCAACGCGTAGGCGCGCAGCTTGTTGACGAGGCCAATACCGCGCCCTTCCTGCCGTAGATAGATCAGGATGCCCCAGGGCGCATCGGCGATCCTGTGAAGCGCTTCGTGCAATTGCGGGCCGCAATCGCATTTGAGGCTACCCAGCACGTCGCCGGTCAGGCATTCGCTGTGCAGGCGGATGACGGGCGGGGACGCGTCGCGCTTGCCGACGATCAGCGCGATATGCTCGCGTGGCTCGTCGGGGCTACGGAAGGCGACGATTTCCGCCGTCTCGCTGGCGGACACGGGCAACCGCGCGCGGGTCGCGATGGCGAGGTGGATCGCATCGTCATGGGCGGCGATCTCGTCCGCACTGACCTCCGCTTCGCTCGGCCCTTCGCCCGGCGCGACGAAATAGGCGGGGAGGATGCCCGCCAGCCGCGCGAGGCGCAACGCGGCCTTGGCAGCTTGCAGCGTGGCGATCGGCTTGGCGGCGAACGGCCCCTTGAGCGGGGTGGCGAGATCGCGCACCGGATCGGCGATGCTGGTGGCGACATCAGCGTCGATCCACGGCGTGCGGGCGATGAGCACGGGCAGGTCGGGGTCGGCAGCCGCCAGTTGATTGGCGAGTTTCAGTGTTTCGGCGCGGGCGGCAGAAATCAGAATGTCCGCGCTCGCTTCGGAATCGAACCCGGCGAGTGTCACTGCATCCGCCCCCTCGATCGCCATCACCAGGATAGCGCCGTCGCTCGCCGACACGCGGACCGGCCATCCGCGCCGCAGCGCGTCGATCGCCCGGGCGGCGGCGCGGCCCTGCGATCCGCTCATCAGAAAGCGAACTGCGTAATGATGGGGATATGGTCGGACGGCTTGATCCAGCTACGTGCGGGTTCGACGACGCGGTGGCCGACCGCCTTGTCGAGAAGATCGCGTGTCATCCACATATGGTCGAGGCGACGGCCCCGGTCGGATGCCGCCCAGTCCTTCGCCCGGTAACTCCACCATGTGTAGAGGCGCGCGGGCGCTGGGTGGAAGTACCGCCCGATGTCGATCCAGTCGTTCGACGCCTGCAAGCGGCCCAGCAGTTCGCATTCGACCGGCGTATGGCTGACGACGTCGAGCAGTTGCTTATGACTCCAGACGTCGCTTTCCAGCGGCGCAATGTTGAAGTCGCCGGTCAGGATCGTCGGCTTGTCGTCCAGCTTGCCCGACCATTCGATCATCCGCTCAATGAAGTCGAGTTTCTGCCCAAACTTGGGATTGACCGTGCGATCGGGTACGTCGCCGCCTGCCGGGACATAGACATTCTCGATCCGCACGCCATTATCCAGGCGGACGCCGACATGCCGCGCCTCGCCATTGGCTTGCCAGTCGAGCCGGTCGTCCTCGTGCAGCGGCACGCGGCTCATGATCGCCACGCCATGGTGCATCCGCTGACCGTTCAGCACCTGATGGGTGTAGCCCATCCGCCGGAACATATCGGACGGGAAAATCTCGTTCACCACCTTCGTTTCCTGAAGGCAGAGGATGTCGGGGCTTTCCTCGCGAAGGAACTGCTCGACGATGTCGATGCGCGCGCGGACCGAATTGATGTTCCAGGAAGCGATGCTGAGCGTCTGAGGCATGGTGGCAAAGCGATAGGGTCAGCTGGTGCGGCTGGCAAGATGAACGCAGCACGAGATCAACAAAGTAAGACCCCCGCTCCGGGGGCGTGGAACGGGGGTCTCGATCGCGCCCTTGAAGCGCTTTGCGACGGTAAGCGATAACCGGGTAACAGGGGGGAAATCCCGGTGTCTCTTCCGCCTTGATCTCTGTTTAGCGGCGCTCATATGAGCGGCAGATGAACGGTTTTCGCCAATTTTCCGTCCATCGCTCCATAAACTCGACTTAACCCGTAGAACGACCACGCGGGCGGGGATCGGTCCAGCGAAACGCCGAGTCTGCGACCGGCACACCATATTTCTGATTGGTGAGGCGAACGGCGGTGCGGTTGTTCTGCGAATCCAGCGCGACCCAGCCGTACAGCTGTAGCCCGGCGGGACTGGCGGCGTCCCGTTTGAAGATCATGGTGATGGTGCCGAACTCCGGCCGCTTGGGATCGCGGGCCTCGACGCTGAGGATCGACGCATCGCCGGTCGGGATCACCTTGCCGAATTTCGACAGATCCTTGGTCGGGTCGATCAGCGCACCGAGCGGGGAATTGCCGATCGGCCAGCGCTGCACCTGCCGCACGTCATAGTCGATAACGGTCAGCGCCTTGCCATCGCCGACGATTAGCAGCGGCACGCCCTTTTGATACTGGAATCGAATCTTGCCCGGCTGCTTGAGCGTCAACTGGCCGGTCAGCGTCTGGCCGTTGCGATCGGTCTGGCTGAAATCGGCGGTCATGGTGGTAACGGCGCGAATATAGGCGTTCACCTTCGAAAGATCGGACTGGTTCGATTGCGCAAGTGCGGGCACGATCGGCAGCGCAACGGTTGCGAGCGCCGCGAGGGTCAGGGAGAGGGGCGCGATCAGGCGCTTCATGTCTGGCAACTCCGGTTGTTCATCTGACGCTGGCATAGAGCGCGGGCTTTGAACCCCCTGTGAACCCGGCTGTTCCCGCAATGGCAAGGTGCAGACGATGCGTCAGCGCCGTGAGTGCAAAAAAAGGGGCCGATCAGAAGACCGGCCCTTGAAAGTTTTTAGGAGAGGATGCCTGAAAGGCCCGCTCTCTATGCCGGTCCATCGGATTCGCTGCAAATGCGAAGGACGAAATGGTCGTTGCGTTTTCTGCAATCGGTTGCGGGGTCGTCAGACGGGATTGCCATTCTCATCGCGCAGCACTTCGCGGCGACCCACATGGTTGGGGGGACCGACAAGCCCTTCCTCCTCCATGCGTTCGATCAGGCGCGCGGCGCTGTTGTAGCCGACGCGCAACTGGCGCTGGAGCCAGCTGGTCGATGCCTTTTGGTTCTCGAACACCAGCTGGCAGGCCTTACGGAACAGCTGCGCATCGGGGCTGTCGTCGCCCAGATCCACGCCGTCCAGCGCGAAGCTGCCTTCTTCCGGTTCCTCGGTCACGGCGGAGATATAGTCGGGCGATCCCTGCGCGCGCCAATGGTCGGCGACCACGCGGACCTCGTCGTCCGACACGAAGGGACCATGGACGCGCATCAGCCCCTTGCCGCCGTGCATGTAGAGCATGTCGCCCTTGCCCAGCAGTTGTTCGGCACCCTGTTCGCCCAAAATCGTGCGGCTGTCGATCTTGCTGGTGACGAAGAAGCTGATGCGGGTCGGAAGGTTCGCTTTGATCACGCCGGTGATGACGTCGACGGAAGGGCGCTGCGTCGCGAGAATCAGGTGAATGCCCGCAGCGCGCGCCTTTTGCGCGAGACGCTGGATCAGGAATTCGACTTCCTTGCCGGCCGTCATCATGAGGTCGGCAAGTTCGTCCACCACGACCACGATCTGCGGCAGCGGCTGGAAGTCGAGCTGCTCTTCCTCGTAGATCGGCTTGCCGTTCTCGGGATCATAGCCGGTCTGTACGCGGCGGCCGAGCGGCTTGCCCTTCGCCTTCGCCGCGCGCACCTTTTCGTTGTAATTGGCAAGGTTGCGGACGGAGATCGACGCCATCATGCGATAGCGGTCCTCCATCTGCTCCACCGCCCATTTGAGCGCGCGGATCGCCTTGGCCGGCTCTGTGACGACGGGCGAGAGGAGATGCGGAATGTCGTCATAGGTCGACAGTTCCAGCATCTTGGGATCGATCATGATGAGCCGCAGCTGATCGGGCGTCATGCGATAGAGCAGCGACAGAATCATCGCATTGAGGCCGACCGACTTGCCCGACCCGGTGGTGCCCGCGATCAGGAGATGCGGCATGGGCGCTAAGTCAGCGATGATCGGTTCGCCCGAAATATTCTTGCCCAGTATGATCGGCAGGGTCGCTTCCGCGCCGAACTGCTCGCTGGTGATAAGTTCGCGGAAGGACACGCCCTCCCGGTTGGCGTTGGGCAGCTCGATGCCGATGACGGTGCGACCCGGAATCGTCGCGACGCGGGCGGAAAGCGCCGACATATTGCGCGCGATATCGTCGGCGAGTGCGATGACGCGGCTCGCCTTGATGCCCGGTGCGGGTTCCAGTTCGTACATGGTGACGACCGGACCGGGGCGCACCTCGACGATGTTGCCCTTCACATGGAAGTCGTCGAGCACCGATTCGAGCAGGCGGGCATTACGTTCCAGCGCGGCCTTGTCGATCTTGCCGCCCTGATTGGCAGGGATCGGATTGAGCAGGTCGGGCGAAGGGAGCGAGCTATTGCCGAACAGATCGTCCTGACTGACCGGCGCCATGGACCGCTGCGCCGGGGCGGGTTTGGGCGACTGGATCGTGATCGGCGGCTTGGGTTCGTTCGACACCTGTCTGCGCGGCGCGGCGACCCGTTCGCGCGGGTCTTCGTCATCCTCGATATCGTCGGTGTCTATTGAGGCTCTGCCCGCCCCGGCAAAGGCCAGTGAGGGACGAGGCAGGTTGAGGCGGGGCAAGGAGGGGCGACGCAAAGTGAAGATTGGCTTTTCGAGCGCGAGGCTGCGATAGCAGGAAAAGAGGCCGACGATCGCCAGCAGCACGACCAGCACACCCTTGATCCACGGCGCGGCGACGGGGAACTGCGCGAGCAGGCTGCCCAGACCCCGCGCCACGACCAGACCGATGATCCCGCCCCATCCCGCGGGCAGGCCGACCAGCGGATCGCTTTGAAACAAGGCAAGCGCGATGCCGAGCAGGGCGATGCCGACGAGACAGCGGCCAAACTGCCCCTGCCATCCCGCCATGTCCTGATCGCCCCAGAGGCGACGGGCCGTCACCGCCATCAACGGCAGCAGGAAAGCGACGGGAACACCTAGTAACCAGAGGAGGAAATCGGCCGCCCAGGCACCGGGCGCGCGCATGATGTTGGCGACATGCTCGCCCGCGACCGTGTTCATCGACGGGTCGCTGGGCGTGTAGCTGAGCAGCGCCAGCGCGACGAACAGCGTCGCCAGAAACAGCGCGATCGCGCCGATCAGCGCGCCGCTGCGGATGAGGCTGCGCTTTAGCATTTCGCGCCATTCCGGCTGACGCTTGACGGTGCGGCCGACGGCCATGACTTCCCTTGTCCCCCAAATGTTCCGTTCCGGCACAATGCGCCGGACGGGGAGTCCGCGTCAAGTCTGCGCGGCGGCGGCCAGGCTCTGAAGCGCGTCGCCATCGACGCGCTGCACGGTCCATTCGTCCATCGGCTTTGCCCCGATCGAGCGGTAGAACGCGATGGCTGGCTCGTTCCAGTCCAGCACCGACCATTCGAGCCGCGCGTAATCGCGTTCGACGGCGAGCCGCGCCAGATGGGCAAGCAACGCCTTACCCGCCCCGAGGCCGCGTGCTTCGGGGCGGACAAACAGATCCTCCAGATATAGGCCGGGACGCCCTTCGAAGGTCGAGAAATTGTGGAAGAAGAGGGCGAAGCCGACAGGTGCGCCGTCATGTTCTGCGATCGCCACTTCGGCCATGGGACGCGGACCGAAAAGGTAGCGCTCGAGCGTGTCGCGATCGGCCTTCACCTCATGGCTCAGCTTTTCATAGTCGGCGAGCGCGAGGATGAAGTCGCGGATCGTGTCGATATCGCCGGGTTGTGCGTCCCGAATGATGATGCCGCTCATGCTGCCCCCGCTTCGACATGGGCAATGCTCGCCCGCTTCGTGCGCGCGGCGATAAGGCAGCCCGCGACGATCAGCAAGGCACCCGCCGCCGTGCTCCAGGCGAGCGGTTCGCCAAAGGCGATCCAGCCGACGATCGCGGCCCAGACGAAGGCGGTATATTCCACCGGGATCAGCCGCTGCGCCTCCGCCCGCGCATAGGCCCATGCGAGCGCGGCGAGCGAGGTGAAGGCGAGCGTGGCGGCAAGAAGGATGAGCGGAACCGCCTGCGAAGTCGGAATCTGCGCATAGAAGGGCGCGCCCAGGATGAAGACGCCGAGCATGACGAGATGCTGGAAGAAGGCGACCTCGATCGGCGAGGCAAGCTGCGCTTGCTGCCGCTGAATGATGAGGTTCCAGGCGAAAAGGATGGCGGAGGCGAGGACCGACAGTGCGCCGAGCAGCGCAACGGCATCATAGCGCCCGCTGATCCGGCCGGACAGGATGATCGCGACGCCGACCAGCCCCAGCAGCGACGCGCCGATCGCCCTGCCCTCAATCCGCTCTTTAAGCAGCAGGGCGGCGAGATAGAGTGCGATGAGCGGGGCAATGAAAGACAGCGCGATCGCTTCGGCCAAGGGCAGCCGCATGATTCCCCAGAAGAACAGCGCCGCCATGATCGCGACGACCGAGCCCCGCAGCAGATGGATGCGCAGAACGGCGCGCGACGGCCAGCGTTGGCGCGTCCCCAGCATCAGAGCAAGGCCGAGGATAGTGCCTGTGACGGCGCGCCAGAGCAGCCCGTTGTAGAGGCCGATGCTGAGGCTCAGCCCCTTCATCGACGCGTCCATCACCGAGAACAGCGCGACCCCGAGGCAGCAGACAGCGAAGGGAACGGCGGCGCTGCGCGGGGCTACGGACATGGCGCGCGCCTTATTCGGCGGCCTGCACCTTGCCTGCGTCGGTGGTTTCGGCTTCCAGCTTGGCCGCTTCGATCTCGGCCGCCTTGGCTTCGACCAGGCCGACGATGTGATCGACCATGTCGGCGTCGTGGATCGTATGATCGGTGACGCCCGACAGATAGACCATATGCTTGCCGTTGCCGCCACCGGTCAGGCCAATGTCGGTTTCACGCGCTTCGCCCGGACCGTTGACGACGCAGCCCAGCACCGACAGCGACAGCGGCGTGTTGATGTGCTGAAGCCTTTCCTCCAGCGCCTGCACCGTGCGGATCACGTCGAAGCCCTGCCGCGCGCAGGAAGGGCAGGAAATGACCTTGACCCCACGCGTGCGGATGCCGAGCGACTTGAGAATTTCATAGCCGACACGCACTTCCTCCTCCGGTTCGGCGGAAAGGGATACGCGGATGGTATCGCCGATCCCGGCCCAGAGCAGATTGCCGATGCCGATCGCGCTCTTGACCGTGCCCCCGATCAGGCCGCCCGCTTCGGTAATGCCAAGGTGGAGCGGACAATCGACCGCTTCGGCAAGTTGCATATAGGCGGAGACGGCGAGGAAAACGTCGCTTGCCTTCACCGCGACCTTATATTCGTGAAAGTCCTGATCCTGAAGCAGCTTGATATGGTCGAGCGCGGATTCGACCAGCGCTTCCGGGCAAGGCTCGCCATATTTTTCTAGCAGATCCTTTTCGAGGGAGCCTGCGTTGACGCCGATGCGGATCGAGCAGCCGTTCGCCTTGGCGGCGTCCACCACTTCCTTGACGCGCGCCTCGCTGCCGATGTTGCCGGGGTTGATCCGCAGGCAGGCCGCGCCCGCGTCGGCGGCTTCGAGTGCGCGCTTATAGTGGAAATGGATGTCGGCGACGATCGGTACGCGGGCGGCGCGGACGATCTGCTTCAGGGCGGCGGTCGATTCCTCGTCCGGGCAGGAAACGCGAATGATGTCGACGCCCGCATCCTCACAGCGGCGGATCTGGTCGATCGTGCCGCGCACATCATGCGTCAGCGTGTTGGTCATCGTCTGGACCGTGACCGGCGCATCGCCACCCACGGGCACGTTGCCGACCATGATCTGGCGGCTCCGGCGGCGGGCGATGTCGCGCCAGGGACGCAGGCCGGGATTATGATCGGACATGAAAAAGGGGCTCCGTGGTTACGAAGCCCCTATAGTCATTCCGGGCCGCAGTTAGAAGCGGGCAGTTGAGTCAGAAGCGATCCATGCGCTTAGAAGCGGAAGGTTACGGAACCCGCGACCTGATCGGCATTGCCGCTCGTCTGCGCCAGCGTGGTGGCGGTGACGGTGGCGGGTGCCGGGAAATAGCTGTCCGGGCGAATGATGTTCGCCTTTTCAACGAAGGTATGCGCGTAGCTGACATTGAGCGCTACAGCCTGCGACAGGTTCCAGGTCGCGCCGCCCGTCAACCAGACTCGGTCGCCATCGGGGACGCGGGTGGTGAGGTGTTGGGGATTGGTCGGGCTGCGATCGAACATCGTACCGGCGCGCAAAGTGAGCGCCGGGCTGACATCATATTCGCCGCCGACGCTGACCGAGTAGCTGTCCTTGTAATCCAGTTCCTTGTTGGTCGTGCCCGACGCGGAAGTGACGGCGATGCCCTTGAACTTCGACCAGTTATACCATTTGCCGGTGATCATGGCGCGCACGTTGGGCGTCAGCCTGTGCATCATCGATACGGTAACGATGTCGGGCAGGTCGAGCGGCGCGGTGGCGTCGAGCGAGCCATTGCCCGCCGCGATCGGGCCGACGAGGCCGGAGATGGTCTGCGTGCCCGCCAGCTTGTGGTTGATGCCCGAGCGATAATGGACACCGAAGTTGGTGTCGCCGCTGGTGTAGAAGACGCCCGCATTCCAGCCGACGGTCCAATCGTCGCCCTTGAGGCGCGCGAAACCATCCGTCGCGATCAGCGGCGAAAGCTGCGGCAGTGCGTTGGTCAGCGTCGCCTTCACATATTGCACGTCGACGCCGCCGCCGATCGAGAGATTGTCGGTCAGCTTGTAGGCGGCGGACGGCTGGATATTATAGGTCTTGAGGTCGGTATAGATCGAGTCATAGCGACCGAAAAAACCGTCGTCATATTCGAGCTTCAGGCCGAACGGCGCATTGACGCCGAGGCCGAGCCACAGCCGGTCGCTGATCTGTGCGCTGGCGTAAAAGCTGGGGACGGGAATGACGCTGTCGAACGGATTGCCGCCATCATTGCCGGTGACGGGCACGCGGACAGGCAGGCCGGGGACCGAGCGGTAGGTGCCACGGTTGGTCTGGTGCGCGGACGCCATCAGCGCCGATGCGCCGGCGGACAGCTGAACGCCCTGAAGCTGCGTCATTGCCGCGGGGTTGAAATAGATGGTCGAGGGATCGTCCCCCGCCGCCGCGCCGCCAGAGAGCGCGCGACCGATTTCCACCGGCGACTGTTCCTGAAGATAGAAGCCGCCCGCCAGTGCGGGAGCCGACGCCGCCATGGCGCCGGTCAGGACGATGGAACCGAATATGTGCCGGGGAGAAACCATGGCATACCTCTGCTAAAATTCGTGACCCGTTTATCGGTCGCGCTTCGAACACGACGAAGGGCTTCTGGCCCACGCAAGACCGGCATGTCGAGATGATTTTCGGTCCGAAGGCGCGGAAAGCCGCCATTTTTTCGGCGGGGTTGCGCGATTGTCGCACCCTGACGCTACGGCCAGAGGGAAATGTCGCCGTTCTGCTGCGGACAAAAAAAAGCCGCCCGAAAGGACGGCCTTGAAGTTTTAGGAGAGGATGCCTGAAAGGCCCGTTCCTTTTGCGGTGCAGCGGTGTTTGTCGCAAATGCGAAATAAACAGCAGCGATTGCGTTTGTTGCAATCGCTGTAAAAATCCCCGCTTTCCGTAAAGGAATGAGCCAATTGTTTTTTGGTAGCGGTATCCGAAGCTGCTTCAATTCGCCGGCTCGAAAGCCAATCCGTGCATATCCAGTTGCAATTCTAGCGTGCGAATCATGTACGCCAGCCCTTCTTCGCTTTTCGATTCGGCCCGCGCGACAAGGGCGGCTTCGGTGTTCGACGCGCGCAGCAGCCACCAGCCATCGCCGGTGTGAACGCGAACGCCGTCTATCGTGATGACGGCATTTCCATCGCGGAGCAGGCGGTCACGTAGCTCGGCAATGATCGCGAACTTGCGATCTTCGGGGGCAGGAATGCGCAGTTCCGGGGTCGCAAAACAGCGCGGTTGTGCTTGATGCCATCCGGCAAGCGAACCCGGCAGCGAACCGACGGCGCGGATCAGGCGAACCGCCGCATAGAGGCCGTCGTCGAAACCATAATAGTCGTCGGCGAAGAACAGATGACCGGTCATTTCGCCACCGAGCAAAGCGCCAATCTGCTTCATTTCGGACTTGATATGGCTGTGGCCGGTCCTGGCCATGACGGGCGTGCCGCCCCGCGCCGCAATGTCGTCGAAGACGCTCTGGCTGATCTTCACATCGGCGACAATGCTGGCTCCGGGATGACGGGGGAGGAGATCCTGCGCGAAAAGCGAGATGAGCCTGTCACCCGGAATCGTCCGCCCTGCGCCGTCGATCACGCCGATCCGGTCGCCGTCGCCGTCGAAAGCCACACCGAAATCGAGATTGTTGGCCAGGACAAGTGCGCGCAGGTCGGCAAGATTCCGGTCCTTTGAAGGATCGGGATGATGGTTGGGGAAATTACCGTCCACATCGGCAAACAGCAGATGATGCTCACCCGGCAGGAACTGGACCAGCTTTTCCATGGCCGGACCGGCCGCGCCATTGCCTGCGTCCCAACCGATGCGCAAAGCGGGGCCGTCAAAACCCTGCACCAGTCGCGCGACATAGGCATCCAGACCAGGCTGGTCGATAACCGCGCCCGATCCGTCTTCCCAGTCCCCCGCCGCCGCCATCGGCCCAAGCTGCTGGATCGCATAGCCGAAAAAGGGCGCGTGGCGTTTTACCAGCTTGAAGCCGTTGTCGTCGCGGGGGTTATGGCTGCCGGTTACCTGTATGGCGCCATCGACATCGCCGACCGCCTCGGCATGATAGAGCATGGGCGTGGGGCCAAGGCCGATCCGCGCCACATCGATTCCGGTCGCCCGCAAGCCGTCGACCAGCGCGGCTTCCAGCATCGGCGAGGATAACCGCCCGTCATAGCCGACCGCGACGCGCGATCCGCCCACACGCCGGATCACAGTGCCGAAGCTACGCCCGACCGCCTTGGCGTCCGCCTCGAACAAGGTTCGCCCCACCGTGCCGCGAATGTCATAATCGCGCAACAATTCGGGGTGGAAGCGGTGGCTCATCTATTCCTGCTCGCGGCGTGCCTGATCGGCAAGCAGCAGGTCGCGCGCGGCGTTGATGCGGGCGGCAAGCGCTTCGGTGCCACCGCGATCGGGATGGACCGATGCGATCAGGCGGCGGTGCGCCGCGCGGATCGCATCGGGCGAGGCGTCGGGAGACAGGCCGAGCAGGGCGCTCGCTTCGGCCAGATCGTCCCGTCGTTTCGAGGCGGGCGGCGATTTGAGCCGGGTCTTCGTCCTCGCGCCCTTGCCCTGTTTGGCGAAGAACAGCGCAGCGCCCAGCAGCAGCGGCGCGCCCAGTTGGGGCTTGCCCTTGGCTGCCAGGATCGCGCCGACCAGCGCCGCGCCGAGCGCCATGCCGTCCTTCGCCGTCATGCGCTGAAGCCGCCCCGTCCAGATGAGCCAGCCCGCGACTCCGATCAGCAACAGGGCGACCAAGCCCATCAGGCTGCGCCGATCAGGTCCATCGTGCCGACGCCCTCACGTTCGGGCAGGGCGAGGCCGGACACCATCTCACGCAGTTCCTGGCGAGCGGCGACGTGGCTGACGCCCAGTTCGCCCAGATGCCCCTTGTCGAGCAGGGTGAGGCCGGAGGGAAAGAGTTCGCGGAAGATGACGCGCTCCGAAAGCCCGGGAATGACGCGGAAGCCGACACGGCGGGACAGTTCCATCAGCGCGTCGCCCACGCGCTTCTTGTTGCGCGCATCATGATGCTGGACGCGGTTGCGCAGCACCACCCAGTCGATCGATACGCCGTCCGCCTTCGCGCGGGTTTTGCGCGCTTCGAAGATCAGCTCGGAATAGAAGGAGAGGCGGCGCACCTTGAAGGTTTCGGCGTCCACCTGCCCGATCAGGTCGGAGTCGCTGATCCAGCAGGGCCGCGCCGGTGTCGCGCCCGCCCTGCACCATGTTGAACACGCCCTTGGGCAAGTCGGCGGCCTCAAGGCACTCGGCCATCAGCTGGCCGGTCAGGGGCGTTTCTTCGGAGGGCTTGAACACGAC
>JAAIGE0100231115.1_pt1 | contig 23059 bp, 20 predicted proteins | sample 6487951 | NCBI WGS metagenome assembly JAAIGE01 (sample SAMN13974128, study PRJNA590717) | phyllosphere metagenome | biome: tomato field; feature: multiple bacterial spot infested tomato fields; material: tomato leaves; isolation source: leaves from tomato fields | host: Solanum lycopersicum ...
GATGCAGATCGAGCTCCTCGACCGGCGCGGCTGGGACACGAGGGCCGAGCTCGCGAACGCGATGTTCGAGTGGATCGAGGCGTTCTACAACCCGCGCCGACGCCATTCAGCACTCGGCTACGTGAGCCCGATCGAGTTCGAGAACCTTCATGCCGCGGCTCCCGCCGCGGCATGATCAACACACAAGAGAACCGTCCGGAAAACCCGAGACAGGTCAGTTAGCCACACTCCCCGGATCAGAAGACCTACTTCCCAAGAGCCTAGGCAGGATCGCGGTTGATTGGAGCAGGAGTCGATCAAGAGCCGCTGGTGCACAACCGAGATCGCGTGCCCGACGCCTCTGTTCCACTTGTCTGGCGGGCGTCAGATGCTCGGTTAAATCCGTGGGCGGTAGTAAGCGGCCAGGCGCTCCTCGATGTTGTCCCGCGGCCCGTTGGAAAACGCGACGATGAGTATCTTGTGCGGTTAGGCCCCAGTGCATCGCTGGAGCAGCCCTTCACAAGCAGCGTCCATGTCAACTGCCCTAGGGATGTGTGGTTGCGAAAGCCACGCGCCGTCCCGGCCGAGAAGGACTCTTGCCGTTTACGGACAGCGGAGACCCCGCGTCGCACATTTCAGCAAGCCGGTCATCGCGCCCGGATCGCCGTCCAATCCGCATCAGCGAACCAGGTCCGCATTTCGTCCAGGTGCGATGGTTGCGCTGCAGCAAGCAACTTCAGGAACCGCGACGGTTGACGGCGAGTTGCAGCCCCCTTGGCAGTCCTTGTGACGTCGGCGGTGCTCACGACGACACCATGACGCGCCCGAGAGATCATCACCGAGAGCACACGCGCTTCCTCGGCGATGGCTTCATCGGTCGTCGCGCGGAAATCCGGCAGTATATCCTCCTCAAGACCGGCGACAACGACCCAATCAAATTGCTGCCCCTTTCCAACGTGACCGGTGAGCAGATGGACACCCGAGACTGTAAGTAGTGTGCTGACATCGCCAACCCGAATGCGATTGCGGATAGTTCCCGGCGAAACGCCCTGATCGAGGAGATCAGCTACCCACGCCAACGACTCAGCCAGGTTCTTCCTCCCGTCCGCGTCGGCGATCTCTTCGAAGCGGGCGGCCGTCCTGAGCATCTCGACCTTGTCGGCCGCCTGCTCGTAGCTAGCCATGCTGAAGGTTGCTAAGAGTGCCCTAACTCGCTTGGCCGTATCGGTGTCGAGCATGCCGTCGTCCCACCGATACGCCTCGAGCCCGCTGGCTGCGAAAGCATCGTCGAGTTGTGCTCGTCGCGGCGCAGTTCGGGCGATGACGCCGATCCGATGCTGCGGTGCTGACTCCAGGATGGAGCGGGCGAACCTGACGACCCAGTCGGCCTCGGCTTCGACGTTCGAGTGACTCACCCGACCAGCGATGCCTCCGGAGGGCCATGAGTCGGGAACTGCGGAAGTCAGGGCTGTCCCTTTTGTAAGAGGCGTCAGACTATTCACCATCGCCAGGACCGCAGGAGAGGATCGATGTGATTCGGCGAACTCGATCTTGGTGCCGCACTCTGCCTCGATCGCACGGTTGATGTTTTCCGGCCGAGCACCTGCGAAACCATAAATGCCTTGCGCCAGATCGCCGCCGTAGGTGGTGCGCTTGTACCCGAGTCGATTGACGATGCGAAGTTGCTGTGGGGTGAGGTCCTGGAACTCATCAACGACAACAGCAGCGAAGTGCGCTTCGTAAAGCGACGCGACGGCGTCGTTCCCGAGGATCAGTTCGGCAACGCGGGGCAGGTCATCGTAGGTGAGCCGACCTTCATCACGTCGCTGGGTCTCAATGTCGAGAGCGTCGCGGACGCGCGCCTTGCTGATGAAGGCGGCAACCTCATCATCGGTGCGCGCTTCCTGCTTCGATTCTCGGAGCACCTGCTCAACCCGGGGACGAAGGTCCCAGCCAATCCCCCGTCGCGAGATCTGTTCGCCCACCCAGTTGTCCTCGGGCAGCAGCATCTCTGGGTCCATGCTAATGACGTTTGCGTGTGCTCGAAAAAGGCGAGCTGCAAGGCCGTGGAAGTTCGTGACAGTGACTCGATCGCGAACCGCGGTGGGCGAGAGGTAGACGGCCAGGCGCTCCTTGATGTTGTCCCGCGCTCTGTTCGAGAACGTGATGACCAGGATTTTGCGCGGCGATGTTCCAACACCGCGTTCGAGCAGCCCCTGGATCCTTAGGGCGAGGGCCTCGGTCTTCCCGCAGCCGGCGGGGGCGACCACAAGCAGGTCGAGCGCCTCTGTGTTGCGGATCTGCAGCTGTTTGACTGACGGTTGAATCATGATCCGCTGATCTCGACGAGCAGCTTCTCGATTCCCGGGATCTGGCGCGCATTCTCCGGGGTCAGAAGGTGAAGGATCGAGAGCGCAGCGTTGACCTTGTATCCGCTCTTTTTCCGCCGGCAGAAGTCCGCCACGTCATCATGCGTGTAGGTGCTGCCTGGCCCTGACGGGATGCATGATGCCAGTTCGCCCTTTTTGAAGTACCCCTTGGTCGAGAGCGCTCCCCACACCTCTGCCGGGCCGAGGGCGCGCACATACTCGTCCTCCAGATCCTTTCGGCACACCCATACCGAATGCTTCGCCAGATCACCAACGTTGACGCCGAGCTCGTCCGCGACATCGTCCTCTGCGTCTTCGTCGATCAGTCGCGAAAGTGGCACGCGGAACCCGTCGTCGCCGAAGAGCTTGCGGACAGCAGCCATCTCGCCCGAGCCACCGGTCTCTACGAGGGACACTCCGAGGCGGTCAAGATTGCGATCTGTCAGCTCCGCGACGCGGTCCAGCAGAATTCGGTCCGAGAGCCCTTCGACCGCAACGACGCGGTGAGACGTCAGAGGCTCCAATCGGTCTCGAACCCACCATCGGACGCTCATCCGCTCATCGTCCGAGAGGAAGGCGGCCTTCGGCTGCACGACCTCACCGCCCTTACGCACGACTACAATCGAGTCGGGCGAGAACGCACCGACGATGTCCGAGGAATGCGTCGCGATGATCTTCTGGTTGAGGTTGCTCCTCAGCAGACGAGCGAGATTACGCTGGCTAGTCGGATGCAGGTGCACCTCAGGCTCATCGATGCCGACCACGTTGGCACCGGCACTCATAAGGTCGTAGAGCGCGATCGCAAAGAGGGCCCGAGTGCCATCGGATTGTTCGACCAGGTCATGCGAAACGCCGCCCTTTAGGATTTGGAGTCGCACGTCGCTCAGCGCGTCCTCGTCGGCGCTGGAGCCTGGCACGAAGGAGAGGTTGTCTGCCTCGACCGCCTCAGGCAGCGCCTTCGAAAGCTGCTCTGCGAGCGATCCCCGCAGACCAGTGAGCGTGGGCGACTGCTCGAGCTGCGTCTTGAGTGCCTCAGTCAGGGCCTCAAAGCCACCCTTCTCAATCCCCAGGTCCACTGCGCTCAAGATCTCGTCCATCGCAGAGCGTCGACCATCGCGCAGATCTCTCGACTGCGCAGTCGAGCTCAAGAACTTCCAGCCGAGGCCGGCGAGCTGATCGCGAGAAAGCTGACGCCCCGTACCCCCGCTTGGCGCCGTTCGCACGACGCTCAAAGTCTCGAGTTCGTCGATGAAAGCGCTCAGGCGGATGGTCAGCAGCGATGCAGTGGTCGTCGGATCAACGGTGATCTCGTCGGGAAAACGCCCTCGATCGTCGTCTGAGAAATCCGTCAGATCGACTTCAACCAGGAGCGGTTGAGCAGGGTCTCGAAAGTCGTCCTTCGAGATCGACGCATAGAGCTGAGCGGTGCTGGCGCCGAGGACGAGATCCAGTGCACGGAGCAAGGACGACTTACCGACGTCATTGGCGCCGACCAGGATGAGGTGCTCGCGCACGTCAATCTCAAGGTCAATCAAGCGGCCGTAATTCTCGATCCTCAGTCGAGAGAGCTTCATGCACCCTCCTGCATTTCAGTCTTTGGCTTCGCGGCGGACATGCCGACTCGCCACCCCTTCTGCACACGATAGCGCGGGCCGACCACTACGAAATCCGCCGCATACGCACCGCGCAAACAGCACGCGACCGCGGTACGTCGCGATGAAACAGGCGGAGCGTTCCACTTAATATTCGCCCGGAATTGGGTTTCTGCACTAAATATCGGCGCGTTGTTTGTCAATGTCAATGGTCTGTGCTTCGATCTACGCATGACTTGGGACCCGCGTGCCGCAGCTCACCTGTCCAACCTCGCTGCGCAGCTGCAGGACGCGGGCGTCACCGAGTACCTTCGGCGTGCTGCCGGTGAACTGTGGCGGGGAAACGTCGCGCGCTACGATCCAGACGTCATGTTCGATGACCCCGGCGTGCTCGGGTACACCGCCAGCATGAATCTGGCCAATCGTTCGCTTGCGGAGCTCGGCCGGCCGAATGGCCTGTTGCTCCCGAAGGCGTACGCGTTCGATGACAAGCACTCGACTGTCATCGTGGTCGGCGATATTCAGGTCCGCTTGGTGAAGGTGCCGGTCGCCCATGACCGTCGCCCGATCTTCAATGAGGACTTCACTTGGGAGGAGCGCGAAGGCCGCCATCGCCCGGCCGCCCGGAACGCCGAGCTCGCACGACTGCCGCGTGTCGACGAGGCGAGCGATCCGCTCTTCGATCTGCCCAGCGTGAGCGGCTACGACCGGATCGAGGAGTGCCTCGACGTCTTCGTGATCTGGGGCGGCGACATGGCAGGCCTGACGTCCGGCTGGATTGGCTTGCCGACGCTCGGGAACAACACGTTCCTCGCAGTGCAGGAGGCGTGGTCGGATTCCGACGCCGACGGCCTGGTCACGCAGGAGGCGCCGAGCGCGCCCGATGGCGATGTGTCCTTCTCGGACATGGAGACCGCCAAGCCGGTGATCACCCTCAAGCCGAAGCAGGACGAAGGCACCATTAATGATTGATCCGATGGACCGAGCACGGGCCCGCAGGCTCGGCGGGGTGATGTCGGACTTTGATGGGGCAAGGCTTTCGCTAGCGCGACGGATGCGCCGGCTCCCTCGGACCGTGCTTGCGGGCAAGGTGAGCGTGAGCGCAGCCGCAATCACGCAGTTCGAAAGGGACGCTGCGCGGCCTACGAACGTCGCCGCCGCGGAGCTCGCGCTCGCACTGGGTGTCCCCGTGGACTTCTTCCAGCGTGGCCGCCCAATCGACCTCATCCCGGCGAGCGCCGCACACTTCAGATCACTCCGCTCGACACCGGCGATGTCACGCGACCAGGCGCTCTCATTCGCAGAACTCTCGCTCGCCGCCGTGGATCTATTCGAGCAGTACGTCGACTTCCCGGCATACGACCTCCCATTGCATCCAGTCGATGAGACGCCGACGCGTGAAGAGGTGAGCCAGATTGCCGCCGAAGTGCGACAGCAGTTTGGGCTGGGGACCGGGCCGATCCCGCACGTCGTGCGACTCCTCGAATCTCGAGGGGTGATTGTGCTTCGACTGCCGGCCAACATCGATCACAAGGTCGATGCGTTCTCAACCTCTGCTGGACGTCGCGGTCTCGTGCTGCTCTCAGAGGAGAAGGACGACAAGGCACGCAGTCGGTTCGACGCCGCACACGAGCTCGGACATCTCGTCATGCACGACGGGGCAGAACCAGGGTCGCGCCTCGTCGAAGACCAAGCACACCAGTTCGCCGCTGAGTTTCTCGCGCCGCGTTCCGTCCTGTTCGATGAACTGCCTCGGAGACTGGACTGGGCGAAGCTCCACTCGTTGAAGGCGAAGTGGGGCATCAGCCTAAAGGCCCTCGCGTTCCGAGCCCATCACTACGAGCTCTGGAGCACGGCGACCTACCGCCGGGCGATGCAGAACCTCGCAGCGCAGGGGCATCCGGAACCCGGCCCTCTCGGACCACGCGAATCCCCCTACATGATCGGTGCCGCCGCAGAGATGCTCGAGGCGTCATCCATCTCGCTCGATTCGATCGCAGAAGCAGGCCGGATCCCGCTAGACACCCTTCGCACGATCGTCATGGCCGGCAGCGAGTCACGCCTGAAACTGCAGGTTGCTCCCGATTAGCCGCCTGTGGAGAGCGGACAACGCAGCCTTTCGAAAGCGGGCTAGCTATCGCGGCATGGATCGGGACGACTGCAGCGAGCTAGACGGCCTGGACACGCCCAATTACCCAGCATGCCTAATGCCGCTCGAGGCGACCGCAGATGGGTGGGAGTGCGTGCCCTGTGCAGTCGAAACCATCACCACCACCATGTAAATCAAGGTCGTCCACCGGCGGCGCCTCACGCAGATTGTTATGGCCGATTTTGCAGAACACGCGTTAGCATTGCCGTCCGTCAACGTGCGTCGGGCGTAGTGTCAGGTATTCAATTCCGCCCTACGATGACAGCCATCAGCCTGCCTGATACAATACAAAGGCTGATACATAACAGCAGGAGGAAGCAGCATGGCCCTTGGTGGCGGCGAAATCTAAACTTTAGTGAGAACGGACCCGGTCAAAAGACCGGGTCCGTTATCTTTTTCCCTCGACTAGCTGCATCACGCCGACCACTCGGGCGCCGGGCGCAAGTCCAGCGACGGCGACCTTCTGCTTACGCCCACTCTCCGTTGGCGTGATTGATGTTGAGGTTCCATTCACGGAGAAGTTGAGCTCGAAGACTTTCTTTCGCGGAAGCTGTATTTCGATCTCGAACAGAGCGCAGCTGCGAGTGAATATGTACGAGAAATTTTCCGGCTTATTCGCGTCGATGACGTGATTCATGTATCCGGGCCAGAACCACTCAATTCGAATCTCGATTTCCTCTTCTGGATCGATGGTGCGATTGGGATGGACGTGAATATCCGAGCGCAACCGGCCGTCGCGCTCAGCCCAGATCGAATCGAACTTCAGTTTGAAATCTCCCCGCTTGCCCGACTGATAGGCCTCGATCCGCACGAGGTTCCTGTCGATCGGCGAGCCGTACGACTCCAGGACAGACCAGTAGACGTTCAGAGGGCGCGCGCCGACTCGGATCTTCGCGCGACGTTCGATCTTGGCGTCGCCGCGTTCGTAGACGCGGATGCTTTCGTGCCAATGCACGATCTCGAAGTACTTCGGATCGCGTCGATGCACGTCAGCGAGTGCGTTTGCAAGACGCTTCGCCGAGTCCTCGAGGTCGGCGTTAACGATTGCCAACCCGCTGGCGCGAAGGTGCCAGCGAACGGCAAGCGACACAAAGATCAGGAAGCCGCCGACATACCAAGCTCCAAGTCCCACCAGGACTAGCCAGCCGTTGGTCGGCGGAATAAAACCCATCACTGCCCCGAGTAGTCCGAGTGGCAGCACATACGTCAGAATTGCGCGGTTGCTAACGTATGGCTCAAGCGCAACGGCTATTGAAAAGTCCTTCTCACTGCCAACCCAGCGCTTAGCAAGCGCAGTTCGCAGGCGGGATTTTCTCTTTTGCATTGCAGGTGTCCGCTTCGGGAATAATGGAGCGCGAGCAAGGTGAGCTGATGGTAGCGCCAGGATTAGCTTTGAGCGTTCAGTGACGCACCGCGACGGATGCGGCAAGGCGTAGATCCGATCGCCGTCGTGACTTAGCCGCCCAGACGCGGGTCGTTGAGCACGAACGGCACGATCTTCTGCATGATGATCGCTTGCGCTTTCCTGCGCTGGCCACCGCTGATCGCAGCCCTGTCGCGTTTGTTGAACATGCGAAGGAGGAAGGCGAGGTCGTTGCTGCCGTCCTGATAATTCCACTGGTCAGGAGTGAAGGCGCCCTGCTCGTAGAGATCGTTGAGCATCGCTTTTGAGAACAATGGCGCCTCGATCACAATCGGCTGCCGTGCTTCAATCGCGCCGCGGAGCCGCAACAAACCCTTGAGCACGGCGATCTGCTGGTTGAGATCGCGACGTCCGAAATGATTGACGCAGGTGCTGCCGATTGGGAACAGGACGGCGCCGGTGTATCGATTTCTGATCGTGTACAGGAGGACGAGATCAGGCTGTCCGCACACGCACATATTGGAGCTGGTCGGGTCCTCATCGACGTCCGTGACGTCCCATTCGAACACCGCTTGATCCCAGGTGCTGGCGAACGATCCTGCCACGACGGCGCCCATCAGAGAGCGCAGCTTCTCTGTAGTCATCAGATTCCTCGGCCGGCTCGCCGCATTAGGCGAGTCGGCTCACCTGGCTGGTCTGCTCGATCGTCAGGGAGGCTTCCTCTGTGCGCGTCATGAAGTCCCACCACTCGCCCAAGAGCGCGTATGTCTGCTCTGCCATGAAGGTCAGGAGAAGACTGCCGGCGTCAGTGTTGGGACGAGCGAACACCCAGAACTTGACCGCTTTGTTTCCAGGCAGGGTGTCAACGGCCGTCATGCGCGCCATCACCCAGGATTCGGAACTATTGAGGGAGCCACCGTTGTGCACAACTGCCCTCACGAGTCGGGGCCAAGTCTTCGCGGTGACCTGCCCGCGCACGCTTGGAGTGAGCCGCGAGAGATCCTGCGCATCGGGCCCATACGAGAACTCGCGCCACGTGTAGTTGATCCCCTGGTGGCGCACCCAATGCGATTCCAGGGCTGGCTCGCCGATGCGATCGACGACTCGGGCAATGTCGAGAGCCGTGGACATGACCGCTGCGTATTGCTCGCGTACGGCTCCAGCCGGCCTCGGTTCTACGGGTGTACTCGGCTTCGCCGGCTCTGACCCAGCCCCGTACATGAGCAGCAAAGTCTCGCCGCGACGGATCAGAGTGGATGCGTGTTCGTTGAGTAGGCGTTGCCGCTCGGCCTTTGCGTTGAACGGGCACTCGGACGAGTGCTCCCGCTCATCGCTATGGACGAAAGTCGCCTGGCGCGCCACGCGCTCGGCATCGCCGGCGGCGTAGCTTGCCGCTCGATGGAACTTGAATCGCACCTCGCAGCCGTCGCCAGGACAAAACCACGGACCGCTCTTGAGCGCGGATCCGCTTCGAATCTCGCTGGCCTCGTAGATCTGGCCGTTCGCATGCAGCGCCTTCATCGCTCGTCCCCTCCGCCACTCCCCCGAGTTGCGTTGCCGAATGGTATCGGGGAGCAAGCTCGGCCGGCACCCCCGCTTAATTGGGGTTCACGCTCACGGGGCATCTGCACGATCGGCGGATTGACGCCACTGAGAACTGACCTCACAATCCACCCTGTCGTCGAGCGTGCACGCTCCGACCTTCCTCGGTGAGCTGCGGCTTTCGAGCGACGTTCATGAGGAACGACGCGGCCGCATCACACTGAGGAGGTAGTCACGTGAGTGACAACGAAGAGACTGGCGCCGCCCAGCCGCCAGGGTCCACCGTTCGCCCGCTCTCGATCCGCATGGCGGACGATCTGCGAGCGCAGCTGGAGATCATCGCGCAGCTCAAGGGACACACGCTGACCAAAGAGGTCCGCGTTGCGCTCGAAGGCTGGGTCGAAGCGGCGAAGGCAGATCCGGCGGTCCAGAAGAGGGCCGAGCAGGTCCGTGCTGAGATCGAGCGAGATGCAGCCACCAAGCGCGGCGCCATCGAGGCGATCTTCACGACGGCGCCGAGCACATCCCGTCGAGGGGGACGTACGGCCGCGCAGGGCCAGCAGTCCGAGTAGACGCGGCGGCCGGGCGCTCCTCCCCCAGTGACCAGGGGGCGAGGAGCGCCGGGCGCCGTGAACAACCGCTTCCTTCGTGGAGGGAACTCTCCAGCCGTCCGGCTCGAGACACCCACCAGGAAGGAAGTCCCATGAACGAAGCAACAGTTACGGGAGTCGTCATCCCAGCTAATGTCGACGCCCTGATCCAGCGAGAGGAGCTCCAGGGCCTCGGCAGCTACCACGCGGCCCTCGGCGGCTTCGTGCAGGCGATCCGCGCAGAACGCAACGGCCTCTCATTGCTGGTCAACGAAGACGGGAAGTGGGACGGACTCCCCTTGAACCGTCGGGCTACGACCCTCTGGTGGCTCCACAGCCCGTCGACTCGTCGGGTCGACGTCATCGTTGGGGACGCGATCGTGATCGGCGCCCCGTTCGACGGCATCGATCAGGACCTGCGCCCCGAGTTAGTAGAGACGCTGGTCAACGACTACTGCTACATGATCGAGCTCCAGCTCGGTGAGAACGATTGGCGCCGGTCCGGCACCCGCCTCGGCTATCTCAACGCTGCCGCGCATGGGCTGAAGCTGCTGCACCGCTTCGCGTGCCTCAATGTGCGGCTACGTCCTGAGTACGGCAGGCCCCGTCCGCAACCTGCGGGCGGGGCCATTTCATTCGCGGCCGTTTCGACGATCATGACGATTCGACGGCCACCTCGGAACCGTCTTTTGCCGTCGCTCGGATGCGCACGGTCACGTAGGCGTCGTACTGGTAGCCAGGCGGAATTAGCCCGTCCAGCCGGTCATAGCCAAGGAGAACTCCGTCCTCCCCGAAGGCATCGCCGCCCAGTTCGCGACCGCCGTTCGGGAACCCGTTGTTCTCGAGGAAAGACCAGTCGAGGTCGAACGACACTTCCGTTCGCTCATCGAAGTGGAGGGTAGCGCCGTCCCAGACCGAGTTCGCGTTGCTTGCGGAGAGGAGCCCGTAGACCGATGCCTCGGTGCCCGATGGGGACTTGCTCATCCCAATCCTCAGCCGGACGTCCTCGAGAGACGGGCCGGGCTCGTCGGCTTCATGGGCGTAGTCGTAGCCGGAATTGTTTACGAAGACCCGCATGAGGATCTCATCGCCCGCGGCGATCCGATACTGGTCGAACCATCGATTCTCGATGTCGGCACCGGTGTCAGAGCGGAGCCCTACGAAGTTCCGCTCATCACCGAGATTCGGGTTGTCGGTGATCGAATTGAACGTGGGGATCATCGAGCCGCCCGATTCGATGGTGTACATCTCGCGTTCGGGCCCCCACGTCGAGGTCCAGAAACCATCGGTCGCGAGTGGACTGTTCGACGAGGCAACGACCGTGAGCGAGATCCCGCCGCGCTTGCTGCCGTCGTTGGTATCTAGGCTGACGATGTCCGGAGCTTCGAGCCAGCGTGAGCCTGCATCGAAGGTGGCCGGCCCGATCGTCAGTCCGAACCGGACCGAAGCCCATTCACCGGGCGCGAAATCTCCGAGCGGCATCGACTCGAGCGGCTCTCCAAATGTGATGTTCTCGAACGCGCCGTCGCCCCGCCCATCCGCCATCCGCACGGAATACAACTCGTAGTCGAGCCAATCGGGCCAGACATCCTCGCGTTTGAAGAAGACACCGTTCTGCCGCGTCGTTCCTACGTTGCGGTAGGTGAGCTGCAACTCCAGCGTATTGCCGTTCTGCACCGTCACGCTCTCGGTGAAGGCATCGGAGGAGCCGGCGACTCGAGCACCGACCACGAAGTCGAAGTTGCTCTGGTCGACGACAAAGTCGTAAGTCACGTTGCCGGAACAGCGACTATCACCCGGCAGTAGGCCGTTGAGAACGTCACAGCCGAGGTAAGCGCCGTCAGAGAGCAGAGCGGCTTCGTTGACAGTCGTTCCACTCACAGATCCGCCGCTAGTGATGGTCGCTGAGCCGGGCACGAGCCGAAGCGCCACTTGCACATTCGGATCCGGCAGCATGACCGCCACAGAATCCCAGACGGAATGCGGCGTTGCATTCTCAGCGCTGACGTGGCCTTGGATTGAACCTGAGCCGGTCACGACGGCGGGGATCCTCGCGATGAGGCGGGTTTCCTGCGCAACGCCCTCTGACGGGTCTTCGGTCTTGGCATCGTTTCGGAAGTCATTGGAGACCGTGTAGGTCCGACCGACCTCAAGAACGATCTCGTTCACGTAATCGCTGTTCGGCGCATCTGCTGGCTTGATCTGCACGAAGTTTCGCTCATCGCCGTGCACCGGGTTGTCCATGACCGAGTTCAACGTGACGGCTGATGTCCGGCCCACCTCACTGAGGATGGGGCGGTCGGGTCCCCAACCGGCAGCAACGATCGGGTCTGTGGTCGGGCCTCCTGTGCCCACTGGGTCTGGTTCACCGTTGCTCACAGGCGCGGCAATGATGCCGCTCAGAAGCAATCCGGCAACGATCGCGGAGAGCAACGTGCTGCGGGCGATCGTCATGGTCAGCGCCCGCTTCGACCGACCTCGAGAGGACTCCGTCTCGGCGGAAACGGCACTGGGGTCCGGCGGAGTAGCTTCGTCAAGCAAGACCGGCTCGGGACGTCCACCGATAGCGGCGACAGGTTCTGACTGCGGGTAAGCGTCGATCGAGATGGCCTGCGCCTCGGCGAGCTCCCCACTCGTCCAGTTTTCTTGCAGGACGTTCCGGAGCTGATCGCGCTCGGAGAGGAGCCATACGAGATCGTCGAGGAGTTGATTCTGATATCGCTCACGGCTTCCGCGGCCCTTGCCTTCGAGGGTATCGCGGGACACCCAACCCGTCTCTCCGACCCTCGCGTGGAGGACACCCGCCCAAGCTTGGCGAGGTGGCAATCGCCCCCACTCTTTATCGGTCCACTTCACAGACTTGACGAAGTCCAGGTCGCGACCGCTGGGGAAGCCGTCGTGAGCTAAATCGTCACCAAGGACGTCGTCGGGCGCGGTCGGGAGCAGAAGAAAGCCCCGCACGCCCTCGCGCAGGTGGCGAGCTGTGTACTTGGGTTCAGTCTGATCCTGACGATCGCTCACACGGCCCTCACGAAGGACCGCAGCGAGGAACCAACGCAGTTGAGTTGAGTCGAGTGTCTTCGCCACGTCGGGCCGCAGCTCTCCACCGAGCATTTCAGCCAGCTTCGGGAGAGTGCGTGGATTGATCGATCCAATTTGCTTGCTGCCAAAGAGAGCTTCGATCTCGGCGCGCAGCTGCCTCTCGAGCTGCCATCGGTACGACTCGTCCCCCATGGCCTCATGCTACTGAGACGACAACGGCCGAGAAGCAAGCCAATCTATTCGACAGGTGTTTACAAAACGACGCTTTTGTGTTACAATAAATACGGGTCGATAGACCCGGGGCGTGGCGCCCGGCTGTCCTCTCTCGACCGCGGAGCGCCGCCCCTCAGTCCACTCTGTGCTGGGCGTCGGCATCCGACACAGAGAGAGGACCTAACCAATGTCGACCTTTAACGACAACCCGCTTCCTTCGCTGCCTGCAGATGGTGAGCGCGTCGCAGATTTCCTCCGCCGTTCAAGCGCTGAGGAGATCGTCAACCTCGCGCTCGAGCTTGGGTCAGACGACGAACTCGTTGGCGAGGACGTCCTGGCCTCGTGCATCTGGACCGAGCTCTCCACCAAGCTCCTGGACATGCCGGAGCTCGTCATCGAGGTGTGCGAGAAGTACGTCGCTCGCACCGCTAGCTCCATGCACGTCCACGCTGGCCAGACGGCCGCGCTCTTCCTTGGCAAAGGTCATCCCCGAGCGGAGACCTTGATCTGGGACGTGCTGCTCTTGTCTCCCGACGATTCCCTGTTCCACAGCCTTTGGGATTACGTCCGCAGCGAGATTGGCTCTGGCGCCTACAGCGGCGATCCAGAGGCAGGCAAACCGGCTCTCGACATGGACGACCGGACAACCTTGCTGCTGTCCGTGAAGTACGCCCGCGCGAAGCGCAGGAACGAAGCAATCGAGTCCAATCCCCCCACCGAGCTAATCGCACTCACCATGCGCATGAAGCAGGAGAGGGAGGAGGCTCACCGTCGCCCCGCCACATCCAACTGACAATGCTCCCGCCGAGTGCACACTCGCGGTCGCAGCATCGTCACGGAAGTGAGCGGGGCATTGTCATGTCCGGTAGTCATAGACGTCCCGAAATGACTGTTTGAACTGCATTTTTATTTGCCCATTCCAATTGGAATGAACGACCATTTCAGCCCCTTCCATTTGAATTTTGACTCCGCGTTCTGCGCCCATCGAAGCTCTCCCTCACGAAGCCGGTGAGCCCGACTCGCAGCACCAGATGCCGCGGCTCTCTCGTCGGTTCTCGGTTCGCACGATCCGAACCAGTCGGCACGCAGCCGACCCATCGAAGGGAAGCCCTGATGCACAACCTCAAGCACCTGCGCCTGCTCCTGGCGCTGCTCCTCTCGTTCCTCCTCGCCGGCACGCTGACTGCGTGCGACCTGCTCGATGAGCTGAACGGGAAGAGCACCGACGAGAGCTTCAATCAGATCCTCGGCACCTGCGTCCCGGACGCTGAGGCCTCCGTCGAGTACGTCTCTATCGACACGAGCGGCTCCAGCGGGCTCAGCGACAACGCCGCCGGCGTCGTGCGCTCGCGCATCGATCGGGCTGCCGTCTGCGGCTCCCGGCTCATCATCTCCACCTTCGCCGGCGCTGCCACCACGGCCGTGCCGGTCTACGACCGCACGCTCGCCTTGGAGGGGAACACCGACATCGTTCGGGCGGACGCACTCGCGGACGTGGTCGATGCGACGTGGACTGAGATCGAGGAGCCGCTCCGGGCTGCGCTCGAGACGCCGCCGACGTTGGGCACCGACGTGATCTCCACCTTCGACCAGGTCGCCGACCTGCGGGCTCAGCTCGATCCCTCGACCGTGATCACCGCCGTGATCATCACCGACGGCATGGAGACCCGCAGCCAGATCTTCACGCCGGCCACGCTCACGGACGAGTCGGTCGCACGTCTCGTCGAGACCACTGAGCTGCCGGACCTGTCCGGGATCGCCGAGCTGCGATTCGTGGGCCTTGGTCAGGTGCTCGGCGAGCCGCTCCCTGCCGCCTCGGTTCGGTCCCTGCGCGTGCTCTTCTCGGACCTCTGCGCAAAGAGCGGCGCATTGTCCTGCCTCGCATCCAGCGACTTCCACCGGGGGTGGTGACGATGAACGCGAAGCCCACGAACACCGAGTCCGTGATCAGCCGGCTCCAGCAGACGGCGCTCCCGAGCGTCGAGGCCGTGAACGTGCTGCGGGCGCCGGAAGGACCGCTCCACGTCAAGGACGAGTTCGCTGCCTACGGTGACGAGCAGGTCCTGCGCTACAAGGCGCTGGCGAGCGAGGAAGCAGCCGACGCCGAGCGTACGGCAGCAGGGCTGCTCCCGAGTTCCGCCGCCCAGACGGACATCCTCGAGCGCGCGAAGGCGGTGGCGAAGGACACATCCGAGCTCCACCAGATCGGGGTCAAGGTCTTGACTCCGCACGCTACGAGGACGCAGGGGCAGACGGTGTTCTTCAGGATCAGGGCCGCCTGCCTGCTTACCGGTGATGCCCTCGGCGCTGCTGGCGCCCTGCTGCTGCTCGGCGAGATGCCGGCGGTGGCGCTCGTCCAGGCAGCCGGCGTTGGGGTCGCCATCGTGACGGTCGGCCTCCTGGGCAGCGAGATCAAGGCGCGGAGGGCAGCCAAGAAGCGCGCGATCCCGAAGGAGGAGCTGACCGCCGACCAGAAGCGGTTCGAGGGCATCTTCAGCGAGCGTGACGGCGGTGCCAAGATCGCCAAGTCGATGCTCTGGTTCTCCGGCACCGTCGGCATCAGTGCGACCGCAGGGATCGGAATGCTTAGGGCCCTGCTCGGGGAACCGCTCATCGGCGTGGTCTTCAGCGGCTTCTCGCTCGCGATCGTCGTCGCTAGCTTCGCCAGCAGCTACATCGGCACGGACGTCGTCGACGACCTGCTGCGGCGCTTGCGCCGGGATGTCGAGCGCGCAGACCGTCGCGTCGCCAAGCTCGCCAGCTCCGACGTGCTGCGCCGGTTCGCGGAGTACATCGCGTCCGCCAAGAGCATCCGCGAGCGCTTCTCGCTCGACGGTGCCGCAGCCCGGAAGCGGGTCGACGCCGAGCTCTCCGGCGTTCTGCGCCGCAACCCGTCGGTTGCCGGCCACGGCTGGCAGCTCGGTCGGCGGCAGCGTGAGGAGGAGAGCTGATGTTGCAGCCGCAACTCCTCACCCCCGCGCTCCTCGAGCCGCCCGGCTTCAGGCCTAAGGGGCCGTCCATCATCCGCCTGGGTCGCCCCGGCAAGTGCGGCGCTGAGCCCACGTTCACCGTCTCGATCACGGATGAGTCCGGATCGACGACGAACCTCGGAGGCGCCGACCCGCTCGGCAGGCGCCACCTCGAGCTCGGCCGCGCCTTCGCCCGGATGGCGGGCGCCTGCAGGGGTTCTTGCGGCAACTGCGCCGTGGCGGCGTTGACGTTCGACAGCCCCCAAGGTGACCTCGCACCGGCAGCGCTCCGTGACCGGAAGTACCGGAGCCGCATCGGTCAGCACTTCGGCAGCACGCCGCGCACCGACGGTTCAAGCTACCTGGCACCTGCACTCGCTCGCGCTGCGGAGCTAGCCGCGAACCGGAACGGTGGGCTCAGGCAGCTCGTGGTGATGACCGACTGGGAGCTCTTCGACCGCGAGATGGATGTGCTCGAGGCCCTGAGTTCCTTCGACCACGTGCTCGCCATCGGCCTGAACAGGCCCGTTCCCGAGTGGGCGCATGCGCCGCACGTCACCCCGTTCACCCTCGGTGCCGGCGAACCCACCGGCGCCCTCGCCGCAGCCATGTTCTCGGAGCTCATCCGAGGACGTGTCGGCGCAACCGAGAGGAGTGCCCGATGAACAGGCCGGAGAGCAAGAAGAAGGAGTCCCTGCCCATGGGCCAGCGCATCTTCGCATTCTGCGGGCTGATCTTCCTCGCCGCTGTGGCGCTCGCGATGGCCGTAGAGATCATCAAGTGCATCCTGCCGTGGCTCATCGGTGCGGCAGTCGTGGCCATCGTGATCGCCGCGTTCGTCATCTGGCACAAGCGCCGCAGCGACAACTGGTGAGCCGTCCGGGCCGGTCGTAGTGGATTTCGCAACACCCTCACGACCGGCTCGGACCCAGCCGAACTCTCTTCGGCGGCGCTCATCGCGTCGCTGACCCGATCGAATCCCAAGAACAGCTCCGCCCCGCGATCGGCGGATTCCAAACTCCGAGCCCCGCTTTCACACTGCGGAGGCAACCCGGCGTCGCGAACCCAGGCGTCGGAAGAACCGAACTGAACACCCGGAAGGAGGGAAACCATGAACACGCCCAACAACAACATTGTCACCGCACAGCGTGCCCTCGAGAAGGCCCACTGTCTCTACCTCGATCCGCCCTGGCCGGGCATGGGCCAGTTGCCCTACGACACGCTTCCCATCAGCCGGCTCCGCCAGTTCCCGGTCGACGAGCTGGCCGCCGAGTCCGCCCAGCTCTTCTGCTGGGTGCCGCAGTCGCTCGTTGCCACCGCCGTGCGGCTGATCGAAGATCACTGGGGTGGCTGGAAGGTCCGCGGGGTGGTCACATGGGCCAAGCTCCGCCCCGGCCGCCCGACGCACTGGCTGCAGGCGAACACTGAACTCCTTCTCTACGCGACCAGGGGCAAGGGGCCCGAGTCCCGCGCCCGTCAGCGAGGGCAGGGGACGCTGCTCGTCGCCCCGGTGACGATCAACTCGGCTAAGCCGCCCGAGGGTGTGTCGATCGCCGAGCGTGTGGGCCACCCGCCGTTCGTCGAGTGCTTCGCTCGCATCCGTCCCAACAGCACCGAGCCCTGGCAGATCTGGGGCGGTGAGTGCGACAGCGACTTCTCGCTGCTCGAGCACGGCTGGCCCGTCTCGTCCGACTTCGCTCGTCAGGGTACCGATCCGCGGGTGGAGGTCTGCTCATGAAGCTGGCCAGCCACGTCCAAGTCCGCATCGTCGAAGTTCCGGCCCGAAGCACCGAGGTCATCGTCCGCCGATCGGCTTGCTGGCCCCTCATTTCGCCCTTGACAGGTCCGCAGCAGCCCCTCACAGTACGGGGCAGTAAGAGGACTAGCACGAGGTGGGAAGAGGACGACTACACGCGCTCCGGGGGTTCCTCTTGAGCGCGCAACAGCCGAGGAAGACCCGACGTCGCCGTGGGAACGTCGTGGTTCGAGGCGTCCTTCGTGAACAGGTCGACGTGCAGAAGCTCGGCCGCGCCGTGCTCGCGCTGATGGCGGCGCAGGAAGAAGCCGAAGCCGCCGCTCAGCAAGCCGCGCAGGCAGAAGAGGACGTGGCCTCATGAACAAGAAGCCGCCCTTCGTCTGGCGTGAGCTGCACTGGCCGCGCCCTCTCGATACCAACCGCGCTGCCATGCTGCTTCGCCAGCTGGCCTCCGACTCGCACCGCGACGTCGTCGCTTTCAACACCGTCGTCAGCGAAGGTGAGTTCCGTCACCTCGTCGGAACGCCTGCGCACCAGATCCGTCCCATCTCGCACCTCATCGAGAGCCACGCACCCGGCGCCAAGCTCGAGAAGCTCGCCGGACCCCGGCCGTCCTTCAAGTGGGCTGCTGAGCTGACAGTCCAGAACGGCTCGCTCGGGCTCTATGTCGACCGGGTCGAACAGGCGACACGGAGCATGCTCGCGGCGATGGCCGAAGCAAGGTTCCGCGGCGAGGAGATCATCCTCCACATCGTCCTTGGCGCCGGCAGGGCGCCGCGGATGACGAACGCACTCGCGGATCCCACGCAGGGCGTGATCGACCGGCTCGTACACGGAACGAGACGACCGACCAGCGAGGTCACCGCCCGACTCCGGGCCAAGGCCGCCGAGAACGGCTTCCGCGCGTGGGTCGGGGTCTCTGCTCATGCGAGCTCCGAGGGCCGCCGCAAGACCCTCATGAACGGCATGCTCGCTGCGCTGCGCACCCTGCAGGCGCCGGGCACCCACCTCGACTTCCGACGCGTCAAGGGTTCAGCGCTCGACCGGATCTCCCCGAGCGGCTGGATCCATCTCTCGAGCATGGAAGCACTCAGCATCGCCAGCTGGCCGATCGGCAAGGACCATCTGCCGGGCATGCCGAACCCGCACCCAAAGCAGCTCCCCTGGTACGCCAAGAGCCACGAGACGGATCGTGTCTTCGGGACGACGACGGCACCGGGCAAGAAGATCCCGGTGGGCCTGAGCGCTGCCGATGGGCTGTATCACTGCGTCGTCACCGGCAGCACCGGTTCGGGCAAGTCGACGGTGCTCAAGAACCTCATCGCCGCAGACCTTTGGGCTGGCCGCACGGTTGTCGTGATCGACATGAAGTCCGATCTCGCCCGCGAGCTCCTCGAACTCGTGCCGCCTGAGCGCCGCGATGATGTGGTCTATCTCGATCCAACCAGCGACCGGCCAGTCGGCTTCAACCCGCTGCATGTGCCGGGCACTGCACCTGAGGTCATCGCCGACGGCGCGGTGCAGCTCTTCCGATCGCTCTTCCCCGATGCATTCGGCCCCCGGACTTCCGACCTGTTCTACAGCGGACTCCTCACGTTGGCACACACGCCCGGCACGACGCTGCCTGACCTCCTGCGCCTCTTCCGGGACCGACCCTACAGAGAGAAGCTGCTCCGCCAGATCCCCGAAGAGATCGGACTCCACGACTACTGGGCCGAGTTCGAGGGGCTGTCCGAACGCCAACAGAGCCAGCACCTGGCTCCGCTCTCATCGCGCCTGCGGCAGTACCTACTCCGTCCGTCGCTTAAGCGTGTGATGGACCAGTCCGAGCCCGCCTTCGACCTGGCTTCGGTGCTCACGAAGCCGCGCATCCTGGTCGTGCCGCTGAACTCCGGCATTGTGGGCGCGGACGCCTCGAGGCTGCTCGGCTCAGCGCTCGTTTCCGCCCTTTGGCAGTTGACGCTCGCGAGAGCGTCCACTCCCCCGAGCCAGCGCACCCCGGTTTCGATCTACATCGATGAAGCTCAAGAATTTGTGCGCGCGATCGGTGCAGACCTTGGCGATGCCATAGCCAGGAGTCGAGCTCTGGGAGTCGGATGGACGTTCGCATTCCAGCTTCGCGAGCAGATGCCGAGCGACGTCATGAAGGCCATCGACGGCAACGCGATGAACAAGATCGTGTTCGCCGGAGGACCCGGCGACTCGAAGGCGCATGCCGCGATGGCGCCGGAGTTGGATGTCAATGACTTCGCCGCGCTGCAGCCGTACTTCGCCTACGCCCGGCTGAAGAGAAACGGCATCGACCAGCCGTGGGTCTCGTTGGAGACGCTGCCGTCGCCGGCACAGATCTCGGACCCGGATGAGTTGATCGCCCTGAGCGAGGAGCGCTGGGGTCGTCGTCTTCAGCAGGCGACCGAAACCTCGAGCGACGGCCCTACCAGCCACGCTGCGACGCCGTCCGCACCCATCGGTCGAAGGAGAAGAACGTGACGGATGCCCTCAAGAGAAGTATTCCTTTCGCTCCGCCGGTCGTCCCGCGGAAGACATCACGCTTGCCCCGGCAAACCAGGGGCAATCGCTCGCTTCCGGCGACGATTGATACCGCATCTGCGGTGTCCGGCGGCGACCAGATGGAGGCCCGCCGATGAACAACCGCGCCGGCAGCATAGGTGTGCGCCGTCTCCGCGAACTGGTCAACGAACGAGACCGCGCGATCCTCCAATCCGTCCGCGATCACCGGTTCCTGTCCGCGCGTCAGATCTCCCGGCTGCACTTCTGGAACCACCGCACAGAGCTCTCCGGAGTGCGCGCCTGCAACCGAGTGCTCAATCGGCTTCGCCAGCACCGCTTCATCTTCCGTCTCGACGAGCGAACGACCGGAGGAGCCGGTGGAGGCTCCATGTCACATGTATGGGGACTCGACGTCGCGGGTGATCGCCTCCTCCGAGCTGACGACCTCTATGAGTCGCCCCGTGTACGCCCACAAGTCCCGAGCCTGATGTTCCTGAACCACACGCTGTCCATCGCCGACGTGCGCGTCGAACTCGAGACGCTCGCTCGCATTGGCCAGATCGAACTGCTGGAGGTGAGCACCGAGCCGGACACGTGGCGGCACTTCAACTCGGCAAGCGGACCACGCATCCTCAAGCCCGACTTGTTCGTCGAGACCGCTGAGGCGGAGTGGGCGGACTCGAAATGGCTCGAGATCGACCTCGGCACCGAGTCCCTGCCGGTCATCTTGAAACAGTGCCGGATCTACATGGACTACCGCGCGACGGGCAAGGAGGAAGCGTTGCGAGGGGTCTTTCCGGCCGTGGTCTGGCTCATGGACAGTGAACGTAGGGCCGCCAAGCTGCGAGCTGCAATCGGCAATAGCAAGCACCTCGACTCGGCACTCTTCTCGGTGATCACGCGCCCTCAGTTGTCCGAACTCTTGAGAGAGGAAACCGTCCCGGAAGTCACGTCGTTCGAGGCAGATACCGCGCTCTGATCGGCATTTTTGTTGTTGTATTAACTGCATTTCATCTGGCTTAAGTGACCAGTTAAAGGTAAATTCGGTAGCAGATATTTACTCAATTCTGCGACCAGACGGAAGGAGGTTTCGACATCATGCGAGACACCAGTTCAATTATCAGACGGCTCGACGGCATCGAGCACCTCGCTCGCCAGGACGTCGAGATGACGCCCCCACATCGGACGCGCTCCATCGAGACGGCGGTGACCTATCTCCGCGTCAGCTCGGAGCGTCAGACCCATACCGCCATCGACATCGATCGCGACGGGAACAGTTTGGCCACCCAGCGCGAAGCTGTGATCGCTAAGGCCGAGACACTCGGGATTCCCATCGCCAAGGAGTTCATCGACCCCGGAGCGAGCGCCACGTCGATGGAGAAGCGCAAGGGCTTGCAAGCCATGCTGCGCTACATCGAAGAGCATCCCGAGGTCTCCTCGGTCATCATCTACGTCCGTAGTCGTGCATTCCGCAATGCGCACGACGCACTCGTGACGAAGCAGATGCTGCTGCAGCGCGGCGTTCGCGTGGTCTCTGCGAAGGAGGACTTCGGGCAGGGCTTCATGGGCGACGCGATGGAGACGATCCAGGATGTCTTCAACGAACTCCAAAGTCGCCAGAGCGGCCAAGACATTGCCAACAAGATGCGACACAAGGCCGAGCAGGGCGGCACCATCGGCCGGGCAAAGATCGGCTACCTCAACGTCCGCAAAGAGTTCGACGGCCGGCTCGTCAACACGATCGACCTCGATCCGGTTCGCGCTCCGCTCATGAAGTGGGCCTTCGAGCGGTACGCCTCAAATGAGGTTTCTATTAGCGATCTCGCCGGCGAGCTCGCAGAGCTCGGTCTGACCTCGCGGCCGTCCCCGAAGCGACGCGGCACTCCACTCTCCGACAGTGCGCTGGCCGTGGCACTCAGGGACCCTTATTACGTCGGCGCCGTCCGGTTCAAAGGTGAGCTGTACGAGGGGCGGCATGAGCCGCTCATCGACAAAGAACTCTTCCTGCGAGTCCAAGACATCCTGCAGGAGCGGGCACGTCGGGGACAGCGTGACCGGGTACACCACCACTTCTTGAAGGGTCGGCTCTTCTGCGGACGGTGTTCGGCGCAGGGACGCACGAGTCGGATGATCTTTACTGAGATCACACGCAAGGCCAACGTGTATGAGTACTACTTCTGCATGGGTCGCCAGGCCGGGACGTGCGACGTTCCGCACCTGCCGGCTCACGAAGTCGAGCAGTCCCTCGCGAAGACCTTCAGCTCGATCCGCGTCGACAGTGCGTACGCGGCGCAGCTCAGTGGACAAGTAAGCGTTGCCGTCTCGAAGTCCAACGAGATCGAGGCAGAGCGCCGCAAGGCCCTCCGCCGCCAGCTCGCCACCGCAAAAAGCCGAGAAGGACGACTGCTGGACCTCGCCGCGGATGGCGAGCTCGACTCGAGCCTCATCAAAGAGCGGCTGGCGAAGGTCAAGATCGAGCGCGCGGCCATCGTGGACCAGCTCGAGCGCACGGACGATCAACTCGCCCGAGGGGCACGGAATCTGAAGAGCGCACTCGAAATGCTGACCGCCCCCGCAGACCTTTACGCACGCGCGAATGAGAACACGAAGCGCCTGCTGCTTGAAGCATTCTTCGAGCGACTAGAGGTCGACATGGAAGAGAACGTGACCATCGGCACCAGACCGTCCACGATCATCGAGAAGATCCAGGATCTGGATAGAGGCTCGGCGCTGGAGGCCGAGCAGGAAGACGAATGCGCAGACAAACGAAAAAGCCCCCGTCCTAAGACGGGGGCCCTTTCCTCAGTCTTCCTCAGCCAAGATCCTAAGGTCGTTGTTTCGAGTAAGACATATTTGGTTGCAGGGGCAGGATTTGAACCTACGACCTCTGGGTTATGAGCCCAGCGAGCTACCGAACTGCTCCACCCTGCGGCACGAGAGATAAACCTAGTACGGATTCCCGCATCGCGCAAGTCCGGATCGGA
>JAAIGE0101205556.1_pt1 | contig 22996 bp, 22 predicted proteins | sample 6487951 | NCBI WGS metagenome assembly JAAIGE01 (sample SAMN13974128, study PRJNA590717) | phyllosphere metagenome | biome: tomato field; feature: multiple bacterial spot infested tomato fields; material: tomato leaves; isolation source: leaves from tomato fields | host: Solanum lycopersicum ...
CAGGAACGAACTTCTTCCTCGACCTTCATGGTCGCCTAAAGGAAGCCCGGTCCTTCAGGGCCGGGAGCAGTCACCAGTCCCGTCGATCCATCGACGATGAGGATCTCGCCGTCCTTGATCCAGTCGGTGGCGGAGGACAGTCCCACGACGCAGGGGATGCCCATCTCCCGCGCGACGATGGCCGAATGCGACAGCAGGCTGCCCCGCTCGACTACGATCGCTGATGCACTGGCGAAGAGCGCGATCCAGCCCGGATCCGTATGACGGGCGACGAGTATCTCCCCGGGAGCGATGCTCTGCGATCTCGGATCGCGGATCACCCGCGCGACGGCCCGGACGGTGCCCGCCGAGCAGCCGGTTCCGGTGCGGGACGTCGATGCGTCCACGACCCGGGGTGCAGGCGGGCGTCCACCGGCTTTGTGGGCCGGACCCTCGACGATGATCCTCTCGGGAGGATCCGGCAGGAGTCCGGCGGCCGATGTCTCGGCCGTACGTACGGCGGCGAGGCCGATTAGGTCGCGTCCCGGTGCGAATCCCTCGATGGTGCCGAGCACCTCGTCGACGGTCAGCATGAAGACGTCCCTGGGATCGTTCAGGAGACCCGCCGAATGGAAGCGTCGGCCTGCCGCGAGGAAGAGACGACGCGCCCGTCCGAAGATCCGCGTGCGTTCGTAGCGCAGGTTCTCCCGGTCCCTCACGCGTGCGCGGGTCCATGACAGGATCGGCTTGGCGAGCATGCGCCGGAAGGGTCTGCCCTTCATGGCCGCATCGAATCTCGCGAAGGCGTCACGCTCGGGTCGGGCCTCCTTGATGGGGGTCGATGCCGAAGCGAGGATCGCCGAATGCAGCGATCTCGGATCCTCGTCGAGGGTCACGCTCTCGAGCTTCAGCTCCTCGGTGCACCGGTCCCCGAATTCGACGACGTAGGCGTCGATCATTGGTCCGATCGCACTGCGGCGCACGGTCTCCACGTCGCCGTCCCTCAGTGCGCTCAGAACCTCCGGATGTCCGGCGGCGACGAGGCCCATCTCCCGGATGAGGCGCGGCGGTCTGGCGGACACGATGTCGCCCTGGCCGATCAGCAGGTCGTTGTGGATCTCCAGACCATCGGCTCCCAACCAACGCTCGAGCATCCTCCTCGACGCCCCGAACGCCATCATGCAGAGGAAGTCGTTGACGATGGGCGCGTCCCATCGATCGAGCAGTCCGGCCTCGATCCGGCGGTACTCCGCGGCGAGTTCGGTCTCGGACATCGCCGCCAGACGCTCGTGCGTCGTGGCCTCCAGCGCGCGGTCGAGCCGGCGTCGGAAGTCCTTCGCCGTCGAAGGCAGTCGCACCGCTTCGCGCACCAGGCCCAGGCCTACGCCGAGGACGCGGAGCCATTCGCGTATGCGGGCCGCTCCCTTCAGGTCCCCGCCGCCGATCGTCGAGGCGACGCGTTCGGGAAGAGGCGCTCCGACGCCCATCATCGTTTCCATGTGGGTGCGGTTCAGGGAGTAGCCGGGCAGCAGGGCCAGCGCACGGTACCAGTTGCCGAGATTGTAGTAGACGCGGCCGTCGACGCGGACGAGCATGTTCTCGAAGACGGTTCGGCTGCGGGCCGTGACGTCGCGGGACACGCCGAGGAGTTCGACGAACGACACGTAGACGCGCGCATAGGCGTACTGCGCGAAGGAGAACGTCAGCGGCGAGACGATGCCCGGGTAGCTCTCCACGATGTTGGAGTTGTCGAACACCGCGATGCCCGGGTCGACGATCGGGGCATCCCGCAGCTTCGAGGTGATGGGCCTCGCCTGGAGCAGGTGGAGTCTATCTCCGACGAAGGCCCATTCGATGTCCTGCGGGCGGCCGCACGCGGTCTCCACGCGGCGCACGAGATCGGCGACCGCTTCGACATGGAAGTCGTCGAGGAGCGATGCGTCGCCCTCCGTCCGCAGGATGCGCGACGTCGAGTGGTCGAGCCACCAGGTCGTTCCGTCGACCTCGCCGGCCACCAGCGCCTCGCCCAGTCCGGACACGGCGGACATGACGATCCGGTCACGTCGCCCCGAGACCGGATCGGCGGAGAAGGCGACGCCGGCGAAGTCGGCGGGCGCCATCCTCTGGACCACGACGCCCGGGGCGCGGACGTCGTCGACTCCTCTCTCCGCCCGGTAGGCGGCGATTCCCTCCCCTTCGGCCGAGGCGATCACCTCGGCGATCGCATGCGCCACCCGCTCCTCCGGCACGTCGAGGATCGTCCGGTACTGACCGGCATGGCTGTCGGCGGCTCCGTCCTCGGACAGACCGGAGGAGCGGACCGCGTACGGGCCGCTTCCGATGGCGGCGAGGCCGCCTGCGATCTCCGATGCCGTCGGTTTGTGACCGGACGGCACGGCGAAGAATTCGGGGACGTCGAAGCCCTGTGCGCTCATGCGCCCCAGGGCCGAGGCCTTGCCGCCGACGTCCGATGCGGTCGCCGCATCCGCTCCGACGGCGATCACAGCCCGACGATCCCGCCGAGGGCCGCCGCCACGTAGCATGCCACGACCCAGATGCCCGCCGTCGCATCCATCGCGGTCTGCGTCTGGGTCGTCGGCAGATGACGATACGCCTGAGCTCTGCGGTACGCCCAGAAGGCGGCCGCGATGCCGATGGCGGCGGTCGTGATCGGGCCTCCCGTGTAGAGTCCGACGCAGAGGAGCAGGACCAATGACGTGATCATGCACCCGATCCACAGCATCCCTGCCGAGGCGGGTCCCATCAGGGCGCTGTAGGTGTCCACGCCTTCGCGTTCGTTGATCGGCGCCCAGAGCTTGCGCCCGATCTCGAGGACGCAGCCGTTCGAGAAGCTCATGAGCAGGAACACCCACAGGCCGCTCGGAGAATCGCGGTGGGGCATCCATTCGAAACCCGTGACGACCAGATCGATCAGCGGCATCACGAGCATGTGCGATACGGTGTAGAGCGTGGGACTGGACCGCAGGACGTCCGGCACGAAGAACTCCGCGGTCATCAGCGCCATCCACAACCACACGAGGATCAGTAGGACGATGAGGCGCGGGTCCACCAGCGCGCACGCCGCGATGGTCAGCGGGACGGTGGCGATGCCCAGACCGATGATCAGCCTCAGCGACACGAGACCCCTGGGGATGGGTCGCTCGGGTCTGAACTCCATGTCGTCCTCGGCATCCTTGATCTCGTCCAGGACGCGCAACTGGAAGAAGAAGCACAGCGTCGCGACGAAGGCGGCCAGATAGGTCGTGATCGGCGGGAGTCCCCGACCGGCCAGGCCCGACGATGCGGTGACGCTGGCGGCGGAGAAGACCGCCACCAGCAGCGAGGTGCGGGCGAGCGGGAAGCGCTCGGCCTGGTAGATCGCCAGTCGGCGGATCACGTTCATGGTCAACGTCCTCGTGCTAGTCGGTGGTGGGCGCGGGTGAACTCGCCTGCGGCGATCGCGGCCATGATGGAGATCTCGCCCGCCAGACACGTCGAGGCGACGACCTCGGCGAGAGCGGCCGCCTTGCCGGAACCGGCGAGACCGAGAAGGGACAGGCCGGCGGACTGGGAGGGAAGCGACGTTCCGCCTCCGACCGATCCGACCAGGATGTTCGGCATGGTGACGGACATGAAGAGGTCGCCTCCTCTGTCCTCCATGCGGGTGAAGCCGACGGCGGATTCGGCGACGCAGGCGGCGTCCTGTCCGGTGGCGAGATAGAGCGCGGCCAGTCCGTTGGCGTAGTGGCCCTGCGCGCCTATCTGGCCCGAGAGCATCGCTCCCAGCTGGGCGACGCGCGCGTAGTCGAGCATGCGCTCGACCTCGACGCGCAGGCATCGCCTCACGATCGCCCTCGGGATGACGACGCTCGCCGAGACCTTGCGTCCTCTCCCGGTGAGCAGTCCGAGATAGCTCGCCTTCTTGTCGCCCGAGAAGTTGCCCTCGACGAACCAGTGCTTGGGCACGATGGGGCATGTGGCCACGATCGTCCGGCACATGGCCTCGGTGGCGATGGTGACCATGTTCTGACCGGCCGCGTCCCCGGTGGTGTACCGGCAGACCAGGAAGACCACGTCGTTGTCGACGAACGGGTCGATCGATTCCAGGCGGCCGTGCCGGGTCGTGGCCTCGGCGGAAGCGCGGATCGTCTCACCGTTTGCAACGATCCACGCGACGAAGGATCCCGCCTCGACCAGATCGGCGAAGACGAACGCCGGCGAGCGGACCACGCCCTCCGAGAGGAGCGCCGCCGTCGCACCGCCGGAGCGGGTGATGACGTCCGCTCCCCTTGCGTACGAGGCGACCAGGGCCGCCTCGGTGGTCGCGAGAGGAACGACGTAGTCGCCCTTGGCATGCAGACCGTTGATCCGCAGCGGGCCGGTCACGCCGATCGGAAGCGTGAGGACGCCGATCATGTTCTCGATGTTCGATGAGTAGCGGCCGGCGTCCTCGAGCATCGCGGGCGGGGCGATCGCGGGGTCGGGTTCCAGACTCCGTTCTCTCCACCACGAGCGGATGCCTTCGCCGTCCGCGGTGCGTCTCACCCTGAAGCGTCCGCATGTACCCTGATCGGGTCTCATGCGCGACCCGAACGCGGCGGCCGCGGCGAGGCCGCCCAGACGGGCGATGCGCTCGACCAGGGTGGACGCGAACGGTCCGGAGCGACCGGCGCTCAAGCTACCGTCTCCTCTTCGTCTTCGTCTATCTGAACCGGCGGCGTGGCGCGTGCGGTCACCTCCATGGTCACGTAGTCGAGCTTTCCGGTTCCGAGAACGGGCAGGGCCTCGAGGATCCTGATCTCCTTGGGGACGGCGAGCTCCGTGACGCCGTTCTCGCGCGCCCAGACTTGGAAGGTCTTGAGGGTCGCGTCGGCGGCGGTCGTGAAGAACACGAGCTGCTCCCCCTTGCGTGCATCGGGACGTGCGACGACCGCATGGTCGTGCCCCGGGAACGCCTTGTTGGCGTATCCCTCGACTGCGGTCAACGACACCATCTCCCCCGCGATCTTGGCGAAACGCTTGGCGCGTCCCTTGATGGTGATGAAGCCGTCGTCATCGATCTCGACGATGTCACCGGTATCGTGCCACCCGTCCTCGGGAGCCCGCAGTACGCAGGGTGCGTCGTCCTTGTAGTAGCCGAGCATGACGTTCGGGCCCTTGATCGACAGACGACCACCCTCCTCGATGCCGGGTACGGATTCGAGGAGCGTCGCGACGTCGGGCAGCGCGCGTCCGACGGAGCCGCCCTTGTAGTGCATGGGCGTGTTGACCGCGATGACCGGAGCCGCCTCGGTGGCGCCGTAGCCCTCGAAGATGCGTACGCCGAACTTCTCCGCCCACGTACGGCGCGTCTCCTCGCGGACCCGCTCCGCACCGGCGAAGACGTAGCGCAGCGAGTAGAAGTCGTACGGGTTCGCCATCCTGGCGTAGCCCGACAGGAACGTGTCCGTACCGAACATGATCGTCGCGTTGGAATCGTAGGCCAGCGCGGGTACGATGCGGTAGTGCAGCGGGTTGGGGTACAGGACCGTTCTCAGCCCGTTGAGGATCGGCAGCAGCATGCCGCCCGTGAGTCCGAACGAGTGGAAGACGGGAAGGGCGTTCAGCACGACGTCCGTCGGGTTGAAGTCCACCCGCGCGGCCAGCTGGCGGCAGTTCGCCAGCAGGTTGCGGTGCGAGAGCACCACGCCCTTGGGAAGACCCTCGGATCCGCTGGTGAAGAGGATGCAGGCGGGGTCGTCGGGCGAGATGCCGATCGATGCGTGCATCCGTCGCGCGAAGCGTGCGGACACCATCGCGGCGATCCTGTCGAGGGTTCCGATCCGGTCGCGCATGCTCTCGAGAGTATGGACCCGCACCTCGTGTTCGGGTGTGGACAGGTCGGTCATCAGGTTGTCGAGCTTGGCCTCCTTCAGGAAGCGCTCGCTCGTGATGACGTTGCGGATGCCGGCCGTACGGCAGGCCGAACGCAGGTTGGCCAGGCCCGCCGTGTAGTTCAGCATGGCGGGCACCCGTCCGTTCGCCTGCAGGGCGAAGAACGAGGCGACGGTCCCGTTGACGTTGGGGAGGAGGAGACCGACGGCCTCCTTATCGTCGGTCATGTCGTGGATGACGCGGCCCAGGGCGATGGATCCGATGACCAGACGGCCGAGCGAGAGCGGTTCACGCTGGATGTCCTCGACCACCAGCGCCTTCGAGCCGTGGATCTCGCGGGCATCCAGGAGCGCGTCGAAGATCGTCTGGTCCTTGGCCGACGTCTGGAACATCATCGTGCTCATGACGTCGTAGAGACGGCGTCCGGCCTCGGCGCGACGCTGCCGGGCGGTCATTCCCTCCGGAAGATGGAAACGGACGGGAGGGAGGATGGTGAGGGACACCTCCGGGAACATCCGTCGACGGACCTTGCCCTTCAGGCGCGAGAACGGGGTGTACTGGGCGCCGTCGATCCGGACGGGGATGATCGGCGCATCGGCCTTGTCGGCGACCATGCCCGGACCGTCGAAGATCTTCATGAGCGCACCGGTCATGGTGATCCGGCCTTCCGGGAAGATCACCAGCGTGCGTCCCTCCTTGACGGCGCGCACCATCGCCTTGGCGGACATGGGGTTGGTCGGATCGACGGGGAAGGCGTCGAACAGGCGCAGCAGCGGACGCATCCACCAGGCCTCCGCGACCTTGGTCGCGACGGCGAAGGTGGGCCTGCCCGGCAGGAACGCCGCGAGGACGGCGGCATCGAGGAAGGAGGTGTGGTTGACGACGACGACCGCGCGTTCGCCCGGGCGCGGCATGTTCGCGGCACCCTTCACGTCCACCCGGTAGGCGATACGGAGCACCGCTCTCAGGATGTGCTTGATGGACGATTCCGGCAGCAGGATGCAGCTGTAGAGTGCGACGCCGATGCCGGCGACGCCCAGGATCATGAAGGTGGCCGAGATCGAGGCGCCGACGACCGCCGCGCCCCACGCCGCGATGGCGACGACGACCATGCCGATGGCGTTGATGACGTTGTTGCCCGCGATCTCGCGGCTCCGGCTCGCCGGATCGCCGAGCGTCTGGAGCAGTGCGTAGAGGGGAACGACGTAGACGCCGCCGGCGATCGAGGTGACGAGGACGCCCAGGACGATCAGAAGTCCGTGACCGTTCGACAGGAACTCGAGATGGTCGGCGCCCCTTGCGGTGAAGGACGAGGTGGTGACGGCGAGCGATACGACGCCCAGAGCGACGACAAGCGCCGATGCGGGAACGAACCTGGCCGAGATGACGCCGCGCTGAAGGCGGCTCACCAGTACGGAGCCGATCGCGACGCCGATGGAGAAGACGGCGAGCAGCATGACGGCGACGGAACGGTCGCAGCCCATCTGCACCGCGAGAGCGGGGATCTCCTGCGTGAGGATGCCGCCGAGGGCGAAGAACCAGGTGATCCCGAGAGCGGAGCGGAACAGCGGAGGATTGGAGCGCACCTGCCGCAGGATGGCGGCGGTCGACGTCAGCGGATTGCGGTCGATGGGCGCGCGCTCCGCCGCGAGCGGGGGAGCGGACGGGATGAGCAGGCTCGCCAGCAGTCCGATGCCCGCGACCGCCAGGACGCCGACGGCGGCCGTCTCGTGGTGGATGATGCCGCCGGCGATCTGTCCCAGCAGGATCGAGATGAAGGTCCCGGCCTCGACCATGCCCGTGCCTGCGAGCAGCTCCTCGTCCTTGAGGTGCTGCGGCAGGATCGAATACTTGATCGGGCCGAAGAAGGTCGAGTGCGCGCCCATGGCGAACAGTCCGGCGAAGAGGAGCGGCAGCGACTGGATGAGGAGGCCCAGTCCGCCGACGAGCATGATGGCGAACTCCGCCGCCTTCACGATCCGCGCGAGGCGCCCCTTGTCGATCCGGTCGGCGACCTGTCCGGCCATGCCGGAGAACAGGAAGTACGGCGCGATGAAGACCGCGCCGGCCAGCAGGGCGAGGATGGTGGCGCTGTGGGCGGACGATCCCTCCCCGCCCGCGATGCCGAAGGACAGCGAGAAGAGCATCGCCGACTTGTAGAGGTTGTCGTTGAACGCCCCGCCGAACTGGGTGACGAACAACGGCCCGAACCTCCGCTTCAGCAGGAGTGATGGCTTGATCGACGACATTGAGATCTCCCGTGGGCGCTGCACCGCCCCCCATTCTTCCGACGAAGGCAGCGTCGCCGACGTGCCTCAAGCGACTACACGGGCCTTTGTCGGTCCCGCACCCTCATCCGGGCGGGCTTCCGTTCCGACCCGTCATCGGTCCCACCGATGACGTCGCACCCACTCAGGATCAGGTGGGTGCTCCGAGGATCTCGCGTACGCGCTCCAGAGCCTCGCCACGGGCGTCCGTACCACCCATCAGGGCGTAGGATCCTCCGAGCTCCAGGGAGCAGTGTCCGTGGACCGTGGCGACGAGCGATCTGGTGAGGCGCTCGGCGTCCCCACGGCGCGCCTCGGGCAGCGCATCGGTGACGACTCGGGCGACGATGGCCGTCAGCCGCGAGCGATCGCGGTGCTGGTCCTCGTCCATGATGCGCGGGTCCGCGGGCTTGTGCTCGTAGATCGCGCTCCAGAGCCTGACGTTGGCACGGGCGAAATCGAAGTAGGCGTCGACGAGGGCCTCTACCGGATCGGCGGGCGCTGCGTGCAGCGCCTGGTCGACACGATCGGCCCAGATGGAGAAGGTCCTCGTGTTCACCGCCGCGATCAGCGCGTCGGCGTTGCCGAAGACGTTGTGGATGGTACCGCCGGAGTAGCCGATCCTCGTCGCGATCTCTCGGATCGAGAACCGCTCGAAGCCCACCTCGGCCATGTGGGCATGGGCGGCATCGAGGATGAGGAGCCTGAGCTCGTCCCGGGTGTGATCGGATCTTCTCGCCATGGATTCGATGCTAACCGTATTCTGATCAGTGCGCAATATATCCGGAGAGATAATTATGCGCCGCTCAGAAAATGCACCGCCTCAGTGCAGGGAGTTCCCCGATGCGTCCCTGCTCCGTTGGATCGCGAACGTCGTGGCGATGACGTGCTCACGCATCTCGACGTCGGAACGCAGATCCGTCCGGCGCTCGGCGGCCGTTATGACGTGATCGAGCGCCTTGCGCGATTCAGCGACGATGGCGCGTTCACGGGTGACCGAGGAGGCGGTGCCCATTGCGCGTTCGTGGCTTCGGGAGACGCGCGTGAGCGTGCCCTCCATGAGCGCGAGCGCCTCGACGTCCGCGAGATCGATCGATCCCGTCAGGCGGCTGTGGGCGGCTTCGAAGCGTTCGCGCAGCTTCGACCCGTCCCGGATGTCCTTCTCGAGGGACAGCCATGCGTCGGCCGGCTTCTCCGTCGGGACGGTATGTCGAGAGACGTCGTCGGCGAGATCCGACAGCGCATCGATCACCCTGCCGATGACCGGTCGTCCCGAGACGACGGACGTCGCCGCGCCGGCGATGGCGAGGACGGCGATCATGTCCAGTCCGAACCACAGTGCGGCGAGCGCGCCCAGCCCGCCGATCGTCGTCGCACCGTACGCCAGAGGCATGTTGGTCGCCATGTGCAGGAAGGACGGTGCGTCGGCGGAGGCGTTCTTCGTCTTCAGCATCCTCGTCCGGCCGACGTCCCCGATGATCCCGTCGACGATGCCGTCGATGTCGTTCTGCGCACATACCGGGTGGACCGCCTTCAGGTCCTCGTCGATCCTGACGACGATGTAGCCGCTGGTGTATTCGGCCAGCTCGAACGACACCGCGTATCCCGCGCAGTCCTCGCGGGAGAACACGAGCATGGTTCCGATGGACGAGACCGATACGTAGACGTTCGTCGTCCGTCGACCGTATCCGCTCTTGGATTCGAAACGGTCGCGACGGTAGATCTCTCCGACCAGTCTCGAGGCGAGCTTCGACAGGACCATGTCCTCGACCCGTCTGCCGACGCGCTTGAGCAGCCCTTCGCAGACCGTCTCCCGTCGGATCGGTATGGCCCGGTTCTCCATCAGCACCGCGGCGATCGTGGGTGCGTTGATGCTCATGATTTCGGTGGCACCGCAGAAGCGGGTGCTCTTTCTGTTCGTATCGGTGATCGATCGTCTCCCAGAGGATTTCAATTCGATGGTGGTCTTCAGATGACGTCTCCCGGATTCTTCGTCTCGATGTAGCGGCCGACGGTGTCGAGACGCGATATCGCGCGTCCCGTCTGCGTTCTCACGCAGTCCTCCAATCCCTCCTCCAGTCTGCCCATCGCGGCCGTCAGGACCGTATCGACGCGATCGGGATCGTCGACCAGGAGGAGCGCGGAGCCGTGCGCCGCGATCGCCCCCTGCAGCTGACGGTCGATCAGATCGTCCAGCGCCGCATGAACGTCCTCGTCGACCACGATGGCATCGAGGGTCGCGAGCGGCTCCCTCATCTCCGACACCGCGTCCTCCAAGGTGACCGGGGCATCGGGCCTGCGCAGAACGGCGACGTAGGAATCGAATCTCTCCAGGTGCGTCAGGACCGCGGAGCCGGGATCGAACGGAGCCTCATCGGGGACCATGCCTATGGACAGGCCGAGTCCTCTCCGATCCGCCTGCAGCGATCCGACCGGGCGCAGCAGACGACGCTCGGCGCGCGCGAACCACTCGGTCGTGAGCGGAGTCATCCGCTTCTCCACCCGTCGCATCTCGCGGATGGTGTCGACCAGCGTGCGCAGCTCGGATGGTTCGAGATTGGACACCGCACCATCGATGTGACGATCGAGGTCTCCGACGTACGGCAGCTCCTTGGCGACCGATTCGGCGGCCATCTCGATTCCGTACATGCTGCCGGGCACATCCCGGATGTACGCTCCGATGATCTGTCTATCGGTGTCGTCGATCCTGTTGTTCGCCATGGCCAGGATCTTGAGGAGCTGCACGGCATCGTGATGCCTGTCCGCCGTTGGATCGGCTTCCGGAAGCGGCGGATTCCTGAGGATCCTCCAGGTCGCGATCGCCATGAGGATCAGCGTCAGGACGATGATCCCCGAAGCCACGGGCGCCGCCTTGATCTCCCTCCATAGGAGCGCGATGCCTACCAGACCGACGAAGGGCATGAGGATCCATGCGGACGCCCAGTCCGGAGAACCCTCGGTCCCCATGGGCGTGAGGTGCGCGCCCGTGGGTGCGATCCTGGTGTTCCAGGTGTCCTCGCGCCTCTTCTCGGCCATCGTCCTCCGCAGTCTGTCCAGTCCGTCCGTCATTCCGCCCGCCCGCATTTATGCATCGCCGCCGACGATCCTAGCACCGCGATGCGTTCGGGGCCAACGCAACGTGTTGACACGGAAGGCAGTCGATTCCACTGTTCATGGACTGTTCCAAGCAAGGGGATCGTGGATGCTCACCGCCAAGCAGAACGAACTGCTCTGCTTCATCGACCACGTGCAGAAGGGCACCGGAGTGTCCCCGAGCTTCAGGGAGATGATGATCGCGTTGGACCTGAACTCCACCGCCGGGGTCCATCGGCTGGTCGAGGGTCTATGCGAACGGGGCTATCTGCGCAGGATGCCGAACAGGGCCCGCGCGCTCGAGGTGCTGAAGCGTGCACCGGGACCGGACTGGGAGGCCCGCAAGGGCCTGGGCAACACCGCCGTCCCCGACGAGGCGGTGGGATCCACCGACCGTCTGCCGGTAGGGGTGGCGCCCACGAGGGTGATCGATTCCATCGTGGATGGAGTGTGCTCGTGGAGAACCGGGCCCGGCGCCGTGCTCAGGGTGCCCTCCTTCATGATCGGCGGCGGCGATCACTTCGTCGTCGACATGGAGGACGATGCCATGGTGGACGAGGGCATTCTGCCCGGTGACGCGCTCCTGATCCGGAGCGACTTCGTGGGTGTCCAGGGACGGATCATGCTCGTCGACGTCGATGGTCGTGGAGCTCGGGTCAGACGTTGGAGCAGGGAGGGGTCGATGGTCCGTCTCGATCCCGCCAACAGGGCGTACGATCCGGAGCGGTTCCGGCCGGAGGCCGTCAGGGTGCATGGAAGACTGGCCGGCGTGATCAGGACGTACGATCGGTCGTCCTGATCAGAACCGCGTCGAGACGCCCATGTAGATCTGGGCGTCCGGCGTGCGGTCGTTCAGACCGAAGTTGGCGCCCGTGTCGAGCTGCAGGAGCGGGGCGATGAGCCAGGTGGCGAATACGTCCGCGCTGTACTGACGCTCGGTGCCGGCGGAATCGATATCGTGCCCCGTCCAGATCTCGGCGCCGATCGCGAAGGCGTCGGTCACGGACTTGCCGACGTTGACGGTGCCGATCACGAAGGGGTGACGTCCCCGCCCGTCCTGATCGAGCACCATGTTCACCTCGGGACTCGCTCCCAGCGAGAAGCCGTCCGGCAGTTGGTACTGGATCGGCACCGAGACGCCGGGTTCCCAGGCGCCGTTGCCGAGGCCCCGTCCGGCGGTCGGGATCTTGATCAGCGGCATGATCCCGATCTTGAACGCCGCGTCCTCGGAGGTCAGGCGCTGCTTGACCCGGAGGTACACGTCGCCGAAGCCGCTCCGCTTCGTCACTCCCTCGGCATCGCGGGTGCGCGCCACGAGATGGGGCGTGAGGGTCGCCTGGACGTCGGTCGAGGGGCCGATGCCCAGCTTGATCGTCGGGCTCGTATAGGCGATCAGGTCCGACCGCATGCCGCCGGCGTCGTCACGGGTCCAATTGATGAGATCGCTCTCGATCTGGATGCGGCCTTCCGGCACCGTGCAGACGTTGTTCGATCTGCTCGGTCGATCGGTGCACAGCGGCCGTACGGCATCCTGTGCGGCCGCAGGCATCGCCATGAGCGCCATGGTCGCCGTCAGTATGATCGCGAACGTCCGCATCGTCCTCATTCCCTCAATCCCTTCGTCGCCGCCGTGAGCGGCGTCGTCATCATCACCGCCATGCCCATCACCATAGGACGCCGTCGACGGGGGCCAGCGGTTCGGGGGCGTCCTCCTCGAGGATCTGCAGCAGATCGATCTCGATGGTCCGGCACATCGCTGTCAGGGGAACGTCGTGGACGTCGTTCGAGAAGGGGTCGGTCAGATCCTCCGCGATGCGCAGCGCGGACACGAACACCAGACCGATGAGCGTCGACAGGAGCGGCGTGGCCCAGGCCACGTCCTCGACGATCTCGAAGGGCAGCAGCATGCAGAACATCCAGGTCGCGATGTTCGGAAAGGCGCGGAAGCCGCTGGGAAGCGGCGTGTTCTTGATCCTCTCCATTCCGCCCTGGGCGTTGGTGATGTCGGTCAGCACGCCCTCGATCATCGTCTGCTGGAGGCCGCTGATGCGACCGGCCCCGAGAGCCTCGTCGTAGGCGAGCGAGACGTCCTCGAGGAGAGCGTTGGGCTTGTTGTTCCGGATCATGACGTGACGGATCTCGTCCTGGCCCAGGATCCGCTTCACCTCGGGGCTCGGGTCCTGTCCGCGCAGCTGACAGCGCAGCACGTGGGCGTAGGTGATCGTGTGACGGATGACCCAGTTGCGCAGCTTGATCGCGTCACCGTCCTTCGACCGTGTGAGCGTGACCGTCATCCGTGCCAGGCTCCGCGAGGAGTTGATCAACGATCCCCAAAGTCCTCGCGCCTCCCACCAGCGCGCGTAGGCGGCGTTGGTCCTGAAGCCGAGGAACAGCGTCAGCGCCGCACCGAACAGCGGCATCGGCAGCGGCGGCTCCTTCACCTGGAACGCGTAGTGGACCAGGGTCACCAGGATGGACCACATCAGCAGCCCGCCGACGGGCCTCCAGGTCTCCAATGCTATCCGTCGGATGCGGGGGTTCGTTCCCACGATCATGCTTCGGTCGTCTTCTTCATGGCGGCCGCCTTTCGTCAGGATCATCGTATGTGCAGGAATCCACGATGAGCACCATCCCTACCACGCCGTCATCGGCGCTTGAACCGATCCGGGCATTGGAGTACCCGTCTTGGGCGACCGCTCGGGGGAGCGGCTAAAGGGGGCATCCGACGATGACGAGGACTCCGGACGATCTGACGATCGTCCCCCGCGATCTGCGCTTCGGGCGCGATCCGCGTCGCGAGCGCTGGTGGCTCAACGGCGATCCGATCGCGACGGCGTTCTACAACGCGCTCTCGGTGACGTTCCCCAAGGGCGAGGCCTTCTTCGTCGAGAGCGTCCGTGCGTTCCGTGAGGGCACGCCCGAGAAGCTGCGGCGCGAGATCGACGCCTTCGTCAAGCAGGAGGTGATCCACAGCCGCGAGCACGTGGCGTTCAACCGCCACGTCGTCGATCAGGGCTACGACGTATCGAGGCTGGAGGCCGACGTCGTCCGTTCCCTGGAGATAACGAAGGGAAGACCGCCTATCGCCAATCTGGCGGCCACCATGGCGCTCGAGCACTTCACCGCGATCCTCGCCCACGAACTGATCTCACACGGTCCTCATCTCGATGGCGGAGAGGCCCAGGCGGTCGCGCTATGGCGCTGGCACGCCGCCGAGGAGATCGAGCACAAGGGCGTCGCCTACGACGCCTGGCTGCACGCCACGCGTCATTGGCCGCGCTGGAAGCGCTGGAGGATCAAGTCGATCGTCATGCTCAAGGTGACGGAGACCTTCGTGCGTCACCGTGCGCGGGGCATGCTCGATCTTCTCGCTCAGGACGGCCTGACCGGAAGGAGGACCAAGGCGAAGCTCGCATGGTACGCGCTGTTCCGACCCGGAATGGCTCTCAGGGTGGCCGTGATGTGGTTCACCTACTTCCTGCCGGGCTTCCATCCCTGGATGCACGACGACCGTGAGCTGATCGCCTTGGCCGAGAGCGACTACGAGGCCGCCGTGCTGCCGCAGCATCAGAAGGCCCGTAGGGTCGCCTGAACGTCGTCCACCCCGCCGGAGGCTCAGGCTCCGGTGGGACGGGGACCGCGATCCTGATCGGCCTTCTCGTACGCGGCGGCCGCACGACCGAACATGAGCGCCGACTTCTGGGCGAAGGCGCCGGCGACGGCCAGAGAGACCACCGAGATCCATGCGAACGCGTTGTGGGATCCGCTTCCGATGAGCATCGCCAGTCCGCCCGCGGAGAGCGGGAGCGCGACGGCTGCCAGATAGTGCATGTTCCGGGCTTCGCGCGTCGCCAGTTCGGCCTCGGTCTTCACGTTGCGTCCGATCATGCGCTCATTCCCCGTCATCAAGGGTCGTTGCGACCCATGCCTCGTACGACGTGAACGCGCGGAGCGGTTCTTGGAGCCAACGGTTCGTCGCATCGGTGCCGATCCCGCTCGTGGCATCCTTCATGGCTTGGCGATCATCAGCAGGAGAAGGGCGAGGATCGCCAGGAAGGCGGGTACGCCGAACCAGAACCAGCGTCGGAACAGACGATGGTACGAGGCCGGAAGCGGAACGTCCGCTGCCGCTGCGGTCGTGGCGATGTCGCGCATCCTCGTCTGCACGCCCACCACGGGTATCCAGAGCGCACCGATGAACAGGTACAGGATCACCGACCAGCCCACCCATCCCTCGAGGATCGGTATCCCGGCGCGTCGTGCCAGCAGGACGCCGGTGATCGGCTGGACGATGGCCGCCGATGCGGTGAAGACGTAGTCGGCGACGACCACGATCCTGGCCACCGCGGCTATGGTCCGGGCGTCACGCGTGAGATGGGCCATGAGCATGAAGAAGGCGATGCCCGACCCCGTCCCGATGAGGACGGTCGCTCCCAGGATGTGCGCCGTCCTCAGGACGAGATGGACGTCGAGGAGCATCAGCGCTCGTCCATCACGGCGAGCAGCATGAGGTTCGCCAGCATCACCGGAAAGAGCTTGACCAGAGGACCGAGCGGATCGATCCACAGGTGCGGCTGGAGGGCGGTGGCGGTCGCGGCGTAGAACAGCGTCAATGCGAGGGATGCGCGCAGTCCGTTCCTCGCCGTCGCCCTGAAAGCGATCAGGCCGCCCACCAGCGCATCGGTCGCCGATCCCAGGCCGGTCGCGATCTCCGGAGCCGGAACGCCGGCGTTCCGCATGACGTCGACGCCGGCGTCCCAGGCCGGACCCAGCGTGAGAAGAGCGGTCGCCAGCCAGAACAGCGAGAGGCAGACGATGCCGAGACCCTTCAGGAGATAGAGGCGGGCGAACCACTTCTCCTGGACGGAGGCCGGATCCCGCGAGAGCATCTTGGGAAGACGATCGGGTACGATTCCGGTGAGGGAGGTCCATCGCCGACCGTCACCGTGCGATCCGCGCATCGTCTCGCGCCAGGCGGTCGTTCTGATCGGCGTCCGCCATCCGAACATCGATGCGGCATCGCCGATCCGGAACGCGAGAACCATGAGCACGGTCGGCATCCGCATGCGGATGGCCGGACGGAGTCCGAGCCATTGCCGGTAGGCGGCGATGGTCTCCTCGTAGGAGAGGGACCGGTCTCCGGCCATCTCGAGCACCTGACCGACCGCATCTCGAGAGGCCAGCGCCCAAGCGACGGTCTCCGCTACGTCGTCGACGGATACGTGGTCGAACCGCCCGGCTCCGGGGACGACGATGGCGACCGGTAGGGCGGCCAGCGCACGGAACAGCGCACTGCCGCCGTACGCGGTGCGTCCGAGCACGAGCGTCGGTCGGAGGATCGTCGCGTCGAGACCGCTTCCGGCGAGCTCGGCGTCGGCGATCATCTTCGTGCGCATGAATTCAGTGTCGGGATCGCGGTCGACACCGGCCGCCGATATCTGGATCGCACGTCGGATCCCGAGCCTCGCGCACGCCTTCCAGAGCATCGTCGGGGCGCGCGCATGCGTCGCCTCCACGGAGTCGCGCGGTCCGTCCTGGAGTGCGCCGGCGCAGTTCACGACGGCGTCGATGCCGCTCAGATGCGCGGTCCAGTCGTCCGGGTCGTGCACGTCTCTGAGATCGAGTTCGACCCATGCCGATGCGTGTACGCGACGCGCGGCGGCGTCGATGCGCCTTGTGACGCCGACGACCCGGTGACCGTCGGCGTTGAGCCTGGTGACGACGGCTGATCCGATCAGACCCGTCGCGCCGGTGACGAGGACGGTCATCGGAGAGGCGGGGATGGTCGCATCGATCATGCTTCGGCCTCGGTAGGCCGACGACGCTTAGATCCGAACGCCGGCGCCGAGGTCGAATTGAGGGCGCTCCTGCGGAACATGCGCGCGGCGAGCGTGAGCAGCCCCGCGATCCAGAGGATCTGCCATGCGAGCGCCACGAAGTGCCAGGCCGGGTTCACGCCGCCCAGATGCCCGCCGAGCATGACGATCGGAGAGGTGATCGGGAAGATCGCCGCGACCAGGAAGGCGGTGCTGCCGACGTGGTTCATCGCGTAGAATGCGAAGCCGTAGGACGCGAGCAGCAGACCGAAGACCGGCAGGGAGGCGATCCTCGATCCCTGGATGTTGGAGGGGATGGAGGTGATGCCGATCATCGTGATGGAGGAGATGAGATAGGTCGTCGCGAAGTAGCACAGGAAGACGACCAGCGTCGACCAGCCGGCCTCGCTCAGGATCCTGGCGAGGAAGGCGGCGACCTCCGGCGGCAACAGCAGCGGCACCATGAGGGCGAGGACGGCGTAGACGCCGAGGAACACCCACATGGCCGAGAACTCGGCGATGATCTTGCCGAACAGGATCGCCTCCAACGGCGCGGCGGCCGCCAGCGCGTCGATGAGCTTGGATGCACGCTCCTCGATCAGGTTGGACGAGATCTGGGTGACGAACATCTGGTTCAGCAGGATGAGGGCGAGGACGAGACCGTAGGTCACGATCATCCGACCGAACTTCCCTATCTCCTCCTGGATGCCGTTCATCATGTCGATGGGACGATCGGGTTCGGTTCTGGCCGCTTCGCGTCTCAGCTGCGCCAGATACTGCGCGTCGATGGGATTGGAGATCGAGACGACGAGGGACCGCCCGTCGGCGTCGAAGGACACCGCGGTCACCTTGCCGTCGGCTCCCCTGGTGATCCGCTTCAGCTGCTCCTTGGGGCGACCGTTGGGCTTCTCGACGACCAGCCTGGGCTGCATGGCGCTCGAACTGGTCATGTCGGCCATCCGTTCGGCGACGCGTTGGGCACGTCGTCCGGTGGCGTCGTCCGTGACCATGACGACGGATCTCTCCGATACGGTCCCCTCGATGCTGCTCTGGAGCAGGCCGCCGGTCACGCCGGCCATGACCAGTCCGAGTAGGGGAAGCATGAGGAAGATGAGGAAGACGGGCGACCAGACCTTGGCGGTGAAGTCGCGGCGCGCGACGGCGAGCGTCTGGGCGATGGCGAGGCGGTTCATCGTGCGTGCTCCGGTCGTCCACCGACGATCCTGACGAAGGCGTCGTGCAGGCTGGCCTTCTCGACCGACAGGGAGGAGACGCCCAGACCGCTCGCCATGATCGCGGCGAACGCGGTCGATGCGTCGACGCCGGAGGCCATCTCCCATTCGCCGTCCTTCAGGACCGAGCCGTCGGGCATCGAACCGATCATGGATTCGGCATCGCGTTCGGGTCTCCATCTGATGCGGCTGGGCAGGAGGGATCTGGCCGCATCGACGGTCCCCTCGAAGCGCACGCGCCCGCCGCCGATCACGACGATCCTGTCGCACATCCGCTCGGCGTGACCCATGACGTGGGTCGAGAACAGGACCGTCGCGCCGCGGGCGCGCTCCTCGAGGATGATCCGCTCCATGATCCCCTGGTTGACTGGATCGAGACCCGAGAAGGGTTCGTCCAGCACGAGGAGGTCCGGCTCGTGGACGATCGAGCAGATGAGCTGGATCAGCTGCGCCTGCCCCTTGGAGAGCCGTTTGATCCTGCTGCGGGTCAGATCGCCGAGTCCGAAGTGCTCCATCATCCTCTCGCCGCGCGATCTGGCGTCCTTCCAAGGGAGGCCGCGCATGGCGCCCATGAAGGCGATGGAATCACGGGCCGCCATGTCCTGGTAGAGGGACCGTTCCTCGGGGAGGAATCCGACGCGTCGCACGGCCTCTCTCGGATGACCGGTTCCCAGAACGCTCCGGTGGCCCGCATCGGGTTCGATGACGCCGAGGATCATGCGCAGCGTGGTGCTCTTGCCGGCGCCGTTCGGGCCGAGAACGCCGTAGACGGATCCCGCAGGGATGGCCAGGTCGATCCCGTCGACCGCGGTATGCCCGCCGTAGTGCTTGGTCAGTCCTTCGGCCCGGACGGCCATCGTCGGTGCGTTCATGCGCTCTGCATCCCCTTTGGGGGGAGGCTACTACCGAAAGACGCCGTGTTCCATCGATAAATCGGGACTATCGTGTGCCTTTGGACGCGCATGACGTCCCGGATGGCGTGTTCGCCTTCTCGAGACGGACGATGATTTCCTGAAGCACGTCCATCCGGTCGCCGAGAGCGGTGATCGCCCGCTTCAGGACGAGCGTCCCGGGCAGCGACAGATCGATGGCGGCTTCCGTCATCGTGAGGACGAGATCGCGATCGTCGATCCGCATGGTCTCGACGAGCCCGTAGCCCGAGACCGACTGGTCGTCCTTCTCGAAGTGCAGGCCGTCGGTCCCCCGATGCCGATCGTCCGGTTCGGTCCTGCGGTACATGGAGAGGATGACGGTTCCCTCGATGCCTTCATGCGACGTCCTGAAGGCCACCAGCGCCACGTCGCCCTCGTCGAGGGCATGGGCGCTTAGGATCGTGATGTCGGTCATGGAGCGCCTTCCGCTGAGGGATTTCGGTGCTTGGGAGATTCCGCGGCGGGTTCGCCGGTGTTCATCGTACGGTGAACACGTCGCTGCTGTCCATGAACAGGATCCTGGGCTCCTTCGGATCCCTTTCCATCGAATTGAAGGGATGGACGATCGTCCTGCCGTCGATCACCATGGCGGTGATCACATGGCGTCCGGGAACGGCTCTTCCGGGACAGGTCTCGATGATCTCGGTCCGATAGCAGGAGAAGCCGTTCCCGGACCACCGGAACCGGATGCTTCCGTCGGCCGGTATGGTGATGCGTTCCTCGTGGAGGCTCCCATCGAACCTCTTGTCCCTTTTCCCGGTCCCCTTCGATCGTTCGACGAGACGGTTCTGGATCTCCTGTCGATCCCCGTCGGCGCGTTCGAGCGAAAGGGATAGGACCGAGCCGGCGGGAGCCCCTCGCCAGGAGACGACGCCGCCTACGGGATCGCCGACGTCGATGTCGCTCTCGTCGACGCTGACGCAGAAGTCCCTACAGGCTCCCGGGGCTCCGACGGGCTCGATCTTCGTGCCCGAGGTGCATCCCGCCAGGGCGATGATGAGTGTGGGGAGAAGGATCCTCATGGGAAGGATGGTGTACCATCGTGCGGCGGGTGTCCATACGGGACGCCCGCCTCTGGTCACTTCGATCACAGGAGGCGTGCGATCGTGCGTCGGAGTCTTTGGGTAAACGTGTCGATCATGCATTCTGCGTCGGTGCTACGCGGGAGATCTCCGTGATCCTGCGGGGCGGTGGTTTCCTGCATAGGTTGAGATACACCGCGGCCACGGCTGTGATCCAGGAGATGGTCAATCCGTGCATTCCGATCAGGGCGACCGCACCGCCTTCGTAGGCACCCATCATGCTCCGGATGGAGAAGTACGTCATGATCATCGCGGCGACGACGTACACCATGCGGGCGAAGATTCCGAAGAAGTCGTAGGCCGCATGCTTCTGGATCCGTACTTGTGTCCATGCATGGAGGACGGTGACGGACATCATGCCGAGCATGAACAGGTCGTTGAACGGTCCACCTGGATCGAGCGGGGAGAAGCCTGGCACGATCATGAGGATCGAGACGTACGAGAGGGCGGTACCGATGACGAACAGACGGAACGCCGTCCATTTCGACTTGTCCGGGTTTATGCCGGTCCGATCCACGATCCTCTGGAAGACCGAATCCCTGATGAAAGCGTCCGGATCGATCGTCATGGTCGTGGCCTCCTCGTGGAGAGGAGAGGATAGTACGGCGATTGCACATTCTGCAATCGCCGATCGTTCATCAATGGAGACCGGTGATGGGATCGATCCATTCGCGTCCCGCCCATTGTGCGAGTTCCGTCGGCGAGATGTGATCCTGACCGTTCCTGATCGCGATTCCGTGGATGAGGTCCGAATGCATGGCGTCGTAGCAGCCCAGAAGAACGTGGGTGCGTTTCGCCCGCTCGGTCTTCGTCCATGAGGAGAACATGGCTCCGATGGGATCATGCCTCTCGACGACGCCCGGCGAGCGCGGATCGATGCGCCGCCAGGCCGCCATGACGAGATCCGCAGTCCTGCCGAATTCGCTCTTGATCGCCTGTTCGATGACGTGCTCGAGCGCGTAGGCGCAGGCCTGCTGCCTGGACAGCGAAGGCCCCCATGCGAGGGCCTCGCGGATCTGACGGGACTGGAGGAGCAGCATGGGCCAGATGACGTCGACGCCGTATCGCACCCCCATCTCGGGATAGTGCACGTTCGGCTCGATCACGTCCCGTTGGCGTTCGTACGCTTTGCGAACGTCGTAGGCCAGGGCGATGAGCACGTCGGCATCGGTATACGGCTGGCGGTCGTCCTGCGTCATCTCGTGGATTGTGTCGTGGAGCATGCGGAGCGTGTGATAGTCGCCTTCCAGCCTTATGCCGGCCAGCTTCTTCATGGGCGTATAGCTCAGCATGCGGTTCTCCATCTTCGGGTGTCGTGTGATAACACGCAGGATGGAGAAACGGTGCCGCTATGACAAGCTCGATGTCCGCGTTTGTTGAACGGCGCATGATGCATTCTGAGTGCGGGAATCCACCCCGCTCTCCCCACAGGGGGAGGCAGGGATGGGCTCAACCGATAAGTGGGTGTGATTAGTATCGGTTTCGCTAAATTTCGGATGCACTTACTGAAAAGTGACGATACGATGCCATTTCGTTTGCGGGGGGCGCAGGCGGGCTATCGGAGCGACCTGTGCCTGTGCGGATGCCTAAGAGCAATCTGGTGAAAAGCCATCAAAACGTGCTTGGTACGGGATTCAGCCTGAATCACATCAAGATATTTGATAGGCCTCTTGCTTGCTCAAAGTCTGGCACCATAGTTAATACAGTTTTCGACATCGGAACGCACTGCTACACCGATGGAAAGGTGGGTGTAGCGCCTATGCTATTGGACGAGAAGGGTGTCGAGAGATTCTTCTGTCCAGAAAGATATAGGCATTCTATTGCGTTGAGGTCCTATCTGGAAAAGAGCAATTTCGAGGTGGGACTTGTAACCCCGTATAAAGGGCCAAATCCAATATATGCTATGGAGCTACATTCAATAAGCCCGAACTACTGCGTTTACTTCACTATGTTTGAGTCAAATAATGAGGGAAACGATGTTTATATGAAGGTAAACTCGGCATATATCAGGTCTCAGGGTGTTGGCAGGCAAGTTAAATCTGTTTGCATTATGGATGACATGGTCAAGCTGAAGGCTGGCATTAAGTCGGCTTACAGATTCAGGGGGGACGGAAAGTAAAAGGGCGCCCGAAGGCGCCCTTTTTGTTTTCGACTGCTTCTTGGTCAAAGACTTATCCCAGCAAGCTAGGCCCAACCTAAATTGGGGAGGAGACACACTGTGCGTTAGCACATAGCCGCTATATGTCTCAATTAGGATAACGATTTAAGGTTTTTTTGGTTCCGACGCTATGCATTGGAAGTCAGCTTGTGGCTTTCTAGCCGATGCTGCGAGAAACTGAATCTCCCCCCTCGATTCGTCCTGCTTATGACAGTAAGCCCCTTTGTTACTGGTGACAAGAGGGGGTTCAGTAGAGGGCGATTTTTTCTCAAAATACCCCTCCCCAGGTGGGGAGGCGGGGGTGGTTAGGACGTCTAGGCCGATCGCGCGGCGACGGCCGTAACGCAGGTTTCTTGAAGGCTGTCGAGGACAGGAACGCCGGGGTACTTGTTCGCCAAGGTATGGCGGATGTACCTGGCGTTCGAGAACCCCCCCTCTACGCCCACGACGACCCTGCTACCCCGGAACTGGTGCCATCCCAGTGCGATGCCGAGCTCGAGTCTCGTCGTCTGGGCATAGGCGCGATCGCAGCGGTGTTCGGCCTCCTTGGCGAGCCAGAACAG
>JAAIGE0100354195.1_pt1 | contig 22958 bp, 19 predicted proteins | sample 6487951 | NCBI WGS metagenome assembly JAAIGE01 (sample SAMN13974128, study PRJNA590717) | phyllosphere metagenome | biome: tomato field; feature: multiple bacterial spot infested tomato fields; material: tomato leaves; isolation source: leaves from tomato fields | host: Solanum lycopersicum ...
CCCTTCTTGTCCGCCATGTGCCTTGCTCCTCTCGGAGAGGTAATAGCGATCCACTGGCTTCAGTTCCGCGTCGAGTTCATAGACGATCGGCTGGCCGGTCGGGATTTCCAGCCCGGTGATCTCGTCGTCCGAAATCCCCGAGAGATGCTTGACCAGCGCGCGCAGCGAATTGCCATGGGCGGCGACCAGCACGGTCGAACCTGCGTGCAGGTGCGGCACGATCGAGCCTTCGTAATAGGGCAGGACGCGCGCGATGGTGTCCTTCAGGCTCTCGGTCGCGGGAACGTCGATCCCGGCGTAGCGGCGGTCGGCCGAGGGATCGTAGGGGCTCCCGGCTTCGATCGGCGGCGGCGGGACGTCGAAGCTGCGGCGCCAGATATGGACCTGCTCGTCGCCGTGCTTCGCCGCCGTCTCGGCCTTGTCGAGCCCGGTCAGCCCGCCGTAATGCCGCTCGTTCAGCCGCCAGTCCTTCTCGACCGGCAGCCACAGCCGCCCCATCGCCTCGAGCGCGAGGTTGAGCGTCTTGATCGCGCGGGTCTGCAGCGAGGTGAAGGTCTGGTCGAAGTCCAGCCCCTTGGCGGCCATCAGCTCGCCTGCGGCCCGCGCCTCGGCCGCGCCCTTTTCGGTGACGTCGACGTCCCACCAGCCGGTGAAGCGGTTTTCGAGGTTCCAGGCGGACTGGCCGTGGCGGATCAGGACGAGCTTGGGCATCAAACCTCCGTTCGGGCCAAGCTTGTCGAAGCCTTGCCCTTTTCTGTTCGCCGCGCTGATAGAGAGGAGGGCAGCCCTTCGACAAGCTCAGGGCGAACGAAATGGAGAGAGACATGGCGATCGTCCGGCAGACCTTGATCTACGACGGCCCTGGCGGCCTCTTCGAGGGCGTGATCGCGTGGGAGGACGAGGTCGAAACGCCGCGCCCCGGCGTGCTGGTCTGCCCCAACATCCTTGGCCAAAAGGAATCGGACAACAGGAAGGCGGAGGATCTCGCCAGGCTCGGCTATGTCGCGCTCGCCTGTGACGTGTTCGGACAGGGCAAGCGCAAGACGCGCGAGAGCGAGAACGTGCCCGAGTATATGGATGCGCTGAACGACGATCGCGCGCTGCTGCGCGATCGGCTGGCGGCGTCGCTGGAGGCGCTGCGCGGGTTCGGCGCTGTCGATCCGGCGAAGGTGGCGGCAATCGGCTTCTGCTTCGGCGGCAAGTGCGTGCTCGACATGGCCCGTGCCGGGCTGCCGATCCTGGGCGGTGTGAGCTTCCACGGCGTGTACGACCGGCCGGACTACGCCAACGTCTCGCCGATCACCGCCAAGCTGCTCGTCTGCCATGGCTGGGAAGACCCGCTATGCCCGCCCGACACGATGGTGGCGCTTGGCCGAGAGTTAACCGAGGCACGCGCCGACTGGCAGATCCACGCTTATGGCAATGCCGGTCACGCCTTCACCGACGCGGGCATGCCGCAAACGCCGGACAAGACCTTCGGCCACGAGGAGCGCGCCGACCGGCGCAGTTGGAAAGCCATGACCGATTTTCTGGTGGAACTGTTCGTTGAACCTTAATCCGCCCCCGTCCGGGGGGAGGTGGCGCCGAAGCCGTAGAAGCCATGATTGGGCAACATTGAGGATGTCCATGAGCGGATGATCGCGACAACTTCGAGAGAGATAGCTCAACGATGAAGATGGGTTGTCGACGGGAGCACCTTTGCATGACGCTGGCACCTCGGATTAACGACTATAAGATCGTCTGCAGCCTGCCTGTCATCGGCGCAGGGCGCCTCATCGTGTTTGAGTCCTATCCCACTAATGATCTTAAACATCGGCAGATCATGGGACGTGAAGTCTTCTTATTTGACGATATGACATCGGCGATATGGCAGATTGACCCTGAACAGGGAACGACGAGCGGCAGGACGCACGAATTCGATCGTTTGCAGGCGACGAGCGAGCCGTTCGTGAATGTTTGGTGGAGCGGGGACGATTATTATGCGAGCCGATTTAACGGTGATACCTTTGAAATAGATCTACGCACAGGGTCTGCCGTATACACCGGATAGTCACGGACGTAGAGTTTTCTCTACTTTCGACCGCCGGTGCCGACTATGTCGACCATAGGCGTATGCACCCTTGCTAGCGACGATCCGCCACCCTCCCGTGACCGATGCGCACTACCACCACTCGCGATTCCGGGAGCGAATGTTCCGCTTACGTCCATGTGCGGACGGCCCTCCGTGGGCAGGCTTGAGCATCTGTTCTACAGTGCTGGTTGGTGCGGCTAGGTGTCCGACCTGTTGCTGCGGCGAATGGTGCCGCTCAGCCGTAATGCCGTTCGCGCGGCTCGGATCCCGTTCACGTGCACGCACTCGAAGTGCTTGGGCGTTTTGGGTTGTCCGATCGGGCGGTTGAACGGGCTTGTTGCGTTAGCGTCTGTTCGCGCTTTCCAAGCTCTTCCGGCGCGGTTTGCCCGTGCCGTGTCTCGTATGCGACCTGCGGTTCGGGGTCTGCATAGCCCTAGGAAGTGCAACTTTGTCATTCATCATGCGGAGGATGCTACGGGCCCAAGGCAGTATTCAGCCTCATCCGCCCAGGTGTAGGCTACTTCGCGGGAGCCCTTACACGATCAGCCGCCACGATAACCTCATGTGGCACCGTTGCCCGCGGCCAAACACCTGAGCACGGACGCATCCTGAGTGAAGCGGGTTGTTCTTGAAGCGCTAACGTCGCTCTTCACGCCAGATCCCGCGCCGCACCTTCCTGTATGGCGGTGGTCAGCCGACGAAGGGTTGCCGCGTGAAGCCGCGCAACCGTCCAGTAAAGGTTTACGTCGAGGCGGAGGGCGGGCGGCAGCTCGATGAGCCGCCCCGATGTCAGATGCTCCACGACGAGCGGCACCGGCTTCATGCCCCATCCTATACCTGCGAGGATGAAATCGAGCAGACCGTGGGTCGAGGGCACCCAGTGAACCGGACCGTCCAGGTCGACGGCATGCGCCTGCTGGGCCCAGCGTGCCTGCATCGTGTCGTAACGATCGAAGCGGATGTGCGGCGCCGATGCGAGACTGTCGCGAGTGACTCCGTTGGCGAAGTAGCGATCGACGAACGCTGGTGTTGCGCAGGCGGCGTAGCGCAGTGCACCGAGCGGGATTGTCTTGCAGCCTTGGACCGGCTCGGGATCGTCGGTCACCGCCGCCAGAACTTCGTTGGCGCGAAGCCGCTCGGCCGTGCGCGCCTCGTCATCAAGCGTGAGGTCAAGGGTGATCCGAGGGCCGGGATCAAAGGCTGCGATGGCGGCGGGGAACCAGGTTGGCAAGCTGTCGGCATTGACGGCGATGCGAAGCGTCATGGGCTCGTCGCCAGCCTCTCGCCCGAGGGCCGGGGCGAGATCCTGTTCGAGCAGTCGGACGCGATCAAGGTAAGCGCAAAGTGTGCGGCCCAACTCCGTCAATTCGCACGGTTGGCCCCGGTCGATGAGGATCGCGCCCAGGTAATCAATTTGATTTATTGAATGTCCTTCGCCGGAGTCAAGCGGTGATCGCTGCGAAACCGCGTTATTTACCGTGATGTCGACAAGCGCGGGCTGGACGGCCGTTTCCTACCAGTCCTGCCGTCTCATCCAGCGGGAATCCGAGTCGATCCGCTCTCCTGCAGGCGCGAGGAGGCCATGGGCGACGTAGCTCGTGCGAATGCCGCCGAAGTCCTCGGGAATGATCGGGCCGAGAAGGCCGAGTTCGCCCATCTCGCGGAAGATCTCCGGACCGGTTTGCTCGCTGTGAAAGGTATCGGCGACACCCCGGCGATTGCGGCAACTGTATCGTCGTGCAGCACCCTCATTTCGCACCTTGCCCGGATTAAAGAAAGCGGTACGCTATGTAATAGCCCTGTATCGGAGATAACAATTGAGTGCAGAGGAGAGAAACGCGGCCAGCGGTTTGTCCCCGACTCAACCGCTGGACCGGCGCACGAAGCTGTTGTTCGGCATGGGTTCGCTTGCCGAGGGTGCGCAGACGGTAGCTTTTGGATCGTACCTGCTGATCTTCTACAATCAGGTGATTGGCGTGCCCGCGGCAACCGTTTCAGCGGCGCTGATGGTGTCGCTGCTGGTAGATGCGATCAGCAATCCGATCCTGGGCCATGTCAGCGACAATCTGCGCTCTCGCTGGGGCCGGCGTCACCCGTTCATGTATGCGGCCGCGCCGCCAACGGCGGCATGCTTCTGGATGATGTTCAATCCGCCGCAGGGTTGGAGCAACGAGGGGCTGTTCTGGTACATCCTGGCCGTCGCCACACTCGGCCGATTGTCGATCAACCTCTACGAGCTACCTTCCGCCGCGCTCACACCTGAGCTGTCCGAGGATTATGACGAACGCACGTCGCTGATGACGTTGAAGTATTTCTTCGGCTACGTTGGTGGGCTGGGCATTGCGACCTTGCTGTTTTTCGTCCTTCTGCGGCCGACCGCAGCGCATCCGGTTGGCCAGCTCAACCCCGAAGGGTATCACCAGCTCGGCATCATCGGTGCGGCGGTGACGTTTTTCGCCATCCTGATCTGCGCCATCGGCACCCAGGCGCACGGGCGGGCAGTGCCGCAGGCGCCGGTGCGTAGAGGCCGGTCGCTCAGTCAGCATGTCCGCGAGATGCTCGACACGCTCAATCACCGCGGATTTCAGGCGCTGCTGGCATTCGGCGTGCTGAAATTTTCCGCCACGGGTCTCTATGCCTCGATGGCCGTCTATCTCGGCACTTATGTGTGGCAGCTCTCGCCCAAGAGCATGGGTCTGCTGGCCTTTGACGGTGTCATCGCAGCACTGGTCGAGTTGTTCATGGCGCCACGCGCGGCCAAACGGTTTGGCAAGCGCGCGGTGGCGGTGGCGGCGGCGATCCTCGGCGTATCGCTCGGCCTCATGCCGCTGCTTCTTCGCCAACTTGGGCTGTTTCTGCCGATCGAGCCCGAAGGCCCGCTGGTGCTAACGCTGTTCGCGTTTGCCACGGTCTTCGGAACGTTCTCCGCGACATCCCAGATCATGACCAGCGCCATGATCGCGGATGTGGTGGAGGACAGCATGGTGAAGACCGGCCGGCAATCGGCCGGCACGTTCTTCGCCGCCAACGCCTTCATGAAGACATGCACCAGCGGCTTCGGCGTGCTCGGCGCCGGGCTGCTGCTTGGCATGGCGGGCTTCCCGGCAAAAGCGGTGCCCGGACAGGTGCCAGAAGCGGTGATCGACCGGCTGGTCAATCTCTACATGCCGGTGATCGCCGGGCTGTGGGCGATCGCACTCGTGTTCCTCGCTTTCTACCGCATCGATCGCGCGCAGCATGAGGAAAACATTCGCCGGGTCCGCGAAGGCGGGGTTGTCGAGGATCTGTCGGCGCGCGCCGGCGAACCCGCGCGCCTCTCTCCAACCATCCTGCCCTCTGGCTGAAGCCCGTATCACGGCGACCAAGAACCGGTCGTCGCCGCCGACCCAATCAACACGGCACCTGCCCAAGAGCAGGGCCGATCAAGGAGAAGAGATCATGAGGCTGCGCACCTGCCTGCTGATGAGCGGCGCTTTCCTGACCAGCATCGCGGCGAACGCCGCTTTGGCACAGGCCGGCGACGCGCCTCCCGCGGGCACCCTGCCCGCACCGGCGCCGTCGGTGACGCCGCCGCAATCGACCGCGATCCAGCCGCCACTCGACGATCAGCGTGTGGAGGACATCATCGTCACCGGATCGCTGATCCGCGGGCGGCAGGAGGATGCCGCGCTGCCGGTGGACGTCATCACCGCCGGCGAACTCCAGCGCCAGGGCAGCCCCAGCGTAGTTGAATTGCTGAAGGCGCTGCCGGTCGCCAATGGCACGCTGGGCGATTCCAATCAGTTCGACAATCGCAGCCAAGGCGCCGAAGGCATCGCCAGCATCAACCTGCGCGGGCTCGGACCATCACGTACGCTGGTGTTGCTCAACAGCCGCCGATTGGTCCGCGCGGGCAACGGCGTGCCGACCGTCGACGTCAACCTGCTGCCGCTCGCCGCGATCGGGCGGATCGATATCCTGAAGGATGGCGCGGCGGCGACCTATGGCTCGGACGCGATCGCCGGCGTGGTCAACTTCATCACCAACCGCTCGCTCAAGGGACTGGTCGTCAGCGGCGACTACAAGGGCATCCGCGGTTCGGACGGCGACTGGACGGCAAGCGCCGCCTTCGGACACAACGAAGGCGCGCTTCGCGTGCTGGCATCGTTCGGCTATCAGCATCGCAGCGAATTGATGGTGACCGATCGTGATTTCGCGATCGGACCGTACACCAGCAATCCCGAGAACGGTTTCTCCCAGAGCGGCAATCCAGGCGTCTTCCTGCCGGTCTTCGGCAATGGGGTCGCGGCCGGCGGGTTGCGCCTCGACGCCGGATGCGCCCCGCTCGGCGGCGTGGCGCTCACCAATCAGCGCTGCGCCAATCAATATATCGGGTTCAACGCGCTGACCGATCAGGAGGATCGGTTGCAGACCTATCTGGAGGTGGGCATCGACCTGACGCCGTCAATCGAGCTGGAGTTATCCGCGCTCTATGGCTGGTCGCAGGTGCCGCACCAGCGCAGTTCCCCATCATACATCATCCTGCAACGGCCATCGGCCTATACGCTCCCGGCAGCGTTCGGCTCAACGGCGCAGGCGGGCTTCTTTGTGCCCGCCGCTAATCCGGGATATGCCGCTTACGCCGCCGCCAATCCGGGCAGCCTGCCTTCGACCGTTTCGGGAATCGCCGTGGCGGGCGCGACCTTCCCTGCCTTGCTGTTCCGCCCCTTCCTGCTCGGCGGCGCGAACGGCGTGGATACATCGGGACGGCGCGAATCCGAATCGATGCGCTTTACCGGTGCGTTGACGGGCGCGCTGAGCGATGACCTCAACTTCGACGTGTCGGGGATGTTTCATCAATATACCCGCCAGACCTCTAACGTCGACACGCTGGTCGATCGTGTTCAACTCGCGCTGCGCGGTTTCGGCGGGCCGGACTGCAACCGGATCACCGGTGCGCCGGGCACCGGGGGATGCCAGTATCTCAACCCGTTCACCAATTCGGTGGAACGCAATGCGGTGACTGGTGTCGCCAACCCCGGTTACAATGCGACCGTCGCTAATTCGACCGCCCTGTCGCAATGGTTGAGCGAGCGCACGCGCAGTGAGACGCGAACCCGATTGTTCGTCGGCGAGGCGTCGATCAGCGGCCGCGTCCCGCTAACGCTGCCTGGCGGCGACGTCTCGTTTGCGGTGGGTGGCCAGTATCGCAAGGAATGGTACCGCTCCAGCTATGGGTCGATCAACAACATCGAGGTCAATCCATGCCGCGACACACCGATCACGGGCAATCTGAACTGCACGCCGCAATCAGGGCCGCTTTCTTACCTCGGGTCGAACCGGCCGCTGGCAGTGTCGGGTGACGTATATGCCTTCTTTGCCGAACTGCAGGCGCCGCTCGTCGACACGGTCGATCTGCAACTCGCAGCCCGGTACGAAGACTACGGCGGCGGGGTTGGTTCCACCTTCAATCCCAAGGCGACGCTGCGGTGGCAGACCACCGACTGGCTGGCGCTGCGCGGCTCGGCGGGCACTACCTTTCGCGGGCCGCCCGACACCTTGCTGCAGGATGGGTTCGTCACCTCGTTGCAAGTGATCGGGAATTCGTCGCGCGCCGTGCGCGTGTACAACAATCCCAATCTCCGCCCGGAGAAGGCGACCAATTATTCCGCCGGTGCGATCGTCAAGGCGGGCGGGCTCAGCCTGAGCGTCGATTATTTCCGTTATGAACTGACCGACCTGATCGTGTCCGATCCGGTGTCGGGCATCACCAACGCCTTGTTTGGCGCAAGCGGCTCAGCGAACTGCACCAATCCTGCCTTCGCCGCGCTCCGCGCACGCTTCGTGTTTGATGGCGCGTGCGGCATCAACAATGTGGCGCGGCTCGACACCTTCTACCTCAATGGGGCCGAGGTGACCAACTCGGGTCTCGATATTCTCGCAAGCTACGATCAGGACGATGTGCTCGGCGGTCGGCTCGGGCTGGGCGTCACGGCCACCTACGTCATCGATTACAAGATCAGCGATCAGGTGGTCGAAGGCGCGCTGGTCCAGCCGGCCTTCGACGCAGTGGGCAAACTCAACTACCAGACCAGCGCCTATCCGATCCCGCGCTGGCGCGGACAGGCTTATGCGCAGTTCGGCCGGGACGGAATCGATGGACGCTTCACGTTCAACTATGTCGACAGCTACGTCGACCAGCGCCTTTCGCCCTATCTGCCGCGTACGGAACTGCCTGGGTCGCCGGTCATCGCGCGCGGCCAGCGAATCTCGAATTGGGCAACGGTTGATTTCACGCTGCGGGTGGAGCCGGTCGATGGCACGACGCTTAGCCTTTCGGTGCTGAACATCACCGATCGTGAGCCCAGTTTCGCGCGGCTGGATCTCAATTACGATCCGTTCACGGGCAACGCACTGGGTCGTCAATGGAAGGTAGGGGTAACGAAGAAGTTCTGAGCGGGGCCGGGAACGGAGCGCTCAGGTCGCGCGTGGGCCATGCGGCACCATACCATGTGCGAAGATCGTCGCGTAGATCGCGACGGAGCGTTCCGTTCCTAACCGCTCGGCCCAGTCATGCAGGTCGACCGCGCGATTGAGCATCGACATTAGCCACTGGCTCGCGATCAGCGGATCGACCGGGTTGATCGAACCTTCGGTGATCCCGTCGATGATCATGCCCGCGAAGCGCCGCGCGAGGATGTTGGACTGCGCGATCACTTCGCCGCGATGTTCGGCCGGAAGCGCGGCGAGCGCGGTGGTCCGCATCAATGGGCCATCACTGGAGAATTGCACATCAATGAGTGCGGTGATCGCCCGCGACAGCCGCTCCCACATTGTGCCGCCAGCCGCCTGCGCCTCGTCCTGCGCGCGCGCAATCGTATCGTAGCTGCGGCGAAAGCAGGCGAGCACGAGATCGTCCTTGCCTTCCAGATGATGATAAAAGCTGCCCTTGGTGACGTTCAGTTCGGACGCGATGCGATCCACCGAGGCGCCACGATACCCATCGCGATTGATGAGCCGGGTGGCGGCCCGCAGAAAGGCGTCGCCATCCACTTCCGATCGCCCCGGCTCCGATGGGGGGGCCGGCGAGAAGGACATGGCGGCAAGCGGGCTATCCGGCGGTGCGACTCCGCGCTCCCACAGTTCAAGCATGCGGCGCTCGACGCGGTCGAACTCCTCCAGTGCGTGCAGCCGAAGCCAGACCGGCAACCAGAGCACGCTTTCCAGAACGACATGTGCACGCGCGGTGTTCATGGCGACGTCGGCCGCCGATGTGGTAGGCCCGAACCAGTCGCGCATCCCTCGCAGCACCGATTGGTATAGCGCGCCGGCTTCGCTTCGATAGGGCTCCGGCAGCGAACTCATACCGGTCAGAACGGTCATCGGCCGGTCCTCTCCCAGCAGCATGCGGCGCTGCGAGACAAAGACGAGGTGCAGGTAGTGCGCCAAGCGGGCGCGCGGGTCGGGTCGAGACGCAGCTTCGGCGACCTTGGCGGCGATCCGCTCGAGCGTTTGGACGTAGGCGGCGTGCGCCAGCATCTCCTTGCGTTTGAAGTAATAAGCGATGCTGTTCTGGTTCATCTCGACCAGCGCGGCGACGTTGGCGAACGTCATGCCCTTCAGTCCGTGCTGGTTGATCAACATCGCTGCGGCATCGATCAGACGGTCGCGGCGCACCTGGAACTTGGCGGTCTTGCTCTCGGTGGCGGCAGCGGAAGCGGTCATGTCGATCCGCGCTAGCACAATCCCCCGCGATCGTCATCGCAACGCGATTGTGCTCGCCGCACAGGTGTGCAAAACAGTAAATCAAGAAAGCGGTATGGTTGGAGAGCAGCATGCAGAATGAGTGGGCGGGGTCGGTCGTGATCGTCACTGGCGCAGCATCCGGTATCGGCCGAGCAAGCGTGGCGGCATTTGCCGGGGCTGGCGCGACGGTGATCGCAAGCGACATTGCCGAGGGCGTCGAAGATGTCTCACGCGCGGTGACGGGCACCACCTGCATCGCTCTGCGCGGCGACGCCGGAGAAGAGGCACATGTCGCCGAACTGGTCGCCGAAGCATCGCGCCGCGGCGTGCTGCGCGGGTTCTTCGCCAATGCCGGCATCACCGGTGGACCGATGCCGGTGAGCGAGGCGGACCCGGCGCAATGGCTGGAGGTGCTTCGCGTCAACCTGATCGGACCTGCGCTTGCCATCAAGCATGCAGCGCCGGTGATGGGCGCGGGTGGCGGCGGCGCGATCATCTGCACGGCGTCGGTCGCTGGGTTGCGCGCGGGCGCCGGGCCAGCCGCTTACTCCGCATCCAAGGCGGGCGTGGTCAACCTTGTGCAGAACGCCGCGCTGGAATTCGCGGGCACGAACGTCCGGGTGAACGCCATTTGCCCAGGATTGATCGAGACCAACATGACCAAGCGGTACATCGATCAGGCGCGCGCGGCAGGATACGGCAAGATGGTCGGAGCGACGAACCCGCTGCGGCGCGCCGGCCAACCGGAAGAGGTTGCGGCGCTCGCGCTGTTCCTGAGCTCGTCCGGCGCCGCCTTCGTCAATGGCCAGGCGATCGCGATCGACGGCGGCTTGTCGGCACTGCATCCCACCACACCGCGAACGGCCGCCGGACAGGCGCTCGCGGCGGCGGCGAGCGCACCGGCGAGCAAGCAATCAGCTTAAACAAAGAAATCGGTACGGAATGAACATGGTCGCCAGCGGGCGCAGATTGGAGCGGCAGGATGGATGAGATCGGTATCGACGTTGTTGTGGTAGGCGCTGGCTTGTCGGGCGTCAGCGGCGCGGCGTGGCTGGCCAAGAAGCTGCCGCGCAAGAGCTTCGTGGTGCTCGACGGGCGCGACGACGTGGGGGGGACGTGGGATCTGTTCCGCTATCCCGGCATCCGTTCCGACAGCGACATGCACACGCTCGGCTTCTCGCTGAACCCGTGGCGCGACATGGACGCCATCGCTGCGGGCGGCAAGATCAAGGCCTATATCGCCGATACGATCGACCGCTTCGGCATCCGCCCACACCTGCGGCTCGGTCACAAGGTGATCAGCGCGGACTGGTCCAGCGAGCGCGCGCGCTGGCGCGTCTGCGCCGAGCGCAAGGATGGATCGCGCGTCACGTTCGACGCCCGGTACCTCTACATGGGGTCGGGCTATTACGACTATAACCAGGGCCATAATCCGGTATTCGTCGGGCAGGCCGACTTCACCGGCCGCATCGTGCATCCGCAATTCTGGCCGGAAGACCTCGATTATGCCGGCAAGAAGGTGCTGGTGATCGGATCGGGCGCGACGGCGGTGACGCTGATCCCGACCATGGCGCAGACCGCCGAGCACGTGACGATGCTGCAGCGGTCACCCAGCTACATCGTCGCGCGACCCGGGCGCGACAAACATGCCAATCGACTGAAGACCTTGCTGCCCCACCAGCTCGCCGGCGTGGCGGTGCGCTGGAAGAACGTGCTGCTGTCGCGCAAGATGCGGCAGCGGATGATGAAGGATCCCAGCAAGGCACGCCCGATGCTGATCGGCGCAGCCAAGGCATCGCTGCCCCAAGGCTACGATCTGTCACACTTCACGCCGAGGCATCAGCCGTGGGAGCAGCGCATCTGCCTGGCACCCGATGGGGATTTCTACCGTGCGATCCACCGCGGCAAGGCATCGGTCGTTACCGACACCGTTGATCGGTTCGTCCCCAAAGGCGTGAAGCTGACGTCGGGCAAGGTGATCGAGGCGGATATCATCGTCACCGCGACCGGGCTGAAGCTGCTGCGCGGTGGCGGCGTGGCGCTGCGCGTGGACGGCGAGCCGGCGAACCTCAAGGACACGGTGATCTACAAGGGCGCGATGTATTCCAACATCCCGAACTTCAGCCTGGTGTTCGGCTATACCGGATCGTCGTGGACGCTGAAGGCCGATCTGGCGGCACGCTACATGGTGCGCGTGCTGAAGGAACTGGATCGTCGCGGCGCCGACATCGCGGTCCCGGCGGCGGACGTCGCCTCGATGAAGACGACGTGGATGCAGACGTTCACCTCGGGCTATGTGGTGCGCGCGCGTGACGACATGCCGCGGCAGGGTGTGGAGCATCCCTGGCAGGTCCACCAGGACTATGTCACCGACCGCCGGATCATGCTCAAGGAGCCGATCGCCGACGGCGTGCTGCGCCTCGTCAAGGCAGGGCAACCGTGGCGAGCAGAGGTCCAAGCCGGCCCGGCCGACGCCGTCGCTGCCGCAGGCTGACCTCATCAACGGCCGTCGCGTGGGGCGACGGCCGTTGCCGGCTTCAGCGAAGAGCCGCGTAGACCATCGTCCGGAAATCTCGCCGCACCGGGATCGTGGGCACCGGCATTTGCTGCGTCATCAGGATGGCATGGATGCGCTCCACCGGATCGATGAAGAACTGGGTCGAATAGATCCCGCTCCAGAAATATTCGCCCGCCGATCCGGGCACCATGGTCCGCGCGGGGTCCGTCGTCACCGCCACGCCAAGCCCGAAGCCGGTGCCGCCCGATCCTGAATCGGCGATCGGCGCGCGCGCCAGGGTGGAGAGATCGGCGCCTCCCGGCAGATGGTTGCGAGTCATCAACTCGATCGTCTTGCGCCCGATCACCCGCACCCCGCCCAGCGTGCCCCCGGCCAGCATCATCGCGCAGAACTTGTGATAGTCGTCGATCGTCGACAGCAGCCCGCCGCCGCCCGATTTGAACAACGGCTCGCGCGTGGCGCGGCCATCAGCGCCGCGGTCGATCACCTTTGCGCCGGCAGGTGTCATCAGCCACGCATCGACCAGCCGATCCACCTTGTCGGGCGGGCAGTGGAAGAAGGTGTCCTGCATTCCCAGCGGGTCGAGGATCCGGCGGCGCAGCACCTGGTCGAGCGGCACGCCCTCGATCCGCGCGACGACGATGCCCAGTACATCGGTCGACACCGAATAATTCCACGCTTCCCCGGGCGCGAACTCGAGCGGCAGCTCGGCCAGCGCTGTGATGAAGCCGTCATCGTCGCGCTCGCCCCCTGGCGCCAGCAGCTTGCCGGCACGATAGGCGGCATCGACGTTGCTGCGGTTGAGGAACCCGTAGGTCAGCCCTGACGTGTGGCGCAGCAGATCGATCATCCGCATCGGCGGCGCCGGACGCGTCACCCACGGCATACCGGCCCCGCCACTCTCGAACACGCCGAGTTCTGCGAATTCGGGAATGACGGTGGCGACCGGATCGTCGAGCGCCACGCGCCCTTCCTCCACCAGCGCCATGAAGGCGATCGCGGTCAGCGGCTTGGTCATGGAAGCGATGCGAAAGATGGCGTTCTCGGCAAGCGCCGTACCATCCGCCCGCGCGGTGCCGGTGCTGGATCGATGAACCACCTCGCCTTCATGCGCGACAAGTAGCTGAACGTTGGGCAGCCCCCTCGTATCGACATACCGCGCACGAAAATGGGTCTCCAGCCGTGACAGCGCCTGGTCGTCAAACTTGCCGGTTATAGCCATACCGATTTCCTCAAGAGACTTCCGGACCATCTACTAAGCGAGAAATATAAGATACGAAGCATCCGCATAGGCGGCAGGAAAATGCGTACTTATGTCTGCAACTCCGGATCTCGCGGGCGCTTGGCCGATGCGAACGCTGGCCGACTGCACCGCGCAGCTATGCGCACCGGGCGCGCTGCACGAGATCGCGGAGATCGCCATCTGCAGTCGCCAGGTCAAAACGTGGAAGAACGTGCCGCTCACCTTTGCCGAGCTGGCGGTCCATGCGAGCACCCATGGCGCACGCACCTTCCCCGTCCTTGGCGAAGATCGCGTCACTTATGAGGCGTGAGGCAACCCGCGCGCTGGTGCGCTTCACATCTACAATGGGAAAACACTTGCAGGATCCCGAACCTCTAGTGGTTGAAATCAGCAGCGCCATGCAGGTAATCCGGGGAGAATCCGGCATCATCTTTCAGCTGTTCGATGTCGAGCAGGCGAAGCAACCGTGGCTGCGATTCGATCAGACCTGCATCGCGAAGCCCACGTAGCGTCCGGTTGGTATGTTCGGGCGTCATGCCGCAGGCGCCGCCCAGATCGGCCTGGGTTAGCGGCAGCGGCATCTCGCCGTCCGCCGCCAGATCGACCTGCTCGAGCCGGTGATACAATTCGCACAACAGATGCGCCACGCGCTGGCGGGCGTTCCGCTGCCCCATGTTGACCAGCCATTCGCGCCCGATCGCGGCGGCTACCATCGAATCCCACCACAAGCCCTGGCTCAGCCGCGGATGCGCGGCGGTGAGATCGTTGAGCGCCGATCGACTGATACACGCGACGCGAAGATCGCCCACCGCCTCGATCGTCGAATCCATCCGGCGCATCACGAAGCTGTTGAAGTCGCAAATGTCGCCGGGCAGCAGGATCGACACCACTTGGCGGCCACCGCCGGCCACGCTGCGATAGCGACACGCCCAGCCATCGACCACGATATGCATCTCTGACGGCGGCGCACCTTCCTCCACCAGCGTGGTACGGTCGCGCACCAGTCGCACGCTGCGCCCAAGCCAGCGGTCAAGCGCGTCGCGTTCAGCGGCGGAAAGCGCGAGGTGCCGGCCAAGCTTGCGTCCTAAGCGACTGGGATCACGCGGATCGATCAGGATCGAGCCGGCTTCGGCAAAGGGCAGTGATAACGCGGAGGTGGCCATGTGCGGATTACGCACCAACCCGTTGCCTGTTGCTCAACCCGACCTGGATTATGGTTAAATATCGTTGCCTGTTCAGCTCACCGCTGAAACAGAACGGCTCATCGACTAAACGATTGAGCCGGATCATAGCAGGATCGCCGAACAGACTTGATCCGCATCCCGCACGCACTGGCAAGATAGACCCACGTTCCGAATGGCTGGCGCGCAGCGGCCATGATCTCGATCATGATACTGGCCTCCAGTTCACCGTGTTTCGTGCCTGCAAGATTTGAACGAACTCTCGGCCGCCCCGTTCTTCCACCGTGACGCTGATGCGTTGCGGATACGGAAACGGAGAATTCAAATGTCTATTCTTTCTGGTCTTTTCGGCGGTGGTAACGACGGCGGCAGCAGCTCGGACACCGCAGCGAACTCGTCCGATTTCACGAGCGCGTTCGATGCGGTGCTGGACATCAATGCCTCGAACACCAGCTACGAAAGCTACACGGACGGTGACGAGAGCTACGAGAGCATGGATCAGCAGGACTTCGGCACCAGCCTCGATGTCGGCAGCCTGATCGAGTCCATGACGGACGCCTTCTCGAGCGACGACTCGGTCGCCTTCGGCTGATGAAACGAAAGAGGGGACCGTCGTTGGCGCGACGATCCCCTCTTCGGATACGGAACAGCCGGTGCGATCTGGCCAGACGCACCAACGGCTTGCCAGCATATAGCAATCGTCGGGGTTCCCGGCAAGCAGGTGGGACAACCATCATGAGATTGACGCGATGATCGTCACCGCGGAGCGCGCGCCCGGCGCTTTCCTCCGCGCCGATCGGCCCTTTGCCCCTGCGTCCGCCGCCGATCTGTCGGTCACCGGCGGTACCGAGGCGACCTTCGGCATCCAGCTTGGCACCCTGCCCACCCTGTCGCTCAGCGCCGGGGTGCCGTTCACGTTTGTGGACTCGGGCAGCTGGACGCGCATGGAGTCGCTGGCGATCGGCAATGGTGGTCTGCTTCCGATCGGCATCGGCACCGACGTCGGCGTCACCACTGCCGCGGCGGCACCTGGCGAGCCCGCACCCGTCTTTCCGCTGGCAGCGATCGGGCTTGGCGACGTGGCGTTGATGGCGGTTCCGCCGATCGCCGCGGTTGCGCCGCCTGCCCTGCCCCTCCCCGCGCTGCCCATTGCGCCACCAGCCGTCGACACCGCTCCCGCGACACCCGGAAGCGGCAGTGCCCCGGCGGCCGTTGTTGAAAGTCCCTTTGCCGACACCAGCCTCACTCCCGAAGCCGTGCGCGCCATGGCCGCCGATGTGGCGGGTGCGGTCAAGGCGCTGGCGGACGCCGTCTCCACCCTGACCCAATCGCCCGGCACTGCCGCCCCGGACGCCGCCGCCCAACTCGCCGCGGTCCAGGCCGGCCTGGCGCAGCTCGCCGCCAACGCGGGCACGACCGCGAACGATGTCGTGACGGGCGCAGGCACGGCCACCACGAACCTGGTCACGGGCGTCGGTGGTGTCGCGACGGACGTGATCGGCAGCGCAGGCGCCGTGACAGCAGACGTCGTCACGGGCCTGGGCAGCGCCGCAACGGACATGCTCGCAGGCGCCGGCGCAGCAACGACCGATGTTGTCACGGGCGTAGCCGAAGCTGCCGCCGACGTGATCGGCAGCGCAGGCGTCATTACCACCGACGTCGTCACCGGCGTTGGTGACCTTGCCGGGGACGTGCTCACAGGCGCTGGTGCCGCAACAACCGACGTGGTCACAGGCGTCGGTGCTGTAGCCACCGACGTGCTCGCTGGCACTGGTGCAGCAGCCGCCGACATCGTCACAAGCGCAGGCAACGCCACAAGCGATGTTCTTGCGGGAACCGCCACGGCAGCCACCGACGTTGTCGCCAGCACGAGCGCCGTTGCCACCGAGGCCTTCACCGGCGCCGGAACGGCAATCTCGGGCGTCACCGCCACAGTCGGCAGCGCAACCACAAGCGTCACCGCCGCCGTCGCGGACTTCGCCACCAACGCCGTTATCAGCGTCGGCGACACCACCACATCAACTGCAACTGCGGCGACCGAGGCAGTGGAACAGACCGCCGGCGCCATAACGTCGGCTGCCACCACCGCGCTCGACGGTACGGTTGCGACCGCCGGCAGCACGGTGACGGCAGCGACCGGCACAATTGCCCCAGTCGCCGCCGCCACCGGAGAAACCACCACCCAGGCGATCGACGCCGTCGGCACGACCGTCGAGCCCATCGCCACTGGAGTGGCCGACACCGCGGCCGCCGTGGTCACCGGCACCGCCGACCTTGCCGACACCGCCATCACCGCGGTCACCGACACGGCCGACGCAGCCCTTTCCGGCACGGACCCCGCCGCCGGCATGGCGACGCTGGTCGGATTGCTGCAGGACGACAGCGGCTATGAAGTCGCGGGGGACGACGGTGGCGGCACCGTGTTCGCCTCGGTCGGTCCCGCGCTCGCCGACACCGCAACCGACCTGCTCGACGGCAGTCTCGTGGATGCCGCCCTCGACACCCCCCTGCTCGGTGACGATGCACCGGGTCTGGACGACCTCACCGGCGGTCTGCTCGGTGGCCTGAACTGGGATCACCACCATGGATAAGGCGCCAAGTCCCTCTCCGAATGAGCGGCTGCCCGGCGCGCTCGATCCCGATCATCCCGATTACAATCCGCAGGACGAACTGGCCGGCGCGCTGCGCCAGACCAAGCGGCTGTTGTGGACGGCGGCCGGATTCAGCGGCGCGGTGAACCTGTTGTTCCTCGCCTCGCCGATCTACCTGATCCAGATCTACAACCGCGTCATCCCGAGCGGCAGCATCCCGACGCTGATCGGGTTGAGCGCCGCGCTGTTGCTCGCGCTCGCGACGATGGCGGTGCTCGATGCCGCCCGCGCGCGCATCCTGGTTCGCGCCGCCGCGCGCATCGACCGCCTGCTGTCGGGCCGCGTGTTCCAGGCGGTGATCGACAATTCGACCCGTAACAGCGGCGGCGCGAAGAATGCGCAGATGCTCCGCGATCTCGACCAGTTCCGTCAGGCGCTGGCCGGCCATGCGGCGCAATTCTTCTTCGACATGCCGTTCATGCCGCTGTTTCTGATCGCTTTGTTCCTGATCCACCCGCTGCTGGGGCTGACCGGAACACTCGGCGCGGCGATGCTGATCGGCCTTGCCTTCCTCAACGATCGCACAACGCGCGCCAGCGCCAAGGCGTCGAACGACGCCGCGATCCGATCCTACCAATTCACCGACGCAATCGCGCGCCACGCCGATCCGGTCCACGCCATGGGCATGGACAAGGCGCTGCTCCGCCGCTGGCGCACCGATCGCGACACGATGATGGAGCGCCAGGCCACCGGCAGCGACCGCACCGCCGATGTCTCCGCCGCGATCCGCTTCGTGCGCATGACCATGCAGGCGGCGATGCTCGGCGTCGGCGCGTGGCTGGTGATCGAAGGCTCGATCCTCGCCGCCTCGATCTTCGCCGCCAACATGATGCTCGGCCGCGCGCTCGCCCCGCTGGAGGTTGCCGTCGGCGGGTGGCGCCAGATCGAACAGGGCCTCGCCTCGGGCAAGCGCGTCCAGCTCGGTCTCAATGCCGCGCCGCATCGCCGCCCGCGCGTCCAGCCGCCGATCGACGCCGCCAACATCCGCGTCGAAGGCGTCACCTTCACCCACAAGGGCGCGCGCCGCCCCGCGCTTGCCGCGCTCGACCTGTCGATCGACGCCGGCGAGGCGGTTGGCATCGTCGGACCGAGCGGCGCGGGCAAGAGCTGCCTTGCGCGCCTGCTGGTCGGCGCGCGCATCGCCGGCGAGGGCCGCGTCAGCGTCGGCGGCGTCGACATGCGCCACTGGTCGCGTGAGATGCTTGCGCGCCACATCGGCTATCTCCCGCAGACCGTCGGCCTGTTCCCCGGCACCCTGCGCGAGAATATCGCCCGCTTCGGCGACGCGGCCGACGCCGAGGTGATCGCGGCGGCCAAGCGTGCCAACGTCCATGACATGATCATGGCGTTGCCTGACGCTTATGAAACTCGCGTCGATGAAGGCGGCAGCGGCCTGTCTGGCGGCCAGCGCCAGCGCGTGGGCCTTGCCCGTGCGCTGTTCGGCGATCCGAAACTGCTCGTCCTCGACGAACCCAATGCGCATCTCGATGCCGATGGCGAGGAGGCGCTCGCCCGCACGCTCGGCGCGCTCAAGGCGCGCGGCTGCACCGTGGTGCTGATCGCGCACCGGCTCAATCCGGTCGCGCATGTCGATCGCGTGATCGTGCTGTCGGGCGGAAAGCTCCAGCTCGACGGCCCGCGCGCCCGCGTGTTCCGCAAGGTGCGCACCGAGCTGGTCGAATCGATCGCTCGCGAACCGATGAAGGCGTGATCCGATGAAGCTTGATTTCTCCTCCTTCGGCCTGGGCGGCGGTGACAGCGGCGGCGGCGCAGGCGGACGCAGCGCCGCCTCGGCACGTACCATCGACGCGCTTCTTTACCCGCCCAAGCGCCGCCGGCTCGACGACGCGAGCCGGGTCATCCGCATCGGCCTGATCGCCGCCGGCGGTTTCTTCGGTCTGCTGATCCTCTTCTCGTTGTTCGTCCCCATCTCCGGCGCGGCGACCGCAGCCGGCGAAGTCACGACCAGCGGCTCGCGCGTGGTCATCCAGCCGCAAGGCAGCGGCGTCGTCTCGCAACTGCTGGTCCACGAAGGGCAGTTCGTCCGCGCCGGCCAGCCTCTGCTGCGCCTCAACGGCGTCAAGTCGGCTGCGGCAGCGGAGCAAGCGCAGGCGAAGCGCGACGGGTTGCGCGCGCTTCAGGCACGCCTCACCGCCGAACGTGATGATCTGAAGGAGATCGCCTTTCCCGCCGATCTCACCAGCCGCGTGGACGAACCGCGCATCGCTTCGATGCTCGCTGCGCAGACCGCCATCTTCACGCGCCACCGCGACTTGCTCGATGCCGAGCGCCGCACCGCGTACAGCCGTAGCGACAGCGCCAGCGCCCAGCGCGACGGCGCCGCCAAGCAGCTCGCGCTCATCAACGACGAGCTTGCCGGCATGCGCGAGCTCTACCGAAAGGGCTATGCCCGCAAGACGCAGCTGCGCGCACTGGAACGCGCCGCCGCCGAGCTCCAGGCCCAACAGGGCAGCGGCACCGCCGCGGTCGAGCAATCGCAGCTTGAGATCGCCCGCGTCCGCAACCAGCAAGTGATGACCACCGTCACCGAGCTTGCCGAGGTCGAGGCACAGCTGGCGCAAGTCGATCCTGCGCTACGCGTCACCCGCTACGATGCCGATCGCGATCTGCTGCGCTCGCCCGTCGATGGCCAGGTATCCGGCGTGGCGAAGCTCGGACCCGGCATGGTGGTCAGCGCCGGCACCACGGCGATGGAAATCGTCCCCACCGGCCGCGCGCTGATCGTCGAGGCGCTGATTCCGCCCGCGGACATCGATGACGTCCGCCTCGGCTCCACCGCGACGTTGCGCTTCAGCACCATTAATCCACGCAAGCACGGCACGTATGAGGGCAAGATCATCACCTTGTCCCCTGCTCGTGTCACAGAGAGCGAGGGCCCCGGCGGTTTCCGCGTGCAGATCCGCGTCAACGATCCTGCCGCGCTCAACCGCGACGGCGTCAAGCTGCAACCCGGCGTCCCCGTGGTGGTGCAGGTGAAGACTCACGACCGCACCTTGTTCAATTACTTGTTTGCCCCAATCGCCGACGCAATGAGCGGCGCTTTTCGCGAGGAATGATTCAAGCAAGCTTGGAGGCGCGGCGGCTAGCCCTGCGGCAAGCTGGGCGGCACTCACTGCAGCTTTCTAGACCGCCCCGGCGAGTATCTGCCCCTCTGGGGCTCGAAACAGCGGGTGCTCAGGGGCGGTAGGCCAGGTGCAGAAGGGGGTAAGATCTCCCTTGCCCGTCTAGCGGCGAGCGGCCGGTCTGCACGAAGCCCATTCGCTCGTAAAATCCAACGGCTTGGCCGTTCTGCTCGTTGACGTCGGTGGTCATGGCTGGGTGAAGGGACAGCCCGTGCCGCACAAGCGCGGCGCCAACTCCTTGGCCCCGCTTCGCAGGATCGACAAACAGCGCCTCCATGTGCCCGTCTTCAACCAGCATGAAGGCCAGGGCACGATCGTTCTCGTCCGCTGCTATCCAGAGCGAAGCTTGCGGAAGAAAGCTGGCGATAAGCGCGTCGAGCTCGAGCCGATCGCTGGGGCTGAGAAACGTGTGCGTAGCATCGACGGCTTCACGCCAGATCTCAACGACGCGTTCGCCCTCATCGGCTCGGGAAGGTCGGATCGTGATCATTCGACACCGATGCTGCAAGTCGGCTGCGCTGCGCAAGCTGCACGACCAGGCTCGAATGCTAAGTTAACTCACCACCGCCACTTGCGACTTGCGTTGGTCCGCGCAGGCGCTCTGGCTGTAGACCGAACTCAAATCGAGCAAGTACACTCGTAGGCGGAAGTTCTGCTCTTAACCATCGCCGCCGCGACGCTTCCGAAAGCGGACGTTCTGCAAACGCCCAGTAGCGGACATGACACGGGATGCTACATCGGGATGATGAGATGGACTTCTGCCTGCCTGTTATCGGCCTCGGCGATCTTGATACTTGCCTCGCCCGCGCAGGCTTGCCGAGTGTTTATGTCTCCAGAGCAGCGCGTCGAGAACGCCTACTCTAAACATCCCGATCTGCGGGTAGCTGTGGTGAGCGTAACAGAATCCCGACACCTCACAAGTCCGGTGAAGGGGATGGAGCAGACCTTACGCCGCTTAGATACCCGTTATGAAGCACCCTGGCGGGCAACGGCAGCGGTGAAGAAGATCATTGTCGGGCAAGGCTCGCCCGAACTGCTGGTCTTTGATCGGGGATGGGGAGCGGCAGCTTGCGATGATGGAACGACCATGCCTCGCCGTGGAGACAAGTGGGTCGTCTACTACACGTCATCCTCCTCCACAGGAACGGCCAACGTCTTGGAGAGCTACCCGCTAGCGACTGCCTCGCGTATCGATGCCACGCTCCGAGACTACGTCCGCTAACGGCTCGATTCTGGACGTTCGCGACCGCGCCAACGACTGCCAGCATCGGCCATTCCGCTTTTGCCCATTGGAAGACATTCGGCGGCGCATCTGTAAGGCGGCGCAACCATGATTGAAGGAAACACCATGCTTCGTGGCGGATGCCATTGCGGCCAGGTCCGGTTTGAAATCCCGAGCGACGCTGTTCACTCAACACTGTGCCATTGTCGCGACTGTCGCGGGCAGTCGGGAGCACCAGCGGTGGCATGGGCGATGATGCCGGCCGCTAGCTTGACGGTTACGGGAGTTCCTATCGAGTACGCCTCCTCCGAAAGCGGCCGGCGGTCATTCTGCGGATCATGCGGAACCGGCCTGTTCTTCTCCAATGGGCCTCTGGCCGATATGGGAATGGTTCAGGTCCGCATAGCCGCTCTTGATGAGCCGGTCGCCATTCCGCCCAAGATGCAGGTACAGGTCGCGGAGCGCATCGGTTGGATGGCGTCCTTGGATGAGCTTGCAGTCTTCGATCGGTTCCCCGGCTAGCGAGAACGGCAGCCTTCCGGCCATACGCGGCCGTTCACCGCTGCCGCTACCGATCTCAAAAGCGGACCGGCTGAGAACGCTCAGCAACTCGCCCGCTACCGTCGTCACCCTGAACTCGTTTCAGGGTCCACCCATCCGCACGCCGAGCCGCCGCTTGTCGCACGGCGGAGGCTGAAAAAAGTTCAGCATGAGGGCATTTCGGGACGACGGCCCGCAACTCAATCGCAGACGCTTGGCCTGCCGGCAAAAGGCCCGGACAGCGCCGAACCAATCGTGCTTGAAATGGCCGTCAGTGCGGCCGGCAAGAAGCGCTCAAGCTGCGTGAGCGCTCTGACGCCTTTGTGATCTACGATGAAGGTATCACACATCAAAGACCTTGCTGAGTTAGAAGCGGGCGTGATGGAGTGCCGGGGTCCGGCCACTCTTCAAGTCTGTTCATTACCACAGCGGAGGCTCGTGCCGCCCGTCAGGAACGTGGCCTTGGATCAGAGGTGTCTGGCTACTGAATAGATGCCTGCTTTCCATCCCCAATAGATGGTTCGTGACCGACGAAACAGCTGTGGAAAACGGAACAGCAAATGCGTCTTCACCATTCCGTGCTGCCCTCCTGCGGCAGGGTGTCGATCGCTTCGCCAACGAGAGTCGCTGCCGAGGGCGTCCTCAGACGAGCAGGGTCTTCAAG
>JAAIGE0101168885.1_pt1 | contig 22898 bp, 18 predicted proteins | sample 6487951 | NCBI WGS metagenome assembly JAAIGE01 (sample SAMN13974128, study PRJNA590717) | phyllosphere metagenome | biome: tomato field; feature: multiple bacterial spot infested tomato fields; material: tomato leaves; isolation source: leaves from tomato fields | host: Solanum lycopersicum ...
CTTTCGCCAACTACTCGGTGCGCAGCGCCGGACAGGGCGCCGCGCCTTCGATTCCAGTTCTGGTTGCCCTGCTGGTATGTTTGATTCCCACCACCATCGGCGGCTTGCTGTCGGCCATCGGCATCGCCGGCATGAGCCGCATGCTGGGCGCCAACGTCATCGCCACCAGCGGCCGTGCGGTAGAAGCCGCCGGCGACATCGACGTGCTGCTGCTGGACAAGACCGGCACCATCACGCTGGGCAACCGTCAGGCTTCCGCGTTTCTGCCGGCGCCGGGCGTGAGCGAACAGGCGCTGGCCGACGCGGCGCAGCTGGCCTCGCTGGCGGACGAAACCCCGGAAGGCCGCAGCATCGTGGTGCTGGCCAAACAGCGTTTCGGTCTGCGCGAACGGGCGCTGCGGGACCTGGACGCCACCTTCGTGCCCTTCTCGGCGCAGACCCGCATGAGCGGCGTCAATATTCAGGGGCGCACCATCCGCAAAGGCGCGGTGGACGCGCTGCGCCGCTACATTGAAGCCAATCAGGGCCAGTTCCCAGCGGAAGTGGAAGACGCCGTCGCCGGCGTGGCGCGTCAGGGCGGCACCCCGCTGGTGGTCGCCGAAGGCAAGCGCGTACTTGGCGTGGTGGCGCTGAAAGATATCGTCAAAGGCGGTATCAAGGAGCGTTTCGCCGAACTGCGCAGCATGGGCATCAAGACCGTCATGATCACCGGCGATAACCCGCTGACCGCCGCCGCCATTGCCGCCGAAGCGGGCGTGGACGATTTTCTGTCGGAAGCCACGCCGGAAGCCAAACTGGCGTTGATTCGCCAGTATCAGGCGGAAGGCCGCATGGTGGCGATGACCGGCGACGGCACCAACGACGCCCCGGCGCTGGCGCAGGCCGACGTGGCGGTGGCGATGAACTCCGGCACCCAGGCGGCCAAAGAGGCCGGCAACATGGTGGATCTGGATTCCAACCCCACCAAGCTTATCGAGGTGGTGCATATCGGCAAGCAGATGCTGATGACCCGTGGTTCGCTGACCACGTTCAGTATCGCCAACGACGTAGCCAAATATTTCGCCATCATTCCGGCCGCGTTTGCCGCCACCTATCCGCAGTTGAACGCGCTAAACGTGATGCAACTGCACTCCCCTGCCTCGGCGATGCTGTCGGCGGTGATCTTCAACGCGTTGATTATCGTGTTTCTGATCCCGCTGGCGCTGAAAGGGATCAGTTATAAACCCATGAGCGCCGCGGCGCTGCTGAGCCGTAACCTGTGGATTTATGGGCTGGGCGGTCTGCTGGTGCCGTTCGTCGGCATCAAACTAATCGACGTTCTCCTGACTGTCACCGGGCTGGCGTAACTGAAGGTAATTATCATGAATTATGTCCGTTCTTCCCTGGTTTTATTACTGCTGATGACCCTGATCACCGGCGTCGGCTACCCGTTGCTGGTCACCGCGCTGGGGCAATGGCTGTTCCCGGTGCAGGCCAACGGTTCCCTGCTGTACCGGCAGGACGAAGCGGTCGGTTCGTCGCTGATTGGGCAAGCGTTCAGCCGTGACGGGTACTTCCAGAGCCGCCCGTCCGCCACGTCGGACAGCGCCTACAACGCGATGGCGTCCGGCGGCAGCAACCTCGCCGTCAGCAACCCGGCGCTGGACAAAGCCGTCAGTCAGAACGTCGCGGCCTGGCACCAGCGCCGCGGCGACAACGCGCCGGTACCGGTGGAACTGGTCACCGCTTCGGCCAGCGGCCTGGACCCGCACATTTCAGTGTCGGCCGCCGACTATCAGGCCGGACTGGTCGCCAAAGCACGCGGTCTGACGCAAGATCAGGTAGAGCAGTTGATCAATCGCTATACGCGCACGCCGTGGCCCGCATTTATCGGAACGCCGGTGGTGAATGTCGTAGAATTGAATATGGCGTTAGACCAGCTTAAACCGCTTCCCTGATTAAGGGCCCACCCTACGAGGAACAGAAATGACCGACGAGGAACAGCGTCGACCCGACCCGGACAGCCTGCTGAGCCAGATTGAAGAACAGCCGCGCGGCAAACTGAAAATCTTCTTCGGCGCCTGCGCCGGGGTCGGGAAAACCTACGCCATGTTGCAGGAAGCGCAGCGCCTGAAGGCCCAGGGGCTGGATGTGCTGGTCGGGGTGGTGGAAACCCACGGGCGCAGCGAAACCGCTGCGCTGGTGGAGGGGCTGCCGCATTTGCCGATGAAGAAAATCAGCCATTACGGCCGTCATCACCATGAATTCGATCTGGACGCGGCGCTGGCGCGCTGCCCGGCGCTGATCCTGATCGATGAACTGGCGCACAGCAACATCCGTGGTTCCCGTCATCCCAAACGCTGGCAGGACGTGCAGGAACTGCTGGACGCCGGCATCGACGTGTTCACCACCGTCAACGTGCAGCACCTGGAAAGCCTGAACGATATCGTCGGCGGCGTGACCGGCATCCGGGTGCGGGAAACCGTCCCGGACCCGATTTTTGACGACGCCAATGAAGTGGTGCTGGTGGACCTGCCGCCTGACGACCTGCGCCAGCGCCTCAATGAAGGCAAAGTTTACCTACCGATGCAGGCGGAACGCGCCATCGAAAACTTCTTTCGCAAAGGCAACCTGCTTGCTCTGCGCGAACTGGCGCTGCGGCGTATGGCCGACCGGGTGGACGACCAGATGCGGGCGATGCGCGCCAGTCAGGGACGCGAACGAGTCTGGCATACCCGCGACGCTATCCTGCTGTGCATCGGCCGCGGCGCGGGCAACGAAAAGCTGGTGCGCACCGCCGCCCGTCTGGCCGCCCGTCTGGGCAGCATCTGGCACGCGGTTTACGTCGAAACGCCGCGCCTGCACCGTCTGCCGGAAGGCGAACGACGGGCGATCCTGCGCGCGCTGAAACTGGCGCAGGATCTGGGGGCGGAAACCGCCACCCTTTCCGACCCGTCGGTGGAGCGCGCGGTACTGCGCTATGCCCGCGAGCACAATCTGGGCAAGATCGTGATTGGCCGTCACCCCGAACAGAAACTCGGCTGGTGGCGCCGCACCCGCTTCGCCGAGAAACTCGGCAAGTTAGGGCCTGACCTCGATTTGGTCGTAGTGTCGGTACAGGACGACGCCGCGCCGCCTCCGCCCAAGACCCCGGATATCCGGGGAATCACCGACAAATGGCGGTTGCAGCTGTACGGCTGCGGCGTCGCCGCCCTGCTCTGCACATTGATTACGCTGCTGGCGCTGTGGTCGCCGTTCTCCATGCTGGAGCCGGTCAATCTGGTCATGCTCTACCTGCTGGCGGTGGTGATCATCGCGCTGTTTTATGGCCGCTGGCCGTCGGTGTTCGCCGCGGTCATCAACGTCGCCAGTTTCGATCTATTTTTTGTGGTGCCCAAAGGGACATTCGCGGTAGCGGACGTTCAGTATCTGGTCACGTTTGCGGTGATGCTGACCATCGGTATTCTGGTGGGGAATCTAACCGCCGGCGTGCGTTATCAGGCCCGCGTCGCCCGCTACCGTGAGCAACGGGTGCGGCATCTGTACGAAATGTCCAAGGCGCTCAACCGCAGCCTGTCGGTGCAGGATATCGCCAAAGCCAGTCACCATTTCCTGCGTTCCACCTTTCAGGCCAAGATCGCCATTCTGCTGGCCGAGCCGGTATCCTCCCCGACGGCAGAGCTGCAACAGGCCGCGCTCGACGAACCCGATCAACTGATCGTCGATCAGGCCATCGCCCGCTGGAGCTACGATCACGCCGCCCCCGCCGGAGCCGGCACCACGACCCTGCCGGGCGTGCCGTATCAGCTTCTGCCGCTGGCGACGCCGCAACTGACCTTCGGCGTCATCGCCATCGAGCCGAATAATGTTCGCCAGCTGATGATTCCGGAGCAGCAACGTATGCTGGAAACCTTCACGGTATTGATCGCCAACGCGCTGGAGCGTTTGCATCTGGTCAAAAGCACCGAAAACGCGCGGCTGGACGCTGAACGCGAACAGCTACGCAACTCGCTGCTGGCTGCTCTGTCCCATGATTTGCGCACCCCGTTGACGGTGCTGTTTGGTCAGGCGGAAATCCTGACGCTTAACCTGGCGTCCGAAGGCTCGCCCTATGCGCCGCAGGCCAGCCAGATCCGCCAGCACATCCTCAGTACCACCCGGCTGGTCAACAACCTGCTGGATATGGCGCGCATCCAGTCCGACGGCTTCAATTTGCGCAAAGAGTGGCAAACGCTGGAAGAACTCGCCGGAAGCGCGTTGCGGCAGTTGGAAAATTCGCTGGCAAACAATACTATTCATTTACGGCTGCCGCAGGACATGACCCTGGTGTACTGCGACGCCAGCCTGATCGAACGGGTGTTGATCAACCTGCTGGAAAACGCCATCAAATATGCAGGCGAGCAGGCGACGATCACCGTTTCCGCCAGCCAGGTTTCCTCCCCGACCTCCGGCGATATGCTGGAAGTGCAGGTGCGGGATAACGGCCCCGGCATCCCCGAAGGTCAGGAAAGAATGATTTTTGACAAGTTCGCCCGCGGGCACAAAGAATCCTCCATTCCCGGCGTCGGCCTGGGGCTGGCAATCTGCCGGGCCATTGTGGAGATTCACGGCGGACGAATCTGGGCCACCAACGCGGATGACGGCGGCGCGGTGTTCCACTTTACTTTGCCGCTGGCGCCGCCGCCGGCGCTCGAACCTGAAGAGATGGAGTCCTGACCCTGTTACAGACCAACATCCTGATCGTAGAAGATGAGAAAGAGATCCGGCGTTTTGTCCGCAACGCGCTGGAGAACGAAGGCTGTCGCGTATTCGACGCTGAAACGCTGCAACGGGGACTGATCGAAGCCGCGACCCGTAAACCGGATCTGATTATTCTCGATCTGGGTCTGCCCGACGGCGACGGCATTGATTACATCCGGGATCTGCGCCAGTGGAGCGCGATTCCGGTTATCGTGCTGTCCGCCCGTACCGACGAGCAGGACAAGATAGACGCGCTGGACGCCGGCGCCGATGATTACCTCACCAAACCGTTCGGCATCGGCGAGTTGCTGGCACGGGTTCGGGTGGCGCTGCGCCGTTTCAGCGCCTCCCAGCAGGAAACCCCGCTCATTAGCTTTTCGAACGTCACGGTGGATTTGGTCAATCGTCAGGTCATGCGCGACCAGCAGGAACTGCACCTGACGCCGATTGAATTCCGACTGCTGACCACCCTGCTCGCCAGCCCCGGCAAGGTGCTGACGCAGCGCCAACTGCTCAATCAGGTCTGGGGTCCTAACGCGGTGGAGCACAGCCATTATCTGCGTATCTACATGGGTCATTTGCGTCAAAAGCTGGAACACGACCCGGCCCGCCCGCGCCACTTTCTGACCGAGACCGCCATCGGCTACCGGTTTATGCCCTAGTTTGCGTCCTTTACTGATTTATGCCGCTGGCGCCCTGCCCGCGTCAGGCGTAGCATCCTGATTTTTATCCGCGAGAAAAATATCAATGAGTAGCTGGTTACTTTACGCCTTGCTGTCGGCGTTGTGCGCCGCGCTGGTGGCGCTGTTTGGCAAAATCGGCCTGCAACAGCTGGACGCCAATACCGCCACCGCCATTCGTGCGGTGATCATGGCGCTGTTTCTGGTCGGCGTAGTGGTAGCGCAGGGCAAAACATCGTTGTTCGGCACCGTACTTGCCAACCACAAGGCGATGGTGTTCATCGTGCTGAGCGGCGTAGCGGGCGCGCTGTCCTGGCTGTTTTATTTTATGGCGCTGAAAAGCGGCACCGTCGCGCAGGTGGCGCCCATCGACAAACTGAGCGTGGTGTTCGCGGTGATTCTGGCGGCGCTGCTGCTGGGAGAAAAAGTGTCGCTGTTGGCCGGGGTCGGCGTCGCGCTGATTTCCGCCGGCGCGCTGTTGGTGGCGTTGGGATAAACGACTGGCCGCAGGCATAAAAAAGGCGCTGTTGACACAGCGCCCTGCTTTTCAACCGGGTTGACCCGTTACTTCGCGCTGCTCAACACCGCACTGACAATCTCAACCGCTTCTTTCTCGATTTTCTCGCGGTGCTCCGCGCCGAGGAAACTTTCGCAGTAAATCTTGTAAGCCTCTTCCGTGCCGGACGGGCGCGCGGCAAACCAGCCGTTGTCGGTCATCACCTTCAGGCCGCCAATCGACGCGCCATTGCCGGGCGCAGCGGTCAGACGAGCGGTGATCGGGTCGCCTGCCAGCGTGCTGGCGGACACCATTTCCGGCGACAGTTTGGACAACGCCGCTTTCTGCGCGTGCGTCGCCGGCGCCTGCAAACGGTTGTAGCTCGGCGCGCCAAAACGCTCGGCCAGCGCATCATAGTGCTGCTGCGGGTTTTTGCCGGTCACCGCGGTGATTTCCGCCGCCAGCAGACACAGGATGATGCCGTCTTTGTCGGTCGACCACGGTTTACCGTCAAAACGCAGGAACGACGCGCCGGCGCTCTCTTCGCCGCCGAAGCCCAATGTCCCGTCGAACAGGCCGTCTACAAACCATTTGAAACCAACCGGCACTTCCACCAGTTTACGGCCGAGATCCGCCACCACCCGGTCGATCATGGCGCTGGACACCAGCGTTTTGCCGACCGCCACCGCCTCGCTCCACTGCGGGCGATGACGGAACAGGTAGTTGATAGCCACCGCCAGATAGTGGTTCGGGTTCATCAACCCGGCCGGGGTGACGATACCGTGACGGTCATAATCCGGATCGTTGGCGAAAGCCAGATCAAACTTGTCGCGCAGCGCCAGCAGACCAGACATCGCCGACACGGACGAGCAGTCCATGCGGATCACGCCATCGTGATCCAGCGTCATGAAACGGAAGGTCTGATCGACGGCGTCGTTGACCAGCGTCAGGTCCAGTTGGTAGCGCTCGGCGATGCGCTGCCAGTAGGCAATGCCGGAGCCGCCGAGCGGATCGACGCCGAGTTTCAGGCCGGCGCGCTGAATCGCCGCCATGTCCACTACCTCGCCCAGCGCCTCGACATACGGTTCAACCAAATCGCGCTCGTGCAGATGACCGCTCAGGCGCGCCTTATCCAGAGACTGACGTTTCACGTCGCGCAGATTGTCCGCCAGCAGCGCGTTGGCGCGTTTCTCAATCACGCTGGTGAGGTTGGTGTCCGCCGGGCCGCCGTTAGGCGGGTTATATTTGATGCCGCCGTCTTCCGGTGGGTTATGGGAAGGGGTAATCACGATGCCGTCCGCCAGCGCGCCGCCCTGACGATTGTGCACCAGAATCGCGTTCGACACCGCCGGCGTCGGGGTAAAACCGTTATCCTGCTGAACAATGACGTCAACGCCGTTGGCCGTCAGTACTTCCAGCACCGAGATAAACGCCGGCTCGGACAACGCATGGGTATCTTTACCCACGTAGCACGGCCCCGTGATGCCCTGACGGCTACGCTCTTCGGCAATCGCCTGAGCAATCGCCAGAATATGGGCTTCATTGAAGCTGTGGCGGGCGGCGCAACCGCGATGCCCGGAGGTGCCGAATTTAACCGACTGAGCCGGATTGGTGACATCCGGGCGCAACACATAATACTGGGACGTCAACTGTGCGACATTAATCAGGTCGCTTTGCCGGGTAGGTTGTCCGGCTCTCGGGTGATTAGCCATTGGCGTTTCTTCCTGACGCAGTGATTTAAATAGTGCCGCAAACTTTCTCAGTCAGTTCCGGCGGGAACTGCATCGCCAGCATGATGTACTCGATCATGCTGCGTTTGCGACCGGTATTGGTGTTGGTGATAACCCAGTAAGGCGTGTCGTCGATGTGCCGGGGTTTGGTCTGAGCGCCGTGCAGCAACAAGGTCTGCTCGTCGGCGGCAAAATAGACGCGGGTGCGGCCATGCAGCGATTCGGTAGCAGCCGCAAACGCTTCCGGCGACAGGCGATGCAGGGTGGACAGTACCAGCAGAAAACGATTGACCGCCTTGTTCTGCTCGGCATATTCGTCCGACAGCAGCAACTCGCGCACGGTTCTTACCCGGTCACGAGACGGCTGAGCTGCCGCAGGCTGGGCGATTGTCGACGCCGCTGGCGACGGAGTTGCCGCGGCGGCTGGCTGCGCGCCACTGAATTTCAGCATGCGCCGTAAAATATCCGATGCACTCTCGCCGATATGCTGAGTGTGGCTGGCGATATAACGGTAAAGCTCGTCGTCGACCTCAATAGTTTTCATTTTTATCCAGTACTGTTTTATGTCTTTAATCAATCATCAGGAATTATACAGGCTATGCGCAACCCGCGAACAGCGTCAGACGCCGGTGACGCCAAATTCAGGATTATCCTGAATTTGCGCACGCATCCCTGTTCCATGAATGCGGCTTTCTATCCCCTGCCCCGACGAGCGCTGCCCGACAGAGTTTACCCTGCGGCGAAGCGTCATGGTAAAGTCATGATACCCTAAGCCACTGTCTCTCTGAATGAACTTCACCATGAAATTGAATTATCGCTGGCAAAACGCGCAACACCCGCAGAACCGGTTACCGGTTATTCTCATTCACGGCTTGTTTGGCAATCTGGACAATCTTGGCGTTCTGGCCCGCGACCTGCAAAAACACCACGATACGTTGCAGATTGATCTGCGCAACCACGGGCTGTCGCCCCGCTCTCCGGAGATGAACTACCCGGCGATGGCGCAGGATGTGCGTGAACTGATCGACGAACTGGGGCTGGAGCGTGTGATTCTGGTCGGTCACTCGATGGGGGGAAAGGTATCGATGGCGCTGACCGAAATGCTTGCCGGGCGTATCGAGCGCATTGTGGCGATTGATATCGCGCCGGTGGACTATCAGGTGCGTCGTCACGACAACGTTTTCGCCGCCATTCGCGCCGTTAGCGATGCTGGCGTGGAGCAGCGCGCCAAAGCCGCGGAAATCATGCGTGATTACCTGCCGGGAGAAGAAGGCGTCGTCCAGTTTTTGCTGAAGTCTTTCCAGCAGGGAGAATGGCGCTTTAACGTGCCGGTATTGTGGGATCAGTACGAACACATCGTTGGCTGGCAAGAGGTGCCCGCCTGGCCCGGCCCGATCCTGTTTATCCGCGGCAGCGAGTCGCCTTACCTGGACGATCGCTATCGCGATGCGCTGCTGCGCCAGTTCCCTGCCGCCAAAGCGCACGTGGTGAGCGGCGCCAGCCACTGGGTTCATGCGGAAAAACCGGAAGCGGTGCTGCGCGCCATCCACCGTTTCCTGGCCGCCGACTGATAACGCAGCAGGCAACGTCGGAATCTCGGCTGCCGGACATCGGCGCCAACCGGAGTCAATCTACGGTTTAATTGCGCGCCGCCCTCCAGTAAACCGTTGTCGCCACCGCAACGGCTGGGGTATCATGGCGCGCGCAGTATTGAGGGACGGCTGTCTGGCCACTTGCATCGTTAACCACATTTCATCAAAACGCGGCCTGAGTTGCCGAAAGCGACGGATTACCCCGGTGTTCGAATCCCGGTGATCAAAAGCGGCGTTTTGGCCGAATTTCTTGCAGTACCATTATCTATGGCAAAAGAACAAACGGATCGCACCACGCTGGATCTGTTCGCGAACGAGCGTCGTCCGGGGCGGCCCAAAACCAACCCGCTCTCCCGCGACGAGCAGTTACGGATCAATAAACGCAATCAGTTACGGCGTGACCGGGTGCGAGGTCTGCGTCGCGTTGAGCTGAAAATCAATAGTGAAGCGGTAGACATTTTGAATGCGTTGGCTGAGCAAAAAAACATCAGCCGCAGTGAACTGATCGAACAAATACTGCTGGCGCAGCTGGCGGAACAAGAAAACTAAACCTCGCTGGCGTCGTCCATGACGCCGGTCGTCCTATTACATCAGAACGTTTCCACGACTATCAGAACGTTTCCCAGTTATCACTGCTCTTTTTACTGCTGCTCGTCGTAGCGGCCGGCAGGGCTTTGGCGGGAGCCGCCACCGCTTTGGACGGCGCCTGACGATCGCGTCTCGGCGGCAGACCGGCCGACTGTTCTTCCGACAGACGGAATACCGATACCGCTTCGGTCAGCACCATCGCCTGCTCTTCCAGCGAACGGGTTGCCGCCGAGGCTTCCTGTACCAGCGCGGCGTTCTGCTGAGTCACGCTATCCATTTCCGTGATTGCCTGACCGGCCTGTGCGATACCTTTACTCTGCTCATCCGACGCCGTGGCGATTTCCGCCATAATGTCGGTGACGTTGGTTACCGCGGTCACGATCTCGCTCATGGTGCTGCCCGCATCGGCTACCAGCGTCGACCCGTTATCCACACAACGCACCGACTCGGCAATCAGGTGTTCGATCTCTTTGGCTGCCTGCGCACTGCGCTGCGCCAGACTTCTCACCTCGCCGGCCACCACGGCAAAGCCCCGTCCTTGTTCACCGGCGCGGGCCGCTTCCACCGCCGCGTTCAACGCCAGAATGTTGGTCTGGAAGGCAATACCGTTGATAACGCTGGTGATCTCGGCGATTTTCTTCGAGCTGCCGGAGATTTCCGCCATGGTTTTCACTACATTATCAACCAAATTCCCGCCCTTACTGGCGGTGGTGGAAGCCTGACGGGCCAGCTGACTGGCGTGGCTGGCGTTTTCAGCGTTCTGTTTTACCGTTGATGTCAGCTGTTCCATGCTGGCGGCGCTTTCTTCCAGCGCTGCCGCCTGTGACTCGGTGCGAGCCGCCAGATCGTTGTTACCGGAAGCGATTTCCGATACGCCCTGATAAATAGAGTCAGCACTGGTACGAATGGTGCTGACGGTATTGGCCAGACTGCCCTGCATATCGCGCAACAGCGGGAACAGCCGGCCCACGCAGTTGTTGCCGAAATCCAGAATCGGTTTCCCCAGACGGCCGTTGGCAATCACCTGGAAATGATCGCGCAGATCGTTAAGCGGGCGCACCAGACAAGCCACCAGATAGCGGTCGGTCAGGAATAACATCACCAGACCGGCGATCAGCCCCGCCAGCAAAATGTTCTGGCCGACGCCAGTGATAGTCTCCAGTCGGTTGCCGGCATCGACGAACATCGTCGAACCCGCTTTATTAAAGTTGGTGAAAGAGACGTTAAACTGGCGGCTGAAAGCCGGCACGATATCTTTGGCGAATTTGTCATAGTCATCGAACTTTTTGTCCGCCGCACGCTGGAACATGGGCTCGACGCCCTGAGTAATCAGATTGCCCCAGTCGCGGATTACCGCGTCAACCAACTCCGGCGACATGCCGGCATGATCAATCTTCTTGAATGCTTCCAGGTTGGATTTCAGTAAATCCAGCGCGGCCTGTGATGATTTTTGCTGTTCGTCCGCTTTCTGGTTATCGCCGCTCTGACGATAGTCAATCGCACGCGCCAGTCGGGTCACCATGCGGAAATACTGGTCGTTGCCGGTGTTAACCAAATTCATATTGTTGACCAGCAACGCACTGGTTTTGGAGGTTTCGTTCATGGTCCGGAACGAATACATGGTGTAGACCGAAACAGCAATCCATAACACACAGAAGATGCCAAGCACCCACAGCATGGCTGTGCGAATGGCAATATTTTTTAGGAATTGCATAGTTGACTCCATAAATGGGCTATTGGTCGAGGAGGTAAGTCTTGTTTTGATTTATGCGATGAGAAAGTCTCTCGCTTTGTAAGAAACATTGCTGCACATTTACATTCAATAAAAGCACCATGCTCTGTCATCGTCAAAACTATAGGAATGTTTAGTGTTTTATGTCGTTTAAAAGCTAATAAAAATTAGATATTTAACCAATTATCCATATTTTCAGTCATCTGTACGAATATCGTATTTTAAAAAAATTAAAAAAACATTAAGGGAGTGATGCAAAAACAATCAATTAATCGCTTCCTCGCCATTTCACGATATGGCAACAGATACACGTTTATCCGTCAGACAGTGTCTGCTATTATTAGCGGATCGTGGGTGACGCAAGCACCATACCCTTAAGAATCAAGAGGTTATTTTATCTATGGCTCTCATAGGCATTTTTTTTGGCAGTGACACGGGCAATACCGAAAACATCGCCAAGACGATCCAGCAACAACTGGGCAGCGACGTCGCCGAACTGCACGACATTGCCAAAAGCAGCAAAGAAGATCTTGAGCGTTTCGACATCCTGCTGCTGGGTATTCCAACCTGGTATTACGGCGAAGCGCAGTGTGACTGGGATGACTTCTTCCCTACGCTGGAAGAGATTGATTTTGCCGGCAAGCTGGTCGCCATCTTCGGTTGCGGCGATCAGGAAGACTATGCGGAGTACTTCTGTGACGCCATGGGCACCATTCGCGATATTATCGAGCCGCGTGGCGCCAATATCGTCGGTCACTGGCCGACCGAAGGCTATTACTTCGAAGCCTCAAAAGGTCTGGCGGATGACACCCACTTTATCGGTCTGGCCATCGATGAAGATCGTCAGCCGGAGCTGACCAGCGAACGCGTCTCCAACTGGGTCAAGCAAATCAGCGAAGAGCTGAACCTGAAAGCACTGCAGGCCTGATTCATCTATGGCTCTGATACCGATGTATTCAGAGCCATATCTATATAGATATGGCTCTGATACCGATGTATTCAGAGCCATATCTATATAGATAGACAAAACCTATCACAATCAGTGATACATTTTTTTAACTTTTCATTCCGACAGGGTACAATACCCACTCGGTCAGCCGGTTGCGTTTAATGACCTGTCTTGGCGTACAATATGTCTCTCGCAGGGAACAACTCTGAATACAGAGAGTTAGCAAGAATCATATTGTAAAAGTTCCGTGGTTTTCATTTCGACGGCGCGGTTCTATAATTGAGACACAGTGACCTTTTTTAAGCCGACCGATGATACTAGGCTAATAGCCTCCCAGATAAAGCAAGTAACAGGACTAAATCCGCATGACTGACAACAATACCGCATTAAAGAAGGCTGGCCTGAAAGTCACACTTCCACGACTGAAAATTCTGGAAGTGCTTCAGGATCCTCAATGCCACCACGTCAGCGCGGAAGACTTATACAAAAAGCTGATTGATATGGGGGAAGAGATTGGTCTGGCTACCGTTTACCGCGTGCTTAACCAGTTTGACGACGCCGGCATCGTTACCCGTCATAACTTCGAAGGCGGCAAGTCGGTTTTCGAACTCACGCAGCAGCACCATCATGATCATCTGATCTGTCTGGATTGCGGCCGGGTGATTGAATTCAGCGACGAGTCTATCGAAGCGCGCCAGCGTGAGATCTCCGAGAAACACGGCATCAAACTGACCAACCACAGCCTGTATTTGTACGGCCATTGCAGTAGCGGCGATTGCCGTGAAGACGACAATGCGCACAACGAACGCTAATCACTCGATGCAGAGAAAAAATAAAACCGCCGCGGCGGTTTTATTTTTGTCTTTTTCCCGGTAGCCGGGCGGCTGTTACCCCGCCCAACTGTCCCGCAAACCGACCGTGCGGTTAAACACCAGATTATCCGCGCTGGAATAAACGCGATCGGCGCAGAAATACCCTTCACGCTCAAACTGATAGGCTTTTTCAACTTCAGCCTGACCCAGACTGGCTTCCACAAAGCCCTGGGCGACAGTCAGCGAATCCGGGTTGATGGTGGAGAGAAAATCCTCCGCCGCGCCGGGGTTAGCCACGCTGAACAGACGGTCATACAGACGGAACTGCGCCGGCAGTGCATGAGCCGCCGATACCCAGTGGATCACGCCTTTCACTTTACGGCCGTCAGCCGGATCTTTGCTCAGGGTTTCCGTATCGCAGCTGCAGTAAATCGTGGTGATCACGCCCTGCTCGTCTTTATCAATGTGCTCAGCCTTAATGACATAGGCGTTACGCAGGCGCACTTCTTTGCCCAGCACCAAACGTTTGTACTGCTTGTTGGCTTCTTCGCGGAAATCAGCGCGATCGATATACACCTCGCGGCTGAACGCCACCTGGCGCGATCCCATTTCCGGTTTATTGGGATGATTGGGCATAGTAAGCCACTCTTCATGCCCTGCCGGCAGGTTCTCAATCACTACCTTCACCGGATCCAGCACCGCCATCGCCCGTGGCGCGTTCTCGTTCAGATCGTCGCGAATGCAGGATTCCAGCGCCGCCATCTCCACGGTGTTGTCCTGCTTGGTGACGCCGATACGACGACAGAACTCACGAATGGACGCCGCAGTGTATCCGCGACGACGCAAGCCGGAGATAGTCGGCATACGCGGATCGTTCCAGCCTTCCACCACTTTCTCGTTCACCAGCTGGTTCAGTTTACGCTTGGACATCACCGCGTATTCCAGATTCAGGCGGGAAAACTCATACTGCCGCGGGTGGGCAGGAATGGAGATATTATCCAGCACCCAGTCATACAGGCGGCGGTTGTCCTGAAATTCCAGCGTACACAGCGAATGGGTGATACCTTCCAGCGCATCGGAAATGCAGTGGGTGAAATCGTACATCGGGTAAATGCACCATTTGTTGCCGGTCTGATGGTGCTCGGCAAATTTGATGCGGTACAGCACCGGATCGCGCATAACGATGAACGGCGAGGCCATATCGATTTTGGCGCGCAGGCACGCCGTGCCTTCAGCGAAACCGCCGCTGCGCATTTTCTCGAACAGCGTCAGGTTTTCTTCGACGCTACGGTCGCGGTACGGGCTGTTTTTACCCGGCGAGGTCAGGGTGCCGCGGTATTCGCGGATCTGCTCCGGCGTCAACTCATCGACATACGCCAACCCTTTATTAATCAGTTCAATCGCGTAAAAGTGCAGCTGATCAAAATAATCAGACGAGTAGCGAACGTTGCCGCTCCAGGAAAAACCCAGCCACTGAACGTCATGCTTGATGGACTCAACGTACTCGATATCTTCTTTTACCGGGTTGGTATCATCAAAGCGCAGGTTGCACTTGCCGTTGTAATCTTCGGCAATGCCAAAGTTCAGGCAGATGGACTTGGCGTGACCGATGTGCAGGTAGCCGTTCGGCTCCGGCGGAAAACGCGTCTGAATATGGTCGTGTTTGCCGGTAGCCAGATCTTCATCAATGATCTGGCGAATAAAGTTGGTTGGGCGGGCTTCAGCCTCACTCATGCTTGGTTCCTCAAATGCGAAAAAACAACCCATAACCACTAATGATCCAACAAGCCACGCTGGGAAACAACCGTTTGTTTCACGAAAGTTTAAGATAAAAAAACGGAGCGTACGTCTCCGTATGCTCCGTTTCCCAACATCTGACAACCATGGGGCGTCGCCGAATTATTCCTGCGACACCTCGCGTAACGCCGCCGCAATGTTTTCCGCCTGAGTGCCAACCACAATCTGCACGCTTTGCTTGTTGAGACGAATGACCCCGGCCGCCCCCAGCTTGCGGGCAGCGGGTTCATCCACCAGGCCGGAATCCTTCACGCTCAGGCGCAAGCGGGTAATACAGGCATCAATTCCGGTCAGATTATCCTTGCCGCCGATAGCCTGCAGGTAACCTCGCGCCACCGACTGGCTGTTGCCGGCAGGAGCGGCGGTTCCCTCGGATGAGGACTGCGCCGCGGCGGCGTCACGCCCCGGCGTCATCAGGTTAAAACGGGTGATGGTGAAGCGGAACACCACATAATAGATGACAAAGAACGCGGCGCCTTGCAGCAGCAGCATGTACCAGTTCGTCGCCAGCGGGTTGCGCGAAGACAACACCATATCCACCAGACCGGCGCTGAAACCAAAACCGGCAATCCAGTGCATGCTGGCCGCGATGAATACCGAAATCCCGGTCAGTACGGCATGCAGCACATACAGCACTGGCGCCACAAACATGAAGGAGAACTCCAGCGGTTCGGTAATGCCGGTGAAGAAGGCTGCAAACGCCGCCGCCACCATAATCCCCGCCACCCGACTGCGGTTTTCCGGACGAGCGCAGTGATAAATCGCCAGCGCCGCCCCCGGCAGGCCAAACATCATGATCGGGAAGAAACCGGCCTGATAGCGCCCGGTAATACCGGGAACAGCTTTGCCGGCGTCAATCGCCTGCTGCCCGCTGAGGAAGTTAGGAATATCGTTGATGCCGGCCACATCAAACCAGAACACCGAGTTCAGCGCATGGTGCAGCCCCACCGGAATCAGCAGACGGTTAAAGAAGGCATAGATACCGGCGCCGACCGATCCCAGTTGCTGAATATGCTCGCCAAAGGAAACCAGCGCGTTGTAGATCACCGGCCAGACGTACATCAGCACGAACGCCACCACGATCATCAGCATCGAAACCAGAATCGGCACCAGGCGGCGACCGCTGAAAAAAGAGAGCGCCTTGGGCAATTCGACCTGGCTGTAACGGTTGTATAGTTCGGCGGAAATGATCCCGACCAGAATACCGATGAACTGGTTTTCAATCTTACCGAACGCTTTTGGCACCTCCGCCAGTGGGATGTGCTGAATCATCGACACCGCCGCAGGCGAACACAATGTCGTCAGCACCAGATAGCCGACAAAACCGGACAACGCCGCGGCGCCGTCTTTATCTTTCGACATACCGTAGGCGACGCCGACCGCAAACAGCACCGCCATATGCTCGATAATGGCGGCGCCGGACTTGATCAACAGCGCGGCCAGCGCGCTTTCACTGCCCCAGCCGACCGGATCAATCCAGTAACCCACCCCCATCAGGATGGCGGCTGCGGGCAACGTGGCGACCGGCACCATCAGGGCGCGGCCTACTTTTTGTAAATAACCGAGTGTACTCACCTTCCCCTCTCTTTCCCTTACGGGCAAAAATTGTCTGTCAGCCTTGTTATAGAATCACCCGCCAGCTATATGGGCCTGGCAAGAGTGCCAAAAAAATAATTCGTTACGCAAATTAATAACGGTGATTATGTGATAATTATCACCACAAAAGCACATACAAAATGTTTATGGCGCGGCATTAACACAACTTATTTTAAGACTAAAAAAAACGCGCTACACTAGCCCCAGATAAATTCCGAAACGTGGTGCGGGCATATTACCTGACGGCCATGCTATCCGACTGCGTTTACCCGATGAATAATTGCCTTCGCTAACCGATTGCCTGAGGAGAGCCCCATGAGACTGATTCCGCTAACGACCCCCGCCGAGGTTGGCAAATGGGCCGCCCGCTATATCGCCGAGCGCATCAACGCCTTCAACCCGACGGCGGAGCGCCCATTCGTGCTCGGCCTGCCGACCGGCAGTTCGCCGCTGGAAGCTTACAAATCCCTGATTGCGCTGTACGATGCCGGTCAGGTCAGCTTCAAACATGTCGTCACCTTCAATATGGATGAATACGTCGGGTTGCCGGCGAACCATCCGGAAAGCTACCGCACCTTCATGTACCAGAATTTTTTCAATCACGTTGATATTCCGGAAGGAAACATTAACCTGTTGAACGGCAACGCGGAAGATATCGCCGCCGAGTGTCAGCGTTATGAAGAAAAAATCAAGTCTTACGGCAAGATTCATCTGTTCATGGGCGGCGTCGGCAACGATGGCCACATCGCTTTCAACGAACCGGGTTCTTCTCTGGTGTCCCGCACACGTATCAAGACCCTGACGGAAGAGACCCGTATCGCCAATTCCCGTTTCTTTGGCGGCGACGTCAATCAGGTGCCCAAATATGCCCTGACGGTGGGTGTCGGTACGTTGCTGGATGCGGAAGAAGTGATGATTCTGGTCAGCGGCCGCCATAAGGCGCAGGCGCTTCAGGCCGCGGTGGAAGGCAACGTTAACCACATGTGGACCATCAGCTGTCTGCAGTTGCACGCCAAAGCGCTGATGGTGTGTGACGAACCGTCCACAATGGAGCTGAAAGTGAAAACCGTGAAATATTTCCGCGAGCTGGAAGCTGAAAATCTCAAAAATCTGTAATCGGTGAGCCAGGAGCTTATAGATGTACGCTTTAACCAACGGCCGTATTTTTACCGGCCATCAGATCCTTGACGGCCATGCGGTCGTCGTCGCCGACGGTTTGATCGAGGCAGTCTGCCCGACACGCGAACTGCCCGATAACCTGCCCCGGCGCGATCTCGCCGGCGCATTACTGGCCCCTGGCTTTATCGACCTGCAATTGAACGGCTGCGGCGGCGTCCAGTTCAACGACGCGCTGAACAATCTTTCCGTCAAAACGCTGGAAACCATGCAGCGGGCCAACGAAAAATCCGGCTGCACCAGCTTTTTGCCGACGTTGATCACCTCTTCCGACGAGTTCATGCGCCACAGCATCGGCGTGATGCGCGCCTGGCTCGCCCAGCATCGCCATCAGGCGCTTGGGCTGCATCTGGAAGGTCCCTGGCTCAACCCGGTGAAGAAAGGCACCCATGACGCCGCCTTTATCCGCCAGCCGGACGAGTCATTACTCAATTATCTGTGCGATAACGCCGATGTGATCGGCAAAATCACGCTGGCCCCGGAAATGGTATCGACGACGGTTATCCGGCAGCTGACCGCCGCAGGTATCGTGGTGTCCGCCGGTCACTCCAACGCCACCTGGGAACAAGCCAAACAAGGCTTTGCCGCCGGTATTCGCTTTGCCACTCACCTGTTCAACGCTATGCCGGCCCTTGCCGGGCGCGAACCCGGTCTGGTCGGCGCCGTCTATGACGCGCCGGAAGTCTACTGCGGCATCATCGCCGACGGCCGCCATGTCAGTTGGGCCAACATCCGCAACAGCAAACGCATCAAGGGCGACAAACTGGTGCTGGTCACCGACGCCACCGCGCCGGCCGGTTCCGACATCGACCGGTTCACATTTGCCGGTAAAACCATATACTACCGCGACGGCATTTGCGTGGATGAGCACGGCACCCTGAGCGGTTCGGCGCTCACCATGATCGATGCCGTGCGCAATTGCGTAGAACACGCGGGTATCGCTCTGGACGAGGTGCTAAGAATGGCGACGCTCTACCCGGCGAGAGCCATCGGAGAAGACCACCGACTGGGAAGCATTGAGACGGGCCACGTGGCTAACCTGACGGTATTGACCCGCGATTTTGACATCCTCAATACGTTTGTTAATGGTGAAGAAGTCTTTCATAAACAGTAAAACGTATTGCATCGACACGAGTAATGCGTCATGACCACAGGCGGACAAACCCAGATAGGGAACATTGATCTGGTCAAACAACTCAACAGTGCGGTCGTGTACCGCTTGATCGATCAGCAGGGCCCTATTTCCCGGATTCAGATTTCAGAGCAGAGCCAGCTTGCTCCCGCCAGTGTTACCAAAATTACCCGCCAGTTGCTGGAGCGCGGTCTGATCAAAGAAGTGGATCAGCAAGCGTCAACCGGCGGGCGCCGCGCCATTTCCATCATTTCCGAAACGCGGCCGTTTCATACCGTCGCGGTGCGGCTTGGCCGCCACGACGCCACCCTCGCCTTATACGACCTGCAAGGTAAACGGCTGGAAGAAGAGCACTGCAACCTGCCGGAAAACACCCAGGATACGCTGGAAAGCGCGCTGTTCACGGTTATCGATCAGTTCATTGCCCGTCACCAACGTCGTATCCGCGAGCTGATCGCCATTTCGGTGGTGCTGCCGGGATTGGTCGACCCCATCGCCGGCGTGGTGCGTTATATGCCGCACATCAGCGTGGACAACTGGCCTCTGGTGGATAATCTCGAACGGCATTTCAACGTGCACAGCTTTGTCGGCCACGATATTCGCAGCCTGGCGCTGGCCGAGCATTACTTCGGCGCAACCCGTGACTGTCAGGACTCGTTGCTGGTGCGGGTTCACCGCGGCGTGGGTGCCGGCATTCTGGTCAACGGCAAAATCTTTCTCGGCAGCAACAGCAATGTCGGGGAAATCGGCCATATCCAGATCGACCCGTTGGGCGACCGCTGCCACTGCGGCAACTTCGGTTGTCTGGAAACGGTAGTGTCGAACGGCGCGCTGGAGCAACGGGCCCGTGATTTATTGCAGCAGGGATTTCCCAGCAAGCTGACGCTGGATAACTGCCAGATCGCCGATATCTGCAAAGCCGCCAACCGGGGTGACCTTCTGGCCCGTGAACTGATCGAGGCCGCCGGGCAACATCTGGGCAAAGCCATTTCGATTGCCGTCAACCTGTTCAATCCGCAGCGGGTGGTCATCGCCGGTGAAATTACCGGCGCGGACAAAATTCTGCTGCCCGCCATTCAACGCTGTATCAACGCACAGGTGCTGAAAGACTTTCGGCAAAACCTGCCGGTAGTCGTCTCCGAATTGCAGCACTTATCCGCCATCGGCGCCTTTGCGCTGGTGAAACGCGCGATGCTGAATGGCGTATTACTGCAACGTCTGCTTGAAAATCAGTAGGTTTAGTTTTCTGCTATAAGGCCGGATTATGAGATCGCTAAAAATCCGGCGCCTTCTCTCTGCCGTTTTGAATAAAACCCAATAAATCACACCAAAAATTACATATTCACCATCACAATGGCTTTTTTCATTAAATGATATTGAACTGCCATCCCCTTTTGATGCTAAATCAGTGTTACCGATACGGCGGCGAGTCACCCTCTGAGGTGAGATACGGCAAGGAAAAGCGCTGATTACCGCCATACACTTTGACTGTTTCACGTTGTGATGCGTGGATAAAGGGAGCCTCTTGTATGTGTTCTATTTTTGGTGTGCTTGATCTGAAAACCGATCCGGTTGAATTGCGCAAAAAAGCGCTGGAATTGTCCCGTCTGATGCGTCACCGCGGCCCGGACTGGTCTGGTGTTTACGCCAGCGACAAAGCCATTCTGGCGCATGAGCGTCTGTCCATCGTCGACGTCAACACCGGCGCTCAACCGCTTTACAACCAGGCGCACACCCACGTTCTGGCCGTGAACGGCGAAATTTACAACCATCAGGCTCTGCGTCAGCAATACGGCGACCGCTATCAGTTCCAGACCGGTTCCGATTGCGAAGTGATTCTGGCGCTGTATCAGGAAAAAGGTCCGGAATTTCTGGACGAATTGCGCGGTATGTTCGCCTTTGCCCTGTATGACAGCGAAAAAGACGCCTATCTGATCGGCCGCGATCACCTGGGCATCATCCCGCTTTATATGGGCTATGACGAACACGGCAACTTCTACGTGGCGTCTGAGATGAAAGCGCTGGTGCCGGTGTGCCGCACCATCAAAGAATTCCCGGCCGGCAGCTACCTGTGGAGCCAGGACGGCGAGATTCGCGAATACTATCGTCGCGACTGGTTCGATTTCGACAACGTTAAAGACAACGTGACCGACGCCAACGAACTGCGCGAAGCGCTGGAAGAATCGGTGAAAAGCCACCTGATGTCCGACGTTCCTTACGGCGTGCTGCTGTCCGGCGGGCTGGACTCTTCCATCATTTCCGCCGTCACCAAAAAGTTCGCCGCCCGTCGCGTGGAAGACGACGAGCGCAGCGAAGCCTGGTGGCCGCAGTTGCACTCGTTCGCGGTCGGCCTGGAAGGCGCGCCTGACCTGAAAGCCGCGCGCGATGTCGCAGAACATCTGGGCACCGTGCACCACGAAATCCATTTCACGGTACAGGAAGGTCTGGACGCCATCCGCGACGTGATTTACCACATCGAAACCTATGACGTCACCACCATCCGCGCCTCAACGCCGATGTACCTGATGTCCCGTAAAATCAAGGCGATGGGTATCAAGATGGTGCTGTCCGGCGAAGGTTCGGACGAAGTATTCGGCGGCTATCTCTACTTCCACAAAGCGCCGAACGCGAAAGAATTTCATGAAGAAACCGTGCGTAAACTGCTGGCGCTGCACCAGTATGACTGCGCCCGCGCCAACAAAGCGATGTCCGCCTGGGGCGTCGAAGCCCGCGTGCCGTTCCTGGACAAGAAATTCCTGGACGTAGCGATGCGCATCAACCCGAAAGACAAAATGTGCGGCAACGGCAAGATGGAAAAACACATCCTGCGCGAGTGCTTCGAATCCTATCTGCCGCACAGCGTGGCCTGGCGCCAGAAAGAGCAGTTCTCTGACGGCGTGGGCTACAGTTGGATCGACTCTCTGAAAGAGGTCGCGGCCAAACAGATTTCCGACCAGCAACTGGAAACCGCGCACTTCCGTTTCCCGTACAACACGCCGACCACCAAGGAAGGCTACCTGTACCGCGAAATTTTTGAAGAACTGTTCCCGGTCCCAAGTGCGGCTGAATGCGTCCCCGGCGGTCCTTCTGTGGCCTGTTCGTCCGCCAAGGCGATTGAGTGGGATGAATCTTTCAAAAAGATGGATGATCCGTCGGGTCGCGCCGTCGGCGTGCACCAGTCCGCCTACCAATAATCGGTTTCATTTTACTGTTTTAAACGGGCCCTTAGCGGCCCGTTTTTCTTATGGAATACAGCCAAAAGCCTGCTTTCTGACGCTTTTCTCACCATACTGTTCATAACCCAAACAAACAGCGCGAATACGCCGTTTTTAGGGAAAAAATGTGTTGACGCCAAAAGACCAACTCCGCATAATGCGCCCCGCAACGCCGATGAAGGTGACGCGGAAAAGATGGCTACGTAGCTCAGCTGGTTAGAGCACAGCACTCATAATGCTGGGGTCACAGGTTCGATTCCCGTCGTAGCCACCATTTTTTCCTGCGGGAGTGGCGAAATTGGTAGACGCACCAGATTTAGGTTCTGGCGCCGCAAGGTGTGCGAGTTCAAGTCTCGCCTCCCGCACCATTACCTTTGTCGGTGTAGAAAACCAAAGCGTCAGCCTAGGTATGCAATAGTTTTATTGGGGTATCGCCAAGCGGTAAGGCAGCGGGTTTTGATCCCGCCACTCCCAGGTTCGAATCCTGGTACCCCAGCCATGAATCAAGTGAGACACGTCATACGATGTGCGCCCTGTTGGGGTATCGCCAAGCGGTAAGGCAGCGGATTCTGATTCCGCCATCCCGAGGTTCGAATCCTCGTACCCCAGCCATATTCAGTCATGAAGCCAACGGCTTCTGACCGTGCAGTAATTTGGCTACGTAGCTCAGCTGGTTAGAGCACA
>JAAIGE0100402569.1_pt1 | contig 22881 bp, 20 predicted proteins | sample 6487951 | NCBI WGS metagenome assembly JAAIGE01 (sample SAMN13974128, study PRJNA590717) | phyllosphere metagenome | biome: tomato field; feature: multiple bacterial spot infested tomato fields; material: tomato leaves; isolation source: leaves from tomato fields | host: Solanum lycopersicum ...
CGATGCAGCCCTACTACCTGGTGCGGGCTCTGGGCGGGGTTCTGTTCCTGATCGGCGCGCTGATCATGGCCTACAACCTCTCCAGGACGATCCTGGGCCATGAGACGATCCTGGGCCGCGAGGCGGGCGAGCGCAATCCTGTCGCCGACGCCGCCCTGGTCCCGGCCGAATAGCCCGTCCGCCCCGCCGGCACGGCGGGCCCACCTCCGAAATTCCAAGCGAAAGCACCCGGCCATGGCCATTGCCCAGCCCGGCCTCTGGAAGAGGCACGAATTCTTCGAGAAGAACTCGATCCTGCTGCTGATCGGCATCCTGATCATCGTCGCCATCGGCGGCCTGATCGAGATCGTCCCGCTGTTCTACCTGAAGAGCACCATCGAGGCGGCGGCGGGAATGCGGCCCTACACGCCGCTGGAACTAGCCGGCCGCAACGTCTACGTGCGGGAGGGCTGCTACCTCTGCCACAGCCAGATGGTGCGGCCGATGCGCGACGAGGTCGAGCGCTACGGCCATTTCTCGCTGGCCACCGAGTCAATGTACGACCACCCGTTCCAGTGGGGCTCGAAGCGCACCGGGCCCGACCTCGCCCGGGTCGGCGGAAAGTATTCCGATGCCTGGCACCGCGAGCACCTCAAGGACCCGCGTGCCGTCGTCCCCGGCTCGATCATGCCGGCCTACGCCTTCCTCGACCGGCCCCTCGACGCCGATTCCATCGCCGACGACCTGACGGCGAATGCCAGGCTCGGCGTGCCCTATCGCCCGGAGATGATCCTGCGGGCGCAAGGCGATCTCGCCGCCCAGCTCGATCCCGACGGAGCCGATGCCGGCTTCCAGCAGCGCTACCCCGGCGCCGTCCTGCACGCGCCGGGCGAGAAGGGCCGCGCCACCGAGCTCGACGCCCTGGTCGCCTATCTCCAGGTGCTCGGCACGATGGTCGATTTCAAGCTCTACGACGACAAGACGAATCTGAGGTGACCGCCGTGACCTACGATCTCGCTTCCCGCTTCGCCCAGACGAGCGGCCTTCTCTACTTCGTCGCCTTGTTTGCCGGCGCCACCCTCTACGCGCTCTGGCCGCGCAACCAGGGCCGGTTCGACGCCGCCGCCCGCCTGCCCCTCGACGAGGAGTGAGCCTCGTGACCGACCTCAAGTCTTCCCATCCCGAGACCACCGGACACGAGTGGGACGGCATCGCCGAGTACAACAACCCGCTGCCGCGCTGGTGGCTGTATTCACTGTATGCCACCATCGTCTGGGCCTTCGGCTACTGGATCGTCTATCCGGCCTGGCCGCTGGTGTCGGACCACACCCGCGGCCTCCTCGGCTACTCGTCCCGCGCCGCCGTGCTGGCCGACGTCGCGGCCACGAAGGCGGCGCGCGCCAAGCTCGGCCAGGAGACGCTCGCCACCGCCGATCTCGCCGCGATCGAAGCCGACCCGACCCTGCTGCCGCTCGCGCTCGCCACCGGCAAGGCGGCCTTCGGCGACAATTGCGCCGGCTGCCACGGCACCGCCGCGACCGGCCGCACCGGCTATCCCAACCTCCAGGACGACGACTGGCTCTGGGGCGGGGGTCTCGAGACGATCGCCGAGACGATCCGCGTCGGCATCCGCTCGGGCCACGCCGACACCCGCGCGGGCGAGATGCCGGCCTTCGGCCGCGACGGAATCCTCAAGCGCGACGAGGTCGAGACGGTGGCGAACTACGTCCTGTCCCTGTCGACCATTTTCCTGGTCTATAGCGGATCGTCGATCGCGGGTGCGTTCTTCTCCACCGCGGCGGGCAATCGCTGGAATTCCGCGGCACCGGCCCTGTGTGGTCGCTGCAGGAACTGCACAAGGAGCTGGACATCGCCGAGCACGAAATGCCGGGCCTGATGTCGATCCGCCGCAAGCATGCGCAGGCCAAGCCGCTGAAGGACGTCCGCATCACCGGCTCGCTGCACATGACGATCCAGACCGCCGTGCTGATCGAAACGCTCAAGGACATCGGCGCCGACGTGCGCTGGGCCTCGTGCAACATCTTCTCCACCCAGGACCACGCCGCCGCTGCGATCGCCGCGACCGGCACCCCCGTGTTCGCCTGGAAGGGCGAGACGCTGGAAGAGTACTGGGACTGCACCCTGGACGCGCTGACCTTCACCCTGCCCGACGGCACCCTCACCGGCCCGGAGCTGGTGGTGGACGACGGTGGCGACGTCACCCTGCTGATCCACAAGGGCTATGAGCTCGAGAACGGCAGCACCTGGGTGGACGAGCCGGCCTCCTCGCACGAAGAGGGCGTCATCAAGGCGTTGCTCAAGCGCGTGGCCGTCGAGCGCCCGGGCTACTGGGGCCGCGTGGTCAAGGACTGGAAGGGCGTCTCCGAAGAGACCACCACCGGCGTGCACCGCCTGTACCAGATTGCCGAAGCCGGCAAGCTGCTGATCCCGGCCATCAACGTCAACGACTCGGTCACCAAGAGCAAGTTCGACAACCTGTACGGCTGCCGCGAGTCGCTGGCCGATGGCCTCAAGCGCGCGATGGACGTGATGCTGGCCGGCAAGGTTGCCGTGGTCTGCGGCTACGGCGATGTCGGCAAGGGCAGCGCCGCCTCGCTGCGCGCCTATGGCGCCCGCGTGATCGTCACCGAAATCGACCCGATCTGCGCATTGCAGGCGTCGATGGAAGGCTTCGAAGTCAACACCATCGAATCTACCCTGGGCCGTGCCGACATCTATGTCACCACCACCGGCAACAAGGACATCATCACCGTCGAGCACCTGCAGGCGATGAAGGACCAGGCCATCGTCTGCAACATCGGCCACTTCGACAACGAGATCCAGGTCGATGCGCTCAAGGCGCTGAAGGACGTGCAGAAGATCAACATCAAGCCGCAGGTGGACAAGTACGTGTTCCCCAATGGCAACGCGATCTTCCTGCTGGCCGATGGCCGCCTAGTGAACCTGGGCTGCGCCACCGGCCACCCGAGCTTCGTGATGTCCAACTCGTTCGCCAACCAGACCCTGGCTCAGATCGACCTGTGGGAAAAGCGCGACACCTACGAGAAGAAGGTCTACATCCTGCCCAAGCACCTGGATGAAGAAGTTGCGCGTCTGCACCTGGAAAAGATCGGCGTGAAGCTGACCACCCTCACCAAGGACCAGGCCGACTACCTCGGCGTGCCGGTGGAAGGCCCGTTCAAGCCGGATCATTACCGCTACTGAGACGTGGGCGCATGTTCGCCCATCCTCGACAGTGTCAATCAACGGGCGCCGCAAGGCGCCCGTTGTGCTTCAAGGCCATGATCGGCACGACGTCGAAGCTGAATCTGCGCACGCGTTGCACTACGCGTTGTCGCCTGCGCTGTGGTCGGCCGAACGTGACAGACCGCGCGGCGGCCAGGGCCACGACACGCCGACATTTGCTGCAGCCGCTATTGACCGATCTTCGCCGATGGCACTGTCAGCCGCGTGCGCTCGCCTCGTCCGCATCCATCGCAGCAGGCTCATACACGGAGATCTGGCTACGGCTGCGCGCAGTGTAGGGCTGCCCGCTCCAATCGCCCCATCTGGCCCGCAAGCGCAAGCCGGCGATCCGTGCCATCAGATCCAGCTCGGAAGGCCAGAGGTAGCGATAGCGATCGTTGAAGACGCGGGTCGCCGACTCCCCGATCATCACGATGCGCTGCTGGATCAGCTGCCGGGCCGGATCGGCGCTGGAGCACATCAGCATCACCGGCACCTCGCCCTCGTCCAGGGCCGGCGCCTCCAACGACCTCACTTTGCCGTCCGCCAGCAAGGTCTCCGCCTGCGGCACCATCGTCTGCAGGACGAACACGCCGGACGTTGCCAGGCGCTCGCGCACCGCGCGCAGGCAACGCAATTGGTCGTCCTGCGTCAACAGATAGCCGAGCGAATACACCGAATAGATCAGGTCGAACGGCCCGGCGACCGGGACATCGACAAAATCGGCGCAGACCAGGGTCAGTCGCTCTGCACCGGGCTTGGCACGCAGCATGTCCAACATGCCAGGCGAGTTGTCGATGCCGCAGACCGCCGCGCCGCCAGCCGCCAGCGGCAGCGCGATACGGCCGGTGCCGATCCCCAACTCCAGCGCCGTGCCACTGCCGACCAGTGCCGCCAATGCCTGCGCACACTGCGCTGCACTGGCAGCGGCCCAGTGGTCCCTCAGGCGATCGTAGTATTGCGACACCTGATCGTAGGCGTGCGCCGACGATGCATCCATGCCCCTCTCCGCGAAAGAGTCGCTGGCCACCCTAAGCAACCATCCCGGTCGTCGCATGCGCCGCCGACGCAACATCGCCGGTGGCGAGCCAATGCGCGCACTCGGTGCCAAGCTCGGCGACAACACGCTGGCGATAGGCCGCATCGACTGCCGGTGCCAGTCGGTCACGCCACCGCCCATTGAGACCTTGATTGAAGAAGGCTCGGCCGCCGTCGCGCCAGAAACCGGCGCCCTGTGGAACGTAGCGCGCCGCGTGCGCGCGCATGTAGTCCAGACTGCAGTGCGCCAGCACGCGCTCGCAGCACTGGGCATCCAGCGGGATATCCAGGAATGCGGCAATGCGCCGCACTTGCGCAGGCAGGTCATGCAGCAACGCGGCGTAATGCACCAGCAGCACGTTGTCGTAATCGCGCAGCGCCCACCAGGAACGCACGCCCTCCCAGAACGGCCACAGCGGCGCACCATCGGCGCGCATCCAGTTCTGGAAATAGTCCTCCACCGAGCACGTGGGCGGCGGCATGACCTTCAATTTACCGTTGCTGGAGGGCTCCGCATCCAGACGCGCCTGTGCATCCGCGCTGACTGCTCGCTGATGGTCGTACAGGCTCCAGACGATGTCGCGCGCATCGCGGCCGACGTAGAGATAGCGGGCGCGTTCGGATAGCACCAGCGCATCGGCGGGCAGATGGGTTTTCACGAAGCGGCGATGGCGTTGCTCGGCGAGCAGCCGCTGCTTGGTGGCCTTGTCCGGATACACCGAGTCGAACCAGGGCGACAGCCGCGAGACCTCGATCTCCTCGGCGCCGCCGAAGATCAGTTGCGCGACGATCTGCTGCACCCAGGTCGTCCCTGCCTTGGCATAGCTGGCGATGACGACATCGTCGTCGCGAAAGGCGAAGTCGTTCCAGACTGTCGAGTCGAAAAAGCGACTGGGATATTCGCGCTGCTTGGAGGGCATGCCCACATCGGCGTCCTGTCGGTTGTCATCGCATCGGGCTCATCGGATATGCACGCGTGAACACTTCGCAACCGCATGATCCGCATCCGCGCCTGGCTCCAAGTCCCGGCAAGACGGCATAACGTCTGCCGCACATCCGCACATCCGCACATCCGCACACTGCACTTGCAGCACATCGGTGACCTGCGGCAGCGCGCATCGCCGTCGCCGACGATGCGCGTGCATGTGGGCCATCCGGCAAAGCCTGCCCTGGCATTGCAGTCACTGCGTGTAGATATACGCCACCTTGCGCGGACCAAACATTTTTAGAATCTTCGAAAACACGAGTGACAGCATGGCTTTGGCAGTTTTCATCACGCGCACCTCTTCTGGAAGTTTCAGAAATGGCGAACTCTGACATTCGCCTTATTCAGGCTAGCAATAGTCATATGGCCAATCAACGTTATGGTTGGTACTTTATTTTTAAAATCAAATTATCGGGCATGTGTCGCAGAATAAGCCACGCAATTTGCGTTTATCCGAACAGATCTTCGCGCAGGTACTCCAGATATTCGCGCACATGTCGCTCGCGTGCGGCAACGTCGTCCGGCAGACGCAAGCCGCGCGTAAACCAACGCAGCCGCGGCCGTGCGTGCAAGTGTGGGTAAGGCTTGTGCGGCAGCGGTACGCCGAGGAAGCTGCATAGTGGCGCCCAGCCTTGCCGAGCCGAAAATACCAGCAGCCGTTCGGCTGGCACCGTATCGATCACCGCCTGATTCCAGCGATTGAAGTAGTCGACCATGAAGGCGCGGTCCTGACTGCGCCCGCCCATCTGCTGCTTCAAGAACGTACTGAATGTTTCGCCTTCGGGGCCGACGAAGGTGCTCTTTCTGCCCGGCATCAGGATGGTCTGGGTCACCGACTCGAACCAGCTGTCGGGATCGCGCACCGTCAGGACGACCTTGGCCTGCGGATATACCTCAATCAATTGCCGCCAGTAATAGCAACCAGGATGGTCGGTGCTCGAACGGTAGCCGGCGAAGATGGTCGACCAGTCTGCGGCACCGCGCTCGGCGGCATTCCACAGCGGCAGTGCCGTACGCATGTTCGCGGCGACCTCCGTGGCGTGATAACACGGTCCAAATCCCAAATGTTCCAGCGCGAACTTCAGCGACAGCGTCCCGGTTCGGCCTAGGCCAGCACCAAGCACTTCTAACGACATGGCGATTCTCCGATCCGTTACACGCAGGGCGGCAACCTAGCACGCAGCCGTGGCGTACGTCCCGGCATTGGCAGTCAGGATGGATGTGGCAACTACACGCGCCATGCGCGATTTAAGTGGCGGACAAGAACGCGGATCGCAACGACGCGCTCACCCGCGCCAATTGGCATTGCGCTCCCAGAACGCCACGCTACGCCGATACGCCTCGCGGTCCAGCGGCGTGCCCGAGCCGCCCTCTTCCACGCCCAGCGCATTGCGCAACATGGTGATCGGTGCCATCGGAATCTCGTCCGGCTCTGCGGTGTACAGACAACCCACCACACCCCAGTCTGCCTCGATGGGCGTGCCTTCTTTGGCCAACTGCTTACGGCTGTAGAGGATGGGCAGCAGATAGGCGGCCACCGGTGGCTCGACACCTTCGAACCACCGCACCAGCACGGCCAATTCCTGCGTGCTGCGTGCCTCGTAGCCGGAACGCAGCAGGTGCCGGTTGTCTTCGGTAATGGGAATGGTGAGGCAGCGGGTCGAGGTCCAGTTGCGGTGCACATGCAATTGGCAAAACGGCGCATAGCCCTCGATCACGCGTAGCGGCGCCTCGTCGTTGAGCCGCTGGATGAACTGCTCCGGCGTGCAGTCCTGGATGGCATTGCGACGCCCATCGCGCGGAAACAAGCGGGTGCGGGCGAACTGGGTCAGGACGATCGACATGAGTGGGGTATGCGGCGACAAAGAGCGCCAGGGTAGCGCGCAGGCGTTCGCACGACTACGTTGATCAGCATCAGCCGACCGCGCGGCGATCGGACTGACCCGAGTGCCTGGCCTGGTTCCCGACAGTCACCGAACATGCACCGACAGCATGCAGGTACGCAGCATGCAGCAATGTCGCGCCTGCGGCGGAGCGGGAACCGTCCGGCAATCACCCAACGCGGCCGTTCGCCGGCGCTACCAGATCAAATCGTCCGGCACCTTGAACTGGCTGTAGTACTCGTCATCGCTGTCGGCGGCAGCCGGCGCGCTGTTGCGTCCGTGGTCCAGCACCACCGCATTGGCATCGCGGCTGTAAACCTTGTCGGCGGCCGCGCGCGGAATCAGCTCGAAACCATCACCGTACCGCACGATCACCAGCGCGCCGCTGGCCAACTGGCTGCGCAGCGTCGTGTTGACCAGCACGCTGCGGATCACGCTGCCGTCGTTGAAGCGGTAGTCGATCTCGCCTTCGCGCTTGACCTTGTTGGTCTCCACGATCTGCCGTACCTGCGCGAGCACTTCCTGCTGGCGCACCTGCACGTTGCGCTCTTGGGCCAGCGCACGATCGCGCTCGGCACGCTCGGCCTGCAGGCGCGCCGCATCGATCTTGTCCGTCGCCGCCGGCTGCACCGCCGCGCCCTTGGCATGGCGCTGTTTGACCTGTTCGCGCGCAACCTTGTCCACCTGGGCTTTTTTCACCAGGCCGGCCTTGAGCAGCTGTTCTTGCAATGGATTGCGCATCGGGAGGCCGGGCAGTGGACTGGCGACTAGTTTAACGCGGCCAGCACCGGCCCATCGTCGTGGCCGGGCCGAGCCGTTGGGATCGCCTGCAATCCAGATTGCAGCCATGCCGCTGCCAGGCGCAGCCAGCCGCAGGTTCGGGCTTATCGCCGCTGCGGCGGGCGATCGCTGCTCGGCGCGATGCGGATGCGGCATGCAAGCCGCAAATCGGCACCTTGGCCTTGCCGCACGAGGGCAGCGCAGCGTGCAACGATGACGTGCACACTGCCGGCGGCGAACAGCGAAGCAGCTGATCTGTGTCACCCGCGACGGTCCAGCGAGATTGCAACGGCTGCGTTGCACGCGCCGCATGCTAACGATGAGCATTGCCTATCGCCAAGCCTTGATGTGACAAGGCAAGTGCAGGCGAGATCGCAACGGCCGCGTGGTTCCCTGATTTTTGCGACCAATCGCGCCGTTGGCGCCCAACCCCGCGCCCAGATTGCTGGCCCGCTGCAGTGAATACGTATGCACAACCCCCATGCTGCGCCGCGATGCGCGCTTAGCATCACCGCGCGCTGCACGCCGTGCGCGCGCTTTCCGGAACAGGGGCCGGAAGCCTTGATGCGGGCATCGCGCACTGCGCGTCGGCCTGCGCTTACCACTGGAGATCGATCCGATGCGCAACACGCCTGCTCATGCCCCACCTTCCCTGATACAACGCGGTGCACGTCTCTTGCTGACCGCATTGGCCCTGCTGCTGACCACCGCCAACGCGCAGGCCGATGTCATCCTGCATGCCTTCAACTGGCCGTATGCCACCGTCGAAGCGCGCGCCAAGCAGATTGCCGATGCCGGCTATCGCAAGGTGTTGGTCGCCCCCGCGTACCGCTCCGAAGGAAGCGCGTGGTGGGCGCGCTATCAGCCCCAGGACATTCGCCTGATCGACAACCCGCTCGGCGACACCGCTGCATTCAAGAAGATGGTCCAGGCGCTGGCCAACAACGGCGTGGAAACCTATGCCGACATCGTGTTCAACCACATGGCCAACGAAGCGGCCACGCGTTCGGATCTCAACTACCCGGGCAGCGCGGTGCTGTCGCAGTACGCTGCAAACCCCGGCCGTTACGATTCGCTGCGTCTGTTCGGCACGCTGCAGTCAAACTTCCTCAGCGCCAGCGATTTCGGCCCGGCGCAATGCATCAGCAACTACAACGACGCCTACCAGGTGCGTAATTACCGCATTTGCGGCGGCGGCAGCGATCCAGGCCTGCCGGATCTCGTGGGCAACGACTGGGTGGTGCAGCAACAGCGCGCCTATCTGCAAGCGCTCAAGAGCATTGGCGTGACCGGCTTCCGGGTGGATGCGGCCAAGCACATGACCTTCGACCATCTCAATCGCGTCTTCGATGCCGGCATCCGCTCGGGTGTGTATGTCTTCGGTGAAGTGATTACCGGCGGCGGTACTGGCAATGGCGATTACGACCAGTTCCTGGCGCCGTATCTGCAATCCACGCCGCATGCAGCCTACGACTTTCCGTTGTTCAATGCGGTGCGCAATGCGTTCGCCATCGGCGCCAGCATGCAGCAGCTGGTGGACCCCGCCGCGTCCGGACAGGCATTGCCGGGCAATCGCGCCGTGACCTTTGCAGTGACCCACGACATTCCCAACAACGCCGGCTTCCGCTACGCAATTCTCGACCCGGTGGATGAGACGCTGGCCTACGCATACCTGATCGGTCGCAACGGCGGCATGCCGATGATCTATACCGACAACAACGAAAGCGGCGACAACCGCTGGGTCAACGCCTATCTCCGCGACGACCTGCGCCGCATGATCGGCTTCCATAACGGCGTGCAGGGCACCGACATGCAGGTCTTGTCGTCCAGCTCCTGCCACATCCTGTTCCGTCGCGGCAGCCTGGGCATCGTGGGCATCAACAAGTGCGGCAACCCGGTCACCACCACGGTGGGAATGAACAACAGCGTGTTGTACTGGAATGCCGACTACGTGGACGCGTTGGGCTCGGGCAACGTGGTGCGCATTTCCAGCAGCTCGTACACCTTTACCCTGCCGGCGCGCGGGGCGCGCATGTGGCGCCGCTGAGCAGCCACCACAGCATGGCGGTGGCACTACCTTGCAGTGCTCCCATCGTTTGAAATGGTGACTGCGACGTTGGCGTGCGACGTTGCACGCCAACGCCGCAGGGCGATCAAGGCGAAGCCCCCCGACGCAGCCGGCGTATGGGAGCTTCGTTGTCTTTACGTGCTGGCGCCGATCGACTGCACCAGGATGCCGCGGGGTGCAGTACACGCCCACTCGCATCGATGAACCGCCAACACGCCTTGCAGTCGGCCCGTTTCCTGCGCACCGCGCACCGCGGTGGGCGGACGACGCTGGCAGCGGCGCACGATTGTGTGCCCCGAACCCCGCTTCCATCGATCGCAGTCGGCCGCAGGACCGCTGGCATTGACCAGCGGTGTTCACCGTTGGCGAGCGGCAGAACGACTTACCAGGCGAACGCTGCGGTGACCTGGCGTGCGCCGAGCATGAACGCATCTGCCACGTGTACGAACGGTGCAATATCCACTTCCGATTGGCCCGCGCGTACCAGCTGCACGAAGCGCCCGTACAAGCCGTCGTATTCGCTGGACGCTGGCAGCGCCTTAAGTTGCCCATCGATGCTCAACTTGGCCCCGCCTTCGCTGAGCATGAGCAGGCCCGCGGTGGTTTCCACTTCGATGTCCCAGCGCTGGTGGCCGGTCTGCAGGAAATCGAATTCGGCCGTTACCGGGAGTCCTGCGGTGTCGACGAATGCGAGCCTGGCATACAGCGGCGCCTGGCGGTTTTCCGGGGTATGCAGCTCGGCGTCGCGCAGCGCCAAGCTGCGCGGCAGCAGATGGGTCGCGATGGAGAGCGCATTGATGCCGGGGTCGAACACCCCCATGCCGCCGGGTTCCAGAATCCAGTCCTGGCCCGGATGCCAGTGGCGAATGTCTTCCTTCCAGGTGATGTGCGCGCGCACGAGTTGCTTGTCGGCCAACCATGCACGGGCAGGCTCGACACCGGCTGCGCAACGCGAATGCCAGCTGGTGAACAGGCTACGTTGCGCACGCCGCGCCACGTCCTGCAGGTCATGAATTTCGGCGAGCGTGGCAGCCGGCGGCTTCTCCAGAAACACATGGCGGCCGGCCATCAACGCGGCCTGCGCCAATGCGTGCCGTCCGACCGGTGGCGTGCACAAGGCCACCGCTTCGATCTGCGGCTGGGCGGCAAATGCGTCTTCCAGGGTGTGATAGGCGGGCACACCGTCGACCGTGCCATGCCGGCTCACGGTGGCCACCAGCTGCACATCGTCGCGCGCGGCGATGGTCGGCACGTGCTGGTCGCGGGCGATCTTGCCGATCCCGACAAGGGCGATACGCAATGCGTCTGGATGCTTCATCGAAACCTTCGTGCTGGTAGGGGTGGCCCGATGCGAACGCCTGCACGCACACTGCCTGGCCAATGCTGCAGCGGCGCGATGCGGAGAGCGCACGCGACGGCGCAGTGTACGGTCAGCGTGCAGCCCACTGCGAGACATCGCTCCTGCTTGTTTTGCTATACCTGTATGCCAGCCGCTGCCTACCGGGCCTGCTCAGTTGCGCCACGAAGACAATGCGCGACGGCTGCAGATGGTGTCGGCGCGGCGGTTGGAATTGGCGGTGCTCGACCACACGCCACTAGCCTCTTTTGCAGCATGCGATTGACGCCGGCGCGCGTGCAGACAAGTATCGCTGTCGGCACGCCGATGTGCCGTCGCCATCGAAGGCTGCACCGATGTTGCATCACGTTTCGCTGGGCGTTCGTACGATCGAGATATCCGCCGAATTTTTCGACGCAACGCTGGGTGCGCCTGGCTATGTGCGGGTGTGGTCCGATCTGGAGCCAGGCACGCTCGACCAGGCGGTCGGCGATGGCAGGCCCGGTGGCGACGATTGCCTGGCGTTGAAACAACGCCAGGCAACGCAATGTGCCCCGGGGGTCGGATTCCATCTGGCATTTGCCGCCACCGACGCGTCCGCCGTGGACGCGTTTCACCGAGCCGCGCTACGGCACGGCGGTCACTGCCATGGCGCACCCGGCTTGCGACCGGATTATGGCGATGACTATGACGCCGCGTTCGTCGATGACCGGGACGGCCACCACATCGAAGCGGTGGTCGACTGTACGCCGCCACGGTAACCAGCACCGCCGCTACGCAACGTTGGAATATCGGTGGGTTAAGGCGCAGCGACAGCGAGCTCGCCATGCGCAGTGAAGGTCATGGCACTGCCTGCGTCAGGAAACGGTCGAAGTCGCCGATGTTCATGCTGCCCCAACCCGACGCGAAGTCCCAACCGTAGCTCGCGTTGTATCCATCGCGATACAGGCCATTGCTGCCGACCACCACGTCATGGGCGCGCTGCGCATCGTGACGCTGGCTCGCGTACTGATAGATCTGCGGCGCGACGAAGCCCAGAGTGGGATGCGACTGCAACAGCCGGGCGATATAGCCGGCGAAGGTCGGGGTGGCGGCACTGGTCCCCCACACATACCAGGCAGCCTCGTTCCCTTGCGCATCGGTGCCGCGGATCTGCGCACTGCTGTAGAACGAGCCATTGAAGCTGACGTCGGGCACAGCGCGGTAGCCGGAGGCCGTCTGCCCCGGCAGCAGGGTGCGCTGCCACTGCGGCGCATAGGCAATCTTGCTGAGGCCGCCCTGGCTGAGGTGGCGGCCGACACCGGCATTCCAGACGCGCTCGGAGGCGTAGCTGCCGGGGTTGCCGCCCTGGGTCAGCAACTCGGTGGCGCCCACCGCAATCGCGTAGCGGTGCGAGGCCGGCCAACCGACCTGGCGCAGGTCCGGGCGCCCCGCCAGCGTGTCGTAATAAGGCGCGTTGGCGCGTGCGCTCAGCGGCAGGTAGACGCCGTCGTCGCCGCTGCAGATCAGGAAGTTCTGCCCCTGACGCACCGCCTTGGTCAGGCTTGCGTCCATGGCCTGGAAGACCGCGTCGTTGACCTGGATTTCCTGCCCATAGATCGACATGCTGACCACGCGGGCCAGATTGTCGTCGGCCGCGCGCGCCATGCCATCGATCATGCTCTTCCAGGAAAAGTCCGGGATGTTGTAGATGATCAGGCGCTTCAACCCGCCGGCGCTGCCGACCAGCAACTGGGTATCCATGTCCCACTCGACTTCCGAATCCTTGCTGGCGGCATCGGACTGGTAACCCGGCGCGCTAGGGTCGCCCACCGTCACCACCGTGACCGGGGTGTGCAGGCCGTGCAGGTCCTGGAAGCTCTGCAGCCGCGCGAGGGTATTTTCCAGATTGCCGGCGGCAATGACCGCACCGACGATATCGCTGGCCGGTGCCAGCGTATCGGCGCCGTACGCGCTATTGAGCTCTTCGATGCTGTGGCGCACGACTTCTGCGCCGCCGCTGTTGGCGGCCGTCACGGCGCTGCTGTTCAACAACGATGTGCGCGCGGCGCCCAGCGGCGCCCAGTGCGGGGTGACCCTGGCGCCGGCCGTGCCGTCCAGGCCAACCACACCTTGCACCACCGCCTGCAAGCCGGCCGGCACTGCGACCGTGCCCTGCGCAGCGGCAACGCCGAGGCGGCCATCGGCACTCACTGCACGCAGCGGGGTGCCAAGGGCAGCCTGCAATGCCGCCGCTGTCGCGCGAACCTGCAGCAGGCGGCCATCGATGGCCGGGCGTACATCGGTGATGCCATACCGGCTCAGATAGGCCTTGACCTGTGCGATATCGCGGGTGGAAGCAGCCGATGCGCGTGCCAGTTGGCCGCGCAACACCGGATCGCCGCCATCGCGGGTCAACCACTGCTCCACCGCCGCTTGTTGCTGACGCATGGTCACCTGCGGCTTGAGCACCAATCCCACCTGCAGGATGCGTTGCGGCGCCAGCGCGCCACCGACGGCGAGTTGCGCAGGTGCCTGTTCGGCTGCCTGCGCGACACCGGTCATACCCAGCGCGACGGCGCAAGCCAGGACGGCCTGAGAGAAAGAGCGCGTCATCATTCGTGTGCCGCCATTGATCGTGAGTTAACAGGCTGCGGATTCTCACGAGGCGGCAGTGGTTTCAGGCGCAACAGTGCGAACTCTGTGTGCGTAAAACGATGCGGCCGCGAACTGCCACGCGAACCTCGTGCCGAGGTAGCTGTGCGATTGCGCGGTGGCGCGGCCGGCGCTTGTCGATCGCCGGGCGCACGGCGCCTGCAGCCGCTGGCGCCGAGCTGGTTGAGGCCAGTGGCTACGTGCTACATCTCCAGCACCACCTTGCCCAGGTGACTGCCCTGCTCCAGGTAACGATGCGCCGCAGCCGCTTCGCTCAGCGGGAAGCACTTGTCGAGCAGTACGCGCAGCTTGCCCTGCTCGATCCATGGCCACACCACGCGCTCCACTTCCGCCGCCAGCCGGGCTTTTTCGTCTGCATTGCGCGGGCGTAGCGTCGAGCCGGTGATGACCGCCTGCTTGCGCATCAGCACCGGAATCGGCACCTCGATGGTGGCGCCGGCCTGCGAGGCGATGTAGACGATGCGTCCGCGCGGGTTGAGCGCTTCCAGGGTGTCGGCGAAGACCGCAGCGCCCACCATGTCGAGCGCAACATCCACGCCGCCGTGCGCCTTGGCCACCTCGACAAACGACGCAGTGGTCGAATCGATCGCCACATCGGCGCCCAACTCGCGCGCCTGTGCCGCCTTGCTGGCCGAGCGCGCGGTGGCCAGCACGTGCGCGCCCGCCGCCTTGGCCATCTGGATCGCCGTGACGCCAATGCCCGAGGTCGCACCATGCAGCAGCAGCCATTGGCCTGCCGCGAGCCAGCCGTGTTCGAACAGATTGGCATAGGCAGTGAAGATGGTTTCCGGTAACGCGGCGGCGTGCACCAGATCCATGCCGGCGGGAATGGGCAGTACGTGACGCGCATCGACGGCGGCGTATTGCGCGTAGCCACCGCCACCCAGCAGCGCGCACACGCGCTCGCCCACCTTCCAGCGACCAGCCGGCTCGACGATTTCGCCGGCGATTTCCAGCCCCAGCGTTTCCGGCGCGCCAGGTGGCGGCGGGTAGTGCCCGGCGCGTTGCAGCAGATCCGGGCGATTGATGCCGGCGGCATGCACGCGGATCAGCACCTGCCCCGGTGCCGGACGCGGGCGCGGTTGTTCGGTGGCGTACAGCGCGTCGGCGTCGCCCTTGCCATCGCGGATGGCGATGGCGGTCATCGTGGTATCGCTCATGAAAGCGCTCCATGGAAAGTGCGCCCAGTGTAGGCGTGCAGGCGTCAACGCCCGGCGCAGATGCACCCACGGTTTCCAGCAGGTATTGCCACGGCAGCGGCAAGCCAGCGATGGTGGGTCTTCGACAACGCCGCGGTGCTGCGTAATGTTCGAAGGACACCATGCGCATGGACAAGCGGTCTTCGCCAACCTCTTCCTGCATGTCGCATTGCAGCCCAATGCAACGAAACGCTTGCGCTCACCGAATGCGCCGCAACTTCAAACAGGCAAGCGGCGCGCGATTGCAACAACCCAGCCCCAGAACCGGATGCGATTGACCGCAAGCAACCCCAACCAGGCAGATGCTGCGCGGCCGCCCGCATCACGGTATCCCGGCCTATGCTGGTGCCTTGCTGACCACCAGGAGTCGCCATGCAACTGTCATGCAATGCGCGTGTCATCGCCGTCTGCGTGTTTGCACTGTCCGCGAGCACGCAGGTCAGCGCGGCGCAGGTGCGCATTGCGCAGGAAGCAGACGGCTACCGCTTATTGGTGGATGGCGCTCCCTTCGTGATCAAGGGTGCCGGCCTGGGCAATGGCAGCACGGAAACGCTGGCCGCACGCGGCGGCAATGCATTGCGCACCTGGCGCGTGGATCCAGACCCGCAACGCCAGCGCGCCCTGCTCGATCGCGCACAACGCAACGGCCTGAAAGTGGCGGTCGGCATCGAGCTCGGCAACCAGCGACATGGCTTCGATTACGACGATGCAGCGGCCGTAAAACAGCAACTGCAGCGCGTCCTCGCGCAGGTACGGCAATCGGCGGCGCATCCGGCGGTGCTGATGTGGGTGGTCGGTAACGAACTCAATCTGGATTACACCAATCCCAAGGTCTGGAACGCGGTCGGCGAGATCGCCGAGGCGATCCATGCCATCGACCCGGATCATCCGGTCACCACCACGCTGGCCGGTTTCGACAAGCAGCTGATCGACCAACTCAAGACGCGCGCGCCGGCATTGGACCTGATCGCCGTGCAGCTTTACGGCGATATCGCAGCGCTGCCGCAGAAGCTGCACGAGAGCGGGTGGCGCGGTCCTTACGTGGTCACCGAGTGGGGCCCCACCGGGCATTGGGAATCGCCGACCACTCGCTGGGGCGCACCGATCGAAGACGACAGCACGCGCAAGGCGCTATTGCTGGAACAGCGCTACCGCAGCGACATCGCCAGCGATACCCGACAGGGGCTGGGCTCGTTCGTGTTCCTGTGGGGCGACAAGCAGGAGCGCACGCCCACCTGGTATGGCTTGTTCCTGCCTTCGGGCGAGGCCACGCCCAGCGTGGACACATTGCAATTGCTGTGGACCGGCCAATGGCCAGCCACCCGGGCGCCAACGGTAGCGGCGCTCACGCTGGCTGGCCAACGCGCCACCGACAGCGTGAGCCTTCGCCCGGGCCAGGCCGTGACCGCACGCATTCGTGCCAGCGGCGCATCCGTACTGCGCTACGACTGGCACGTGCGCAGCGAAAGCACCGCGCGCAGCATCGGGGGCGACCCCGAGACGTTGCCACCGCTGGTCGATGCCGCCATTGCGCCGAACCGCGTTCCCGGTGGTCGCAACGGCGCACGCGCTACGGGCGAGGAGGTGCGCCTGATCGCACCAACGCCGGGCAATTACCGCTTGTTTGTGGAAGTGCGCGATGACGCCGGCCGCGCCGGCTATGCCAACCTGCCATTCCGCGTGCTGCCGCCCTCACCGGCCCTGCGACAGGGCGCATCGGAACCGTCGCAACCTGATATGCATTCATCGCGATGAAGCGATATTATCGCCAGACGATCCGCCGGAACCGCCGCGATGACGCATCTCAGTTTCGAGTTCTACCCGCCCAAGACCGATGATCAGCGCGCGCAACTGGACCGCACTGCAGCCAGGTTGAAAGGCTACGCGCCGGAGTACGTGTCGTGCACCTTCGGCGCCGGCGGCTCCACGCTCAGCTACACCTCCGAAACGGTACGCCACCTCAAGCAGAAGCATGGCTTCGAAGCGGCGCCGCACCTGTCATGCGTCGGCGGCAGCCGGCAGGAAATCCGCGAGCTGCTCAAGCTGTATCGCGCCATCGGCTGCACCCGCATCGTCGCGCTGCGTGGCGACCTGCCGTCGGGCATGGGCCATCCCGGGGACCTGCGTTACGCCTCGGACCTGATCGCCTTCATCCGCGCCGAACACGGCGCCGCGTTCCGGATCGAAGTCGGCGCGTATCCGGAAACCCATCCGCAGGCGGCCGACGCGCTCAGCGACCTGCGCTATTTCAAGGCCAAGGTCGATGCCGGCGCCGATGCGGCCATTACCCAGTATTTCTACAACGCCGATGCCTACTTTCATTTCCGCGACGCAGTGCAGCGGATGGGCGTGGAGATACCGATCATTCCCGGCATCATGCCGATCTCCAATTTCTCGCAGCTGCGGCGGTTTTCCGAGCAATGCGGCGCAGAGATTCCACGCTGGATCGGCAAGAAGATGCAGTCCTACGGCGACGACGCCGACGCAGTGCGCGCCTTCGGCGCAGAGGTCGTGGCGGCCTTGTGCCAGCGCCTGATCGCAGGTGGCGCGCCGGCATTGCATTTCTACACCCTCAATCTGGCCAAGCCGACCACGCAGGTGTTGCAGCTGCTCGGACGCTGAGCACCTGCTTCGCATTCCAGTCGTCGCCCTCGCACACCCGCGCGCATGCATGTCGCCAGCTCACGCTTACCCGGCTACGCTGCGCCGATGCATCGCCTTCTGCCCCTGCTGTTCTTGCTCTGCGCCTGTCCCGCCGCGCGCGTGCAGGCGCAGGAAATCCATCGCTGCGTCGCGCCGGACGGGCAAACCCTGTTCACCGACCGGCGCTGCGAAGACGTCGGCGCGGCCAGCCGCGCACCGCCTGCCATCCGCCCGCAGGGCAATACCGGCCTGTATCGCTACGGCTGCCCGCGGCGGCTGAGCGAACTGGTGTCGTTGCTGCAATTGGCGGTGGACAGCCGCGACGTCAACCGCCTGTCCAGCCTGTACCTGTGGAGCGGTCAATCCGATGCCGCCGCCAATCAGGTGCTGAGCCGGCTGGAAGCCATCGTGCAGCGCCCGTTGCTGGATATCGTGCCGATGTATCCGCAAAGCGACACCCCCACCTGGGACGCCGACACCACCGCGCCCACATCGTCGCTGGATGGCAGCGCCATCGACGCGCCACTGCCTACCCCGCCCAGCCGCCCGCGCCCCTGGGGACTGCGGCTGGAACAGAACCTCGCCAGCGGCACGCCGGCGCGCAGCGTGCTGCGGCTACGCAGGCAATACAACTGCTTCTGGGTGACGTTCTAGCAGCGTATGCGTGGCATCCGGCGGCGCGGGATCACCGCAGGACCGCTGCACGCCGCAACAGGGATCGAAGGCATTGCGCTGGCGGTTCGGCCGTCAGACGCTGCGGTGCGCTCATTGCGGCCAGAGCGCGCGGATCGCCGCGATACCCTGCGCACCATGCGAGCGCGCCTGACGCACATCTTCACCCTGCATGCCGCCGAGCGCGTAGATCGGCAGCCAGACCTGTTCGCGCAAGGTCTCGAAACCGTCCCAGCCGATCGGTGTGGCGCCCGGATGCGACGCGGTCGCCTGCACCGGCCCCAGCACCGCGAAGTCGCAGCCGATCCGTTGGGCGTGGCGCAGGTCGTCCAAGCCATGGCACGACGCAGCCACGAGTCGGTCTGCAGGCAGCGGGCGTTCCTGCAGACCGGCCAGCTGCTCCGATCCCAGATGCACGCCGATACCCAGATCCGCAGCCAGCGCGATATCGCGATTGAGCAACAGTTGCGCGCGCGCGCGACCACGCAGGCGCATCACCTGCTGCAACAACGCCTGCCAACGCGCCGGCGCAAGCTGCCGCGCACGCAGCTGGATCCGGGTGATCCCGTTGTGCAATGCGAGCTCCAGGCCCTCCAGCCAGCGCGCCTCGTCCTCCGGCTCGGGCGTGATCAGGTAACGGTCGGGCTGCCGTAGCGCGCCCACCACCGGCACGTCGGCCGGCGGCATCGAATAGCGGGCCAGCTTGTCTGCCGCCACCCAGGTCATGGCCTGGCCTTCGCGGCCGCGCGGGCTGCCTTTCCAGCTCGTGATATGACGCACTTCCAGGCGCAGCCGCTTGTCCGGATAGAGCTGCGGCACTTCCATCACCCAATCGCCCACCTGCGCCTCGATGCCGAGCTCTTCGTTGAGCTCGCGCACCAACGCTTGTTCGGAGGTCTCGCCAGGCTCGCGCTTGCCGCCCGGAAATTCCCACAGGCCAGGCATGTCGCGCGTTTCGGTGCGGCGGGTCAGCAGGATGCGCCCGCGGGGGTCGGTGATCACGCCGGCAACGACGTGAATGGATCGAAGAGAATCAGGCATGGCGGCAAGAGTGCCGCGAGTGAGCGGTACAGCGCAATGAGGCCGGGATCGGAGATTCGGGATTTGCTAACGCAGGCGTTGCACAGGCATTGCCAATCCCCAATCCCAAATCTCCGCCTCAGAGCAACAGATCAACGCCGCACTTACCGCTTAACCTCGTAGCCCGCAAAGCATCGCGATAATTCCGAAAGCAAAGCCCCCCTTGGTAAGGGGGCGCGCCGAAGGCGCAGGGGATCGGGAGCAGCGCCGTGAGCCCGCTATCGGCAACGCGGATAGCGGGTGAGCAGCCCGCAAAGCGGGCTGCTCCACGGTCAACTCAGCCTCAGCTGAGTTGACCGTGGCAGTGCTTGTACTTCTTGCCGCTGCCGCACGGGCATGGGTCGTTGCGGCCCACCTTGGGTTCGTCGCGGGTGACCTGCGACACCGGCACAGGCGCGTTGCCGCCCTGCATCTGCTCCACTTCCTCCTCGGCGCCGTAGCCACCCACATCTTGGTGCTGGAATTGCGAGGCCATCAAGCGCGCCTGCGCCTGGAGACGTTCCTGCTCTTCCAGTTCGGCCACTTCTTCTTCGCTGCGAATGCGCACGCGCGCCAGCAGATTGATCACCTCGCGCTTGACGTTCTCCAGCATCTCGGAGAACAGCTCGAAGGCTTCCTTCTTGTATTCCTGCTTGGGCTGCTTCTGCGCGTAACCGCGCAGGTAGATGCCCTGGCGCAGGTAATCCATCTTGGCCAGATGCTCCTTCCAGCCCTGGTCGAGCACGGTCAGCATCACGTGCTTTTCCAGCGCGCGCATGGTATCCGCGCCGATCGCAGCTTCCTTCTCGGCGAAGTGCGCATCCACCGCTGTCTGCACCTTGGCGGCGATCTGCTCGGCGTCGATTTCTTCCTGCGCACGCACCATGTCGGTCAGCGACAAGGTCATGCCCAGCTCCGACTCCAGCGTGGCTTCCAGGCCCTTCAGATCCCACTGTTCGTCGACCGAATTGGGCGGCACGAAGCGTGCGACCAGGTCGTAGATCACATCGCCGCGAATTCCGTCGACGTTGTCCTTGACCGACTCGGCGTCCAGCAATTCGTCGCGCTGGGCATAGATCACCTTGCGCTGATCGTTGTTGACGTCGTCGAAATCCAGCAGGTTCTTGCGGATGTCGAAGTTGTGGGCCTCGACCTTGCGCTGCGCCTTCTCGATCTGGCGGCTGACCAGGCGGTCCTCGATGACGTCGTCTTCCTTCATGCCCATCATGCGCATCGCCTTCTGCACCCAGTCGGAGGCGAAGATGCGCATCAGGTTGTCTTCCAGCGACAGGTAGAAGCGGGACGAACCCGGGTCACCCTGGCGGCCCGAACGGCCACGCAGCTGGTTGTCGATACGACGCGATTCGTGGCGCTCGGTGCCGACGATGTGCAGGCCGCCGGCAGCCTTCACCGCTTCGTGGCGCTGCTGCCAATCGGCCTTGACCGCGGCCTTCTGCGCATCGGTGGCGTCCTCGCCCAGCTCATGGATCTCCGCTTCCAGGGAACCACCCAGCACGATGTCGGTACCACGGCCGGCCATGTTGGTGGCGATGGTGACCGCGGCCGGGCGGCCGGCATTGGCGACGATGGTCGCTTCGCGGTCATGCTGCTTGGCGTTGAGCACTTCGTGCTTCACGCCGGCCTTGCGCAGGTGCTCGGACAGCATTTCCGAGGTTTCGATCGAGGTGGTACCCACCAGCACCGGCTGGCCACGCTTGGCGCACTCTTCGATGTCGGCCAGCACCGCGTTGAACTTGCCCTTGCGGTTGAGGAACACCTGGTCCGGGCTGTCCTTGCGGATGGTCGGACGGTTGGTCGGGATCACCACCACTTCCAGGCCGTAGATGCTCTGGAATTCGAAGGCTTCGGTATCGGCCGTACCGGTCATGCCGGACAGCTTCTTGTACATGCGGAACAGGTTCTGGAAGGTGATGCTGGCCAGCGTCTGGTTCTCGCGCTGGACCGGCACGCCTTCCTTCGCTTCCACCGCCTGGTGCAGGCCATCGGACCAGCGACGGCCGGACAGGGTACGGCCGGTGAACTCATCGACGATGACCACTTCGCCATCGCGCACGATGTAGTCCACGTCACGCTGGTAGATCGCATGCGCGCGCAGCGCGGCGTTGAGGTGGTGGACCACCGTCAGGTTCTGCGGCGCGTACAGGCCTTCGGTCTCGGCATTGAGGATGCCGGCCTCGACCAGCAGCTGCTCGGCGTGCTCCATGCCTGCTTCGGACAGGTGCACCTGCTTGCCCTTTTCGTCGACCCAGAAGTCGCCTTCGCCGTCTTCCACTTCCTGCTTGACCAGGTTCGGCACGACGCGGTTGACGCGGATGTACAGCTCCGGGGAATCATCGGCCGGGCCGGAGATGATCAGCGGGGTACGCGCTTCGTCGATCAGGATGGAGTCGACTTCGTCGACGATGGCGTAGTGCAGGCCGCGCTGGTAGCGGTCGGCCTTGGACAGCGCCATGTTGTCGCGCAGGTAGTCGAAACCGAATTCGTTGTTGGTGCCGTAGCCTGTAACCGGGACGATGTAGCACCTGCCCTGCCGCTGACGGGCGTGCTGTACGAATCGAATTTTTCGGCGGGTACCGACGGCTGGAAAGCCGACTTCACGGATTACAGTACCGTAAACGGCGATATGCAGCTTCGCTCCGACTGGGCACGGCTTCCCCAACCGCTCGACTCGACCCGCCGGTCGATTCTGCTGTCGGGCATGAACCGCAGCGACGATCTATTTATGTACCTGACCCGGTCGCTCAGCGGTCTGCAACCCAACCACGACTACAAGCTGGTGTTCGACATCGAACTGGCGTCGCAATACGCGACCAACTCATTCGGGACTGGCGGCTCGCCCGGTAGCAGTGTGTACGTGAAAGCAGGGGCATCGGCCACCGAGCCCAAACATCAGCTTGTCGATGATTTCTACGAGATCAATATTGATAAAGGCAACCAATCACAGGGCGGCAAAGACATGCTGGTACTGGGCAACATCGGTACGGGTGAAGACGTCGATCAGTACACGCTTATCAAGCGCAGCAATACCGACGCACCCCTCACCGTGCGCAGCGACAGCAACGGCCGCATCTGGCTGATTGTCGGTACCGATTCAGGCCACGAAGGACTGACGACGCTGTACTACAGCCACATCAAGGTAACGGCGCTGTAAGGCTATCATGAGCAGCTGGTTCGACAGCCGTCAAATCAGCTGCTCACGCCCTTCCTGTGCTTTCTGTATGGTCAATCGCTACATCGACGGGTTGAATACCCGGGCTCCGGACAACCCGGAACGGACGATGGAAGCCACGCTGCAATACATGCTCGACACCAAGCAC
>JAAIGE0101616333.1_pt1 | contig 22807 bp, 22 predicted proteins | sample 6487951 | NCBI WGS metagenome assembly JAAIGE01 (sample SAMN13974128, study PRJNA590717) | phyllosphere metagenome | biome: tomato field; feature: multiple bacterial spot infested tomato fields; material: tomato leaves; isolation source: leaves from tomato fields | host: Solanum lycopersicum ...
GGCGCGGTCGCATTCGTCATCATGATCGCGTTCGGCGCGTACGCCTTCGTGTGGGCGACGATCTCGACCACGGTGCGCCAGCGGCTCGTTCCGCACGAGCTGCAGGGGCGCATCGCGTCGGTCAACATGGTCGGCATCTTCGGCGGCCTCGTCATCGGCCAGGCGCTCGGCGGTGTTATCGCTCAGATATGGGGGCCCACCGGTCCCTGGTGGTTCGCGTTCGTCGGCGCCGCCATCACGCTGCTGCTCGTCTGGAGACCGATATCGCACATCGCCGCGGCGCCGCCCGCCGACGACGGCACCGATGACCGCGCAGACGACGATGACCGTGGCCCCGATGGCGATGATCCCCGAAAGGATGCCGCTGCGCCGGCGTGACGGGGCTCGCCGGACGGCGTGACGCGCCCGTCGACGTATCGACTGCTGTTTATATGTTCATATGAACGAAGAGCTCGAGCCGGTCGCCGAACTGTTCAAGGCGCTCTCGTCGTCGTCGCGGCTGAGGATTCTGCAGGTGCTCGCGCAGGGTCCCGCCACGGTCGGTCGCATCGCCGCCGAGAGCGAGCTGTCGCAGCCGCTGGCATCGCAGCATCTGCGCACTCTGCGCGCTGCCGGCCTCGTTTCGGTGCAGCGATCGGGGCGCGAAGCCCACTACGCCGTCGCCGACGCCCACGTGACCCACATCGTCGAAGATGCGGTCAAGCACTCGGCCGAGATGTGACGAGAATCAGTCTCATCTACCTGCATATATTGCAATGCGCTTATGCGTATGGTCTGCTGATTGAGTCCGGCCGCACCGCGGCGCCGACTCGATCAGGAGATACACGATGAGCACGACCGAGACCCACGCCGAGCACACCGTCGAAGAGCACGCCCACGGTGACTCGTGCGGTCACGAGGCCGTCACCCATGACGACCACGTCGACTACGTGCACGACGGGCACCGCCACGCGCCGCACGGCGACCACTACGACGAGCACTGACGGGCATCGCGCGCCGACCGGTCGGCCCGTCCGCGCTGAGCGCGATCGGAACGGCCGTCGTGCGAAGCGATGCACCACGACACACCTCGAGCCCGTCGACCGATATCCGGTCGACGGGCTCGAGGTGTGTCGGGGCCACGGGTGAGCTCCAGCGATCGACGAACTCGCAGTTTGCCAGTATTGGCATGGCGCCATATGGCAAGCAGTGCTTGACTGGGACCGGTCACAGTCACCGCAACGAGGGAGTTCGCATGGCCACCCACAACACAGCATCCACCGTCCGCGCGACCGTCGGCTCGGTCACCGTCCTCGCCGTTGCGGCCGTCGCCGGCTGCTCCAGCGCGCCATCACTCGAAGAGTCGAGCCTCGAGTGGGACACGGCGGCGGGCGCGTACGAGATCGAGCCCGAGATCGCCAGTGGCGAGGTGCCGCTGAAGGTCTGGGTCGAGTATCCCGAGTACGGAGAGGCGCTTGTCGAGGCCTTCACCGCACAGCATCCTGATGTCCGTATCGAGCTGACCACCGTGTCGAAGGTCGACGCCGTCGCCAAGATGGAGCTCGACGGCGAAGCAGGGACCGGCGCCGACGTGTACTTCACGAACTTCACCGACCTGGCGGGGGCGATCGACTCGGGTGTGGCGGCGCCTCTGGGGGAGTACCGCGAGGCCGTCACCGAGCGGGTCGGCGATACGTTCGCGGGCGTCGTCAGTCGTGACGGCGAACTGTACGGCGTGCCTGTGTCGACAGAGTCGATCGCGCTGTTCTACAACAAGACGCTGCTGCAGCAGCTCACCGGCTCGGGCGAGCCCGCCACGACCTGGGAGCAGATCCGCGAACTGTCTGCCTCGTACAACGACGCGGCCGCCAACCGCTGGACCATCCGGTGGCTCAGCGGCGAGCTGTACTACGCCTACCCGGTTCTCACCTCGCTCGGCTGGCATCTCGGCGGCGATACCGAAGACCCCGGGCTCGACGACCCCGCGCTCGCTGCGGGGCTCGAGTACTACGCCCAGCTGCGCGACGTGTGGGACGTCAATTCCGCCGACGCGACCTGGGACTCGGTCGAGATGGAGTTCGCCAAAGGCGAGACGCCGTATGTCATCACCGGTCCGTGGTCGATCTCGGACTTCGCCAGCGCCGGCGAGGCGGCCGGTTTCGAGTTCGGCGTGACGAACCTGCCGATCGTCGAGGGCGGTGAGGATGCCGCTACCCTCGCCGGGCTGGGAGTGGGGGCAGTCTCGGGCTATTCCGAGTACCCGGGCGCCGCGCGTGTGTTCGCCGCTTTCCTCGCTTCGGACGAGGCAGCGACCGCGCTCTACGAGACGACGGGCGGCATTCCTGCGCTGACGACCGAGAACGCCGCAGGCATCGCGGGACTCGCCGAGGACGAGCACGCGGCGGGCGTTCTGCGTCAGGCCGAGCGCTCCGACCTCATCGCGAGTGTCGACGACGAACTCTGGACAGTCGGCAACACCCTCGCCGCGAGCGTCTGGGACGGCGTACTCAGCCCGATCGATGCGCAGGATCAGGCTGTGGCCGGGTACTCCGACCTCACCGGACTGGGGGAGTGACCCCGCATCGACGCGGAGGGGAGTTCGCACGCCCCTGGGCGTTCGGACTCGCTTCCGCGCTGGTACCCGGCCTCGGCCAGGCACTGAACCGACAGGCCGTCAAAGCGACGATCCTCGCCGGGGTCGCCGCATCCGCGGTCATCGCCGAGCTCGTCACCGGTCACTACGCCGACCTCGACCGCTACACGGCGCGCACTCACGGTGGGTTCTTCGTACGGGGAATCTGGGGTCTGGTCACACTCGGCACCGAACCCCGGACGATGACGGTGTCAGGGCTGTCGTCGGGCGATCACTCGATCGTTCTGATGATCAACGGCATCATCGCGGCGCTCGTGCTCGGGCTGCTTGCGCTGGTCGCCGCGTGGTCGGTGCGCGATGCCGTGCGCGTGCGCCGAAACTTCGTGCGCACGGCGCAGCGAGCGACGGCCCGCGACGGAGCGCGGGCGGCCTGGCACGCGTCGTTTCCTTACCTCGTCCTGGCCCCCACTCTTCTTCTGCTGCTGTTCATCACAGCGCTGCCGGTGGTGTTCGGCATCCTCATCGCCTTCACCGACTACTCCAGCGACAACCTGCCGCCGATGCAGCTCGTCGAGTGGGTGGGCTTCGCCAACTTCGCACAGCTGCTCGGAGCCGGGGCCTGGGGCGGCACCTTCTTCGGCGTGCTGACCTGGACGATCGTCTGGGCGGTGCTCGCGACGCTGACGACGTACGTCTTCGGTTTCGTCCAGGCCGTCCTCGTCTCGAGCGACCGCGTACGGTGGCCGAAGCTCTGGCGCAGCATCTTCTTCTTGCCGTGGGCCGTACCGGCGATGATCTCGGCTCTCGTCTTCCGATCGATGTTCAACGGCCAGTTCGGCCCCATCAGTCAGGCGCTCGTCGACCTCGGTGTGACGCCCGAGCGCGTCATGTGGCTGACCGACCCCTCGAACCCCTGGCTGGCCCGCATCGTGGCATTGGTGGTCAACCTGTGGCTCGGATTTCCCTACTTCATGGCGCTGGTCAGCGGAGCCCTGACGAACATCTCAGCGAGCTATTACGAGGCCGCGCGCATCGACGGGGCCTCGGCGATGCAGCAGGTGCGCTACATCACCCTGCCGATCGTGCTGCGGGCGACCGCGCCTCTGATCGTGCTGTCGTTCGTCGCGAACTTCAACAACTTCGGGGTCATCTACTTTCTCACCCAGGGCGGTCCGGCGAACCCCGACTACCGGTACGCCGGCAGCACCGACATCCTCATCACCTGGCTCTACAAGCTCACCCTCGACAACGGTCTCTACGACATCGCCTCGGTCATGTCGATCCTGATCTTCGTCGTCGTCGGCAGCTTCTCTGTGTGGAGCCTGCGTCGCTCGAAGGCCTTCACCGATGCGTAACCTCCGAACCCGCGTCATCACCGCGCTCATCCACGTCGAGCTCGTCGTCGTCGCCGTCATCGTGCTCTACCCGCTCGCATGGATCGTCGGGTCCTCGTTCGGCTCGGGGCGGTCGCTGGCGCAGGCGTCCGCCATCCCTGCCGATCCGACGCTCGCCAACTACGCCAGGCTCTTCGCCGACACCGATTTCCCCACCTGGTACGGCAACTCGCTCATCGTCGCGGTGTCCAACATGGTCATCAGCGTTCTGCTGTCGGCCGTCGCCGCCTACGTCTTCGCTCGGCTGCGGTTCGCCGGGCGCAAGATCGGACTCCTCGTGATGCTGGTCATCCAGGTCTTCCCGACCTTCATGACCGCGATCGCGATCTACATCCTGTACCTCAACTTCGGCCTGCTCGACAGCCTCGCGGGACTCGTGATCGCGAGTGTCGCGGCGGCCGTGCCGTACAACATCTGGTTGCTGAAGGGCTATCTCGACGGGATCTCCACCAGCCTCGATGAAGCGGCGGTGCTCGACGGCGCGTCACACCTGCAGATCTTCACCCGCATCCTGCTGCCGCTCATGACGCCGATGCTGACGTTCGTCGCGGTCACGCAGTTCGCCGTGCCCTGGATGGACTTCATCCTGCCGCGCCTGTTGATAAGCAGCCCGCACAACTACACCGTGGCGATAGGACTGTTCCAGTTGATCTCGGATCAGACACGGAACGACTTCACGACCTTCGCTGCGGGGGCCATCCTCGTCGCGGTTCCGATCACGGTGCTGTACATGCTGCTGCAGCGCTACCTGGTCGCCGGTCTCGCTCAGGGAGGAGAGAAGGAATGAGCGCGAAGACACTGCAGATCCGAAGCGCCGACGTCTCGATGACCGAAGAGGTCGAGCAACTGGGAGGGGTGTTCTCGGATGCCGCGGGCGAGCGAGACCTCTTCCGCATCCTCTCCGACCACGGCGTCAACCTCGCTCGGCTTCGCGTCTGGGTCGACCCGCGCGACGTCGACGGCAGCCCGTATCAGGGCGGCACCAATGACCTCGACGCCACCCTGCGTCTCGCCGAGCGGGCGCGCGCGGCCGGGCTCGCGCTCATGGTCGACCTGCATTACAGCGACTTCTGGACCGACCCGAAGAAGCAGATGCTGCCGAAGGCGTGGCGCGATCTCGATGCGAACGGCGTGCGCGACGAGGTGGCGGCCCACACCCTCGAGGTGGTCGAGACGGTGCGGTGGTCGGTCGGCAGCCCCGAGTGGGTGCAGGTCGGCAACGAGATCACCAACGGGATGCTGTGGCCCTTCGGGCGCACGCCGCGATACGACCTCGACAGCCGTACCTTCGAGGGCGTCCCCGACGACGAGGCCGCCGAGCAGTACGACCGTCTCGCCGCGCTGCTGCGGGCCGGATGCGACGCCGTGCGCGCAGCCGATCCGCGTTCGCGTGTGCTTCTGCACCTCGACGCCGGCGGGGCCGACGACCTGTACCGGCGCTGGTTCGACGAGATCACGGACCGCGGCGTCGACTTCGATGCCATCGGCCTGTCGTACTACCCGCTGTGGCACGGATCGCTCGATGCCCTGCGGCAGAACCTCTGGAGTCTCGCCGACCGGTATCGCAAAGATCTCGTGGTCGTCGAGACCGCCTACGCGCACCGGCCCGACAACCCGGCGGGCACATCGATGTTCGATGCGGACGCCTTCGAGGCGGTATATCCCGCCACGGTCGAGGGGCAGGCGCGCTATCTGCGCGACCTCGCGCGCGTAATGGGCGAGGTGCCCGATGGCCGCGGCCTGGGCATCGTCTACTGGGAGCCCGCGTGGCTTCCCGTCGCGGGGACGTCGTGGGCATCACCTGCCGGTATGCGGTACGGCGACGATGTCGCCGAACCCGGCAACGGCTGGGCGAACCAGACCCTCTTCGATTCCGCCGGGCGTGCGCTCGACTCGCTCGACGCTCTGGGCAGCGGCGCTGCCCGACCCTGACCACGGCACCGACGGCGGTGTCGGCGTATGAGAGAGGAAGAACGATGCGACGTACACAGGCGCGGCGAGCGACGATGCTCGCCGTCGCGGCGGTAGCGGCATCCGTCATCACCGGCTGGCAGGCCCCGTCGGCGACAGCCGCCTTCGACCCGGATGAATTCATCATGGGCGGGGATCTCGGCATGATTCACGAGGTCGAGACCCGGGGCGGCGATTACTTCAACGGCGGTGTCTCGGGCGATCCGATCGAGATCATGGGCGACTCGGGCATGAACCTGGCGCGGCTACGGCTCTGGGTCGATCCCTATACGGCGGCGGGGGAACCCTACGGCGGCGGCACGAACGACCTGACTACCACCATCGCCACCGCGCAGCGCGCGAAGGCCGCCGGCATGGACATCCTGCTCGACTTCCACCTGAGCGACTGGTGGGCCGACCCGGGAACTCAGACGGTTCCGAAGGCCTGGCGGTCGCTCAGCTACCCGCAGCTGCTCACCACGGTCCGTGCCTACACGAACGACGTGATCGACCAGATGCGTGCTGCCGGCGTGCTGCCCGACCTCGTTCAGATGGGCAACGAGATCCCGGGAGGCGTGCTCTGGGATCACGGTCGGATCGGTAACGGCGTATCCGACTTCGCACCGCTGGCGAACCTGCTGAAGGCCGGCATCGGCGGGGTCGAAGACGCGCTCGCCGCGGGGGAGGACATCGAGATCGTCCTGCACCTCGACCACGGCGGCGACAATGCGCTGTACCGCTGGTGGTTCGACGGCATCGTCGGACAGGGCGTGCCCTTCGACGTCATCGGGCTGTCGTACTACCCGTTCTGGCACGGCACCATGGGCGAGCTCGCGGTCAACCTGAACGACATCAGCGCCCGGTATGCCAAAGACGTGCTGATCGTCGAAACCGCGTACGGCTGGACGCTGGGTGACGCCGACGGTCTCGGTAACTCGTTCTTCACCGCAGAAGAGGCGGCGGGCGGCTACCCCGCCTCCGTCGCCGGGCAGACCGCGTTCCTGCGAGACCTGCGCGATCTCGTCCGCGCGGTGCCGAACGATCGCGGACGCGGCCTCATCTGGTGGGAGCCCGGGTGGCTGCCCGTTCCGGGTGCTCACTGGGGGAGCGAAGCGGGAAAGCTCGACAACGGCGACACCGGAACGTTGTCGAACCCGTGGGACAACCAGACGCTGTTCGATTGGAGCGGAGCGGCTCTGCCGACGCTCAGCGTGTTCGGCGAGACGCCGCCGCCGAACCTTCTGGTCAACGGCGGGTTCGAGCAGGACGGATACACGAACGCGCCGTCGGGGTGGGGTGTCTGGTCTCCGGGAAACGCGCATGTCGACGCGGTCTTCACCCAGGACCCTGCGGTCGTCGGCCAGTACAAGCTCACGTTCTGGAAGGGAAGCGCGTACACGGCATCCGTCTACCAGACCCTCTCGGGGCTCACTACGGGCACGTATCGAGTGTCGGCGTGGGTCCTCAACAGCGGTGGCCAGTCGTCCGCGTATCTGTACGCCAAGAACAGCGGCGTTCCCGAACAGCAGCGGCAACTGCCCGTGAGCCCGGCGGACTGGCGCCGCATCTCGCTGGACGTCGCCGTTTCCAACGGAACACTCGAGATCGGGTTCTTCAGCGACGCTGCGGCAGGCACGTGGATCAACATCGATGATGTAAGGGTGCAGCGCATCGGTCCGTGACCCGTGGCCGACGGGTGTGGTGCGGTACCGGGTGATCCGATTCCGGCACCGCGCCCATAGTCACTGTCTGGATCGTGCGCCAGTCCTCGAACCCGAGCCGCAGAATCCGTAGCCTCGGAACATGGCGCGCGACGAGCACGAACCGAACGGCCGGGTCGCCGGCACGGATGAACCGCTGCAGGCTGATGAGCTGACCGACGAACAGGAGCAGCCCGAAGAGATCGAGATCAGCTACGACGAGCAGCGGTATCCGGCTCGTCCGCGACGACTGCGCCCGCGCGATCAGTTCCGCGGGGGCAGCGTTCGACGCAACCGCACCGATCCGCGAACCGCCAACGGCACCAACCCGTCGTACGTCGAATGGCTCGTGCGCCAGTCCATGCTGAAGGACGCCGACGTGCTCGCACGCCAGCTCTCCGGTCAGCCGGCCATGTGGCGAAATCCCTATGCCCGACCGGACGCCCGCCGGGCGATCGGCACGTCCGACGTGTGGTTCACCGCCTACCCGATCTCACTCATCACGCGTCCCGGCCAGTCGTTCCTGTCGGCGCTCGGCGACGACGAACTGTGGTCGGCGTTCGAGCGCATCGGCATCAACGCGATCCACACCGGTCCGGTCAAGCGGGCGGGCGGAATCGACGGCTGGCTCGAGACCCCCAGCGTCGACGGACACTTCGACCGCATCAGCACCTCGATCGATTCGGCCTTCGGCACCGAAGACGAGTTCCGCGCTCTCTGCGACGTCGCCGATGCGCACGGCGGCAGCGTCATCGACGACATCGTGCCGGGGCACACCGGCAAGGGCGCCGACTTCCGTCTCGCAGAGATGGGCTTCAAGGACTATCCCGGCGTCTATCACATGGTCGACATCCCGCCCGAGGACTGGGAGCTGCTGCCCGACGTGCCGCCGGGCGCCGACAGCGTCAACCTCGATCCCGACACCGAGCACGAGCTGGCCGAGCGCGGCTACATCATCGGTGCGCTCCAGCGCGTGATCTTCTACACCCCGGGTGTGAAAGAGACCAACTGGAGCGCGACTGCGCCGGTCACCGGGCCCGACGGTGTCACCCGGCGCTGGGTGTACCTGCACTACTTCAAGCAGGGGCAGCCCTCGATCAACTGGCTCGATCCGACCTTCGCCGGGATGCGTCTCGTGATCGGCGACGCGCTGCACTCTCTCGGAGAGCTCGGCACGAGCGCCCTCCGGCTCGACGCGAACGGTTTCCTCGGCGTCGAGCGCAGCGCCGAGGGGATGCCGGCGTGGTCCGAGGGCCACCCGCTCTCGCACGCGGCGAACCACATCATCGCGGGCATGGTGCGCAAGGTCGGCGGGTTCACGTTCCAAGAGCTCAACCTCACCATCGAAGACATCCGTGACACGGGTGCCGTCGGCGCCGACCTCTCGTACGACTTCATCGGGCGCCCCGGTTACCAGCACGCCCTCGCGACCGGTCAGACCGAGTTCCTTCGGCTGGCGCTGACCTCGTCGCTCGAACTGGGCGTGCACCCCGTGCAGCTGGTGCACGGAATGCAGAATCACGACGAACTGACCTACGAGCTCGTGCACTGGGCGACGCGTCACGCGGGCGACGTGTACCGGTTCCGCGGTCGCGAGGTCACGGGCAGCCAGCTCGCCGAGCTGGTGCGCGCAGAGCTCACCGACAGCCTCACGGGCACGGCCGACTTCAACCGGGTGTTCACGCAGAACGGCATCGCCTGCACATCGACCTCGCTCATCGCCGCAGCTCGCGGCGCCGCGACACTCGACGAGATCCCGGATGCCGACATCCCGGCGATCCGCGATGCTCACCTGCTGCTCTGCGCGGCGAACGCCTGGCAACCGGGTGTGTTCGCGCTGTCGGGCTGGGACTTGACCGGCATGCTCACGATCCCGGCGGACTCGGTGGCCGACCTGGTGTCGGCCGGAGACACGCGCTGGATCGAGCGGGGTGCCCATGATCTGCTCGACGTCGATCCCTCGGCGACACGGTCGGCCGCGGGCATGCCGCGCGGCCGGTCGCTGTACGGGGCGCTGCCCGCGCAGCTCGACGATCCCGAGTCGTTCGCTTCGCGCCTGGCCGGCATCCTCGACCTCCGCCGCGAGCACGGCATCGCCACGGCGACCCAGGTCGACATCCCCGACGTGGCACACTCGGCGATGCTGGTGCTCGTGCACCGTCTCGACGACGGCGACGCCGAGTCCGATGCGCCGACGCAGGTCACCGTGCTGAACTTCTGCTCCGACCCGATCGAGGGAACCGTGCGCTCGGAGCACCTCGGTCCGCAGAGCGAGGTCGTCGACGCGAGCACGGGCGAGACCATCGGGCACGTCGACGATCTGCAGAGCTTCTCGGTGTCGCTGCCCGCCTACGGCGCGAAGTTCCTGGTGCTGACCGCGCCCGAGCACGTCGAGCTCGACGAGTAGCGGCTCGCCCCGCCGGGCCGCCCGAGCGGGCCGGCGCTAGCCGGCGGACAGCGCGGAATCGATGCCGGCGAGGGGCACCGGCAACCAGTCGGGCCGGTTGCGAGCCTCGTAGATCGACTCGTACACGGCCTTGTCGAGCACGAGGGCGCGCAGCAGTAGCGGGTCGAGAGCGACCGATCCGTCCGCGGAAGTGTAGGCCTCGACGAACGCCGTGCGGCACGCGGCGGCCCAGGCCGCGGCATCCGGTCCGGCCCCGACAGCGCCCGCGTAATCGAACGAACGCAGCATGCCGGCCACGTCGCGCGGTGGCAGGTCGGGTATCGCTCGCTCCTCCATGGGCCGCAGGGGCTCACCCTCGAAGTCGACCAGGCGCCAGGCGCCATCGGCTGCGGTGAGCGCCTGACCCAGATGAAGGTCGCCGTGGATGCGCTGCAGCGCGGGCCAGGGCCGCTCGAGCGCGACCTCGTAGACGCTCTGGATCGTCGCGAGACGATCGGCGACCGCCGGAACTTCGGCCGCGGCGATGCGCAGACGACGGTGCCAGGCGGCTCCCGTCGCGCCGACCTCGGTGGGTCCTGCTTCCACCGTCTGCAGTGCTGCGCCGAGCGCGCCGTGGATGCCGGCGACCGCGACGCCGAGCGCACGCGCCGGGGCGGTGAAGTCGCGTCCTTCTCGCGCGGCGTCGAGCGCCACCGCCCAGCCGTCGCGGGCGCCGGCCAAGAACTCCTGCGCGAAACCGAGAGTGCCGTGGGCGGTGCCCGATTCGCGCCCGATGTCGGGCCATTCGCCCTCGAGGCTTCCGACGAACCGCGGCACGTACGGCGAGTTCGCCGCGCTGAGCACGCGCTGCACCGTCACGTCGGGGTTCTCGCCGTGGTGGAGGGTGCGGAAGAGCTTGAGGATGATCGACGGGCTGCCGTCTTCGTCGAACACGATGGACGTGTTCGACTGCTCGGCATTGAGCACTCGGGCCGCGGTGACACGGCTGACGTCGGCTCCCATCTCGGCGAGCATGCCGATGGCGAACTCCGGATACCGAGCCGCGTCGACCAGTCCGCCGTCGCCGTCCCGGGTGATGACGGCATCAGCCGCACGGGGGTCGGCGGCGAGGTCGACCGTGGCCACCGGCACCTGGTACAGCGCGGGCAGTGTGCCCGCGTCATCCATCACCAGGTACCGGGTCGCCCCGGCGACCTGCTGCGCATCGAGCACGCGGAAGTGCGGTTCATGGCTCTTGCCGGCATACCAGCGCTGTCGCGTCACCCAGAGGCCGAGATCGTTCGAGAGTTCCACGCTTCACCTTCGTCTGTGAGGCCTGTCCGAAACAAGGGGCTGGACGCCGCCCGTCGCGCTCGGTACGTGTTGGCCGCCGAGGCCGCCGCTTCGTGGCGTTACACCTGTCGGGCGGGTGGTGCTGCAGTTGCCTGAACCCCCTCCGGCGCCCCACCGGCACCACCGCCCCGACATCCGTCACATGATTCCGGCGCGTGTGGCGCCCCTACGATGGAGCGATGACGGCCCGGCGACGCACCCGCAGTCGCGCCCTGGTCGCCGTCGTCGTCGCGGCGGTGGCAGCGGGAGTCGCGATCGCTGCGGTCGAGGCACCGCTCGCATCGGTGGTCTACCGCATTCCCGTCGCCATCTCGCTGCTGCTGGCCGTCGCGCTGGGTGCAGCCATCCCGCTCGGCATCGCGCGCCCGCGCATCGCGATCGCGCTTGCGACGACAGCGGTGGCGGCGGGCGCGCTGCTCGCCGAGCCGACCGCGACGGCCCCCTGGCCGGTCTCAGCCGGCGCGACCGTCGGCTTCGCGCTGGTCGTGCTGGTGGTCGGCTCTCGCGCTCCCTGGAGTGTCGGTGCGGTCGGCTGGTTCGCCGCGAACGCGCTCGTGCTGATCATCTCGACCGTTCGTGAGACGGGCGAGGTCGAGGTGCGGTCGATGGTCGCCATCTTGATCGTCTTCGCGACGGTCGGTTTGGCCGCCTACGGCATGGGTGCGCTCGTGCGTGGGCGTCAGATCGCGCGCCGTCAGCTCGCCGCCGAGCGCGAGTTGACCGCCGCCGAGACCGCCCGCCGAGAGCTGGCCGAGGAACGCACCCGCATCGCGCGCGAACTGCACGACATCGTCGCGCACGGCATGTCGGCGATCCAGGTGCAGGCGGTGAGCGCGCCGTACCGCATCCCGTCGCTCGATGCCGCGGCTTCTGCCGAGTTCGCCGACATCGCCGCCACCGCTCGCACCGCGATCGGCGAGATGCGCCGGCTGCTCGACGTGCTGCGCGCCGACGACGAGGCCGACACGGCGCCGCAGCCCGGCCTCGGCGACCTCGCCGACCTGTTCGTGCGCCCGGCGCACGGCGGCGCGCTCGAGGTCGACGACCGCCTCGGCGACGGCGACATCGACGACCCGATCATCGGGCTGACGGTGTACCGATCCGTGCAGGAGTCGCTGAGCAACATCGCTCGCCACGCTCCGGGAGCCGCCGCCACCGTCATCCTGCAGCGCGAGGGGCAGGTGATCGCGCTCACGGTCGCGAACGGCCCGGCGCCCCGCATCCGCTCCGACGCGGCCGCCGCGCACGACGTCGACCGCGGCGGCCACGGGCTGCGCGGCATGCGCGAGCGCGTCGCGCTGGTGGGCGGCACGATGCGGGCTAGCCCGACCGTGGACGGCGGTTTCGAGGTGCGGGTTCGTATACCCCTGACGAAGGAGGACTGACGTGTCGATCTCTGTGGTGATCGCCGACGACCAGGCGATGGTGCGGGCGGGGTTCGCGGCGATCCTCGACGCGCAGTCCGACATCTCGGTCGTCGGGCAGGCGGCCGACGGCGCCGAGGCGATCGCATTGACCCGGCGCCTGCGTCCGGATGTCGTCGTGATGGACATCCGGATGCCGGGAACCAACGGACTCGAGGCGACGCGCGTCCTGCGCGACGAGGCGGCAGGGGGCCACCGGCCCGCCGTGCTGATGCTGACCACCTTCGACGCCGACGAGTACGTCCACGACGCGCTGCGGGCCGGCGCGAACGGATTCCTGTTGAAGGATGCCGCGCCCGCCGACCTGATCGCCGCGGTACGCGTGGTGGCCGAGGGAGAGGCATTGCTGGCGCCTCGCATCACCCGCCGGCTGCTCGAACGGTTCGCCGCGCAGCGCCCGCCGGTCAATCGGCACGCGCTGCGGTTGGCGGATCTGACCGAGCGCGAACGCGAGATCCTCGTGCTGGTCGGGCAGGGACGCGCGAACGGCGAGATCGCCGACGAGCTGTTCATCGCCGAGCAGACCGTCAAGACGCACGTCAGCCGCATCTTCACCAAGCTGGGGCTGCGCGACCGCATCCAGGCTGTGATCCTCGCCTACGACGCCGGGCTGGTCGAGCCCGCGGACTGACACCCCCTACCGCGGTAGGGGGTCGGATGGCTCTCGTGCGGGATGCCGTGGCGCGAACCCCGCGGCGACGCTGTCTCTGCGACGCGGTCTGTGCGCGTCGCGGAAAGGCCCGTCATGTCGCTCGCCCCGACTCGCATCGCCCTGTCTCGCATCGCTCCGGCAACCGGCGCCGTCGCCTCCGCCGCGGCGTCGTCCGCCGAGGCGGCGTCGGGTGCTCCGGTCTCGGGCCGCGATCGCGCCGTCGATGTCGCCCGCGCCGCCTGCCTCGTCGTGGTGGTGCTGCTGCACGCGATGATGGTGGGCGTCTCTAACACGGGCGGCGTCGTGGTCTTCGAGAACGCGATGAGCATCTGGGACGGCTTCCCGATCGCGAGCTGGATCGTCCAGGTCATGCCGCTGTTCTTCGTCCTCGGCGGGTTCTCGTCGTATGCGGACTGGCGCGCGCGTTCGGCTCGCGGCGGGTCTGCCGCCGACTATTTCCGGTCGCGGGTGAGGCGCCTCGCGCTGCCCGCGCTCGCGGCGATCGTCGCGACGACCGGTGGCCTCGCGGTGCTGACTCTCGTCGGCGTCGACGGCGAGGTCGTCGCCGAGGCGGGCTACCGGTCGGCTCAGCCGCTGTGGTTCCTCGCGGTGTACCTCATGTGCACCGTGTTGGTTCCGGTCGCGGTGCGTCTGCACGAGCGTGCGCGCTGGCTCACGGTCGGCGCGCTCGGCGCCCTCGTGGTGACCGTCGACGTCGCGCGCGCGGCATCGGGCGTCGAGGCGCTCGGGCTGTTGAACCTGCTGTTCGTCTGGGCGCTCGTGCAGCAGATCGGCTTCTTCGTCGCCGACGGCTCGTTCGCGTCCGCGGGTCGGCGGGCGGTTGCTCTTCGAGGTGCGACGGCGGTCGCGCTCATCGCGGCGACCCTCGCCGCGGGGATCTATCCGACCGACCTGTACGCGGCGCTGAATCCGCCGACGGCCGTCCTGGTGCTGCTCGGCGTCGCTCAGGCCGCCGTCTTCGAGCTGATGCGCCCGGCGCTCCGCCGGGCCTCCATCCGACCGACGCTCCGTGCGATCGTCGACGGCATCGGTACGCGCAGCATGACGATCTACGTGTGGCACATGCCCGTCCTGATCGCCCTCGCGGGGCTGCTCCTGCTGGTCCCGGGCACTCTTCCCGAGCCGTTGTCGCCGGAGTGGTGGCAGACGCGCCCGGCGTGGATCGTCGGTGGACTGATCGTGATCGCCGCGGTGGCGGCACGCGCCGGGGTGTTCGAGCGCAGCCGCACCGTCGGCGCGAGCGCCGGCATCGGCGCGCGCCCCGCGCCTGCGACGCGCCCGTCTCTGATGGTGTCGGTGGGGGCTGCGGCGGTGTCGGCCGGGGGAGTGGTCTGCGTCCTCGCTGCCGGTTCGATGCTCGCGTCATGGGTCGTGGCGTCACTCGCGGTCGCCGCCGGCTGGTGGCTCGCGTCCCGCCGCGACTGACGTCCTCTGCTTCTCGGGTCGTCAGCTCGCCGCGCTCGCCCGCACAGACGACAAAGGGGGCCGGTCCGTCATGGACCGGCCCCCTCGGGCGTCAGAGAGATCTCAGATCGCGCGGATGTTCGTCGCCTGCAGGCCCTTCTGGCCCTGCTCGACGTCGAATTCCACCTTCTGGTTCTCGAAGAGGTTGCGGTGGCCGCTGCCCGCGATCGCGCTGAAGTGCGCGAACACGTCTGCGGTGCCGTCGTCCGGAGCGATGAAGCCGAAGCCCTTCTCCGAGTTGAACCATTTGACGGTGCCAGTGGCCATGTCGTCGTTTTCCTTCTGTGTTCTGCGGCCGCCGATGTGGCGGCCCTGGTACCACGGCGGCGGCGCCACCGTGGAGTGTGTGGGATGCGATCAATCGAAACGATCGGAGAGTTCGCGGTGTCGCGTGAGGCGACGGTGTCGGCTCACATCTCGGACGCGGTGAGGTCCGTGACGGAAAATCGGTGGGCTTACGGAAGGGCGGTGCACGTCGCCGAGGACGGCGACGGAGCACGTGTCGAAACACGCGGACTCTCCGAATGCTACGCGAGAACGGCGGCTCGTGGGGCGCGAAACGTCATTCGGCTACACGCGACCTCTTGTGACGCGACCATTGCGGGTGTCGACCGTGGCGTCCGCCGCCGGGTTGCACCGGAAGCGGCATCCGTCGAGCATGTATCCATGACCGCGAGACGACGTGTGCACCCCGCCGTCGTCGTGACCGTCGTCGCGGTCGCCGCGATCCTCGGGCTCTCGGGTTACGCGTTGACGCCGATCGTGTCGCTCGCCGCGGCAGCCGGCGACGCGGGCCCGCCGCCTGCCCGGTCCGCGCCGGATGCCACGACCCCCGCCGACGCGGACACCCCTGCAGTCGCGGGCAGTCACGCCGCAGACGACGCCGTTCACGCCCTCGCGGGTCTGCCGCTGCTCGACGTGACCTCGATCGTGCCCGGGCTCCCGGTCGACGCCGATCCGACCGGTGCGCTCTCGGGCGAGGTCGCGCAGCCTCTCGAGGCGGGCGCCCCGGTCTTCGCGGCGCCCGGACAGCCGCCCGTCGCCTACCTGCCCCGCGAGCACCACTACGGCGGCACTTCGGTGCCCGTGATCGTCGCCGAGGAGCACTGGGTCAAGGTCCTGCTGCCCGGACGACAGGGCGTCCCACCCGAGGGCGACAGCGGTCAGCTCACGGGGTGGCTGCGAGCCGCCGACGTCGAGCTGCGGCGCACCGAGTCGTACGTCGACGTGCAGCTCGAAGCGAACACGATCGACATCGTCACCGCCGCGGGAACCGAGCGCGTCGCCGACCAGTTCGCGTGGGGAAAGCCGTCGACTCCGACGCCGGCGGGGCGCACCTTCGTGATGTGGACGACGGTGGTGCCCGAGTTCCGCTACACCGAGGGGCATCCGGTGGTGTACCTCGGTGTGCAGTCGCCGGTCATGGCGGGGTTCGACGGGGGAGACGTGGCCGTGACGGCGTTCCATTACTACCGCGAGCGGTCGGGCGACACGTCGTTCGGATGCATCTACCTCGACGGCCCGTCGACGGACCGGCTCGGTCGTCTGCCCGCCGGCACCCCGGTCATCATCCGCCCGTGACGGGGCGACGCGCCTCGCGGCCGAACGGCTGTGGATCGTCGGCCCGCGCGCTTCGCTCGCGCTCTACTCTGTAGCGGTGATCGTCGAATTCGATGCCGAGGTGTTCGTGTGGGCGGCGCGGACCGAGTCGTGGTTCTTCGCCGCGGTGCCGGCGGAGGTCGGCGCCGACATCCGTGAGATTCCGCGGATGCGGCGCGGCTTCGGTGCGGTACGCGTGCAGGCCCGCATCGGTGCCACGGTGTGGCGGACGTCGATCTTCCCCGACAGCAGCGGTGACGGACCGTCCGGGGCGTACGTCCTGCCCCTCAAGCGAGCGGTGCGCGAGGCCGAGGGGATCGGCGATTCGGGCACCGTGCGCGTGCGGCTCGAGGTGCTCGACGGGTGAGCGGGCTCGCGGTCGTCGTGTCGGTCCTGCTCGCGGGGTGCGTCGTCGTCGGTGCCGTCTTGATCGTGATCGACGTCCGTGAGCATCGGCTGCCGAACGCGCTGGTGCTGCCGCTGTACCCGGTGGGGCTCGCCGTCGGCATCCTGAGGTCGCTCGATTCTGCGTCGCCGGCTCCCGTCGTGTCGGCTCTCGCGTCGGCTCTCGTCCTGTTCACGGCGTATCTCGTCCTGCACCGGTTCGGCGGCGGCATGGGCGGCGGGGACGTCAAGCTCGCCGGCGCGATCGGCCTGGTCACGGGTTCGTTCGGGTGGCCGGTCGCGGTGGCCGCGACGGCGTTCGCTTTCGTCCTGGGCGGCGTGGCCGCCTTCGTGCTCGTCGCCCTCCGGCGCGCCCACCGCCGAACCCGCATCGCATTCGGCCCCTTCATGGTCGTCGGAGCGGCGGTGTCGTTCGTCGCGCCCGTCGCGCCCGTCGCGCCGCTGTAGACCCGCGGCACAGCCACTGCCTGCACAGCCACTGCCTGCACAGCCGAGCCCGCATCTGCTCGGCCTCGCGCCGGACCCCGTTCCACCCGGCCTTCGCCGTCGACCTCGTGCGTGTCAAGCCCGCGGGGAGCGTCGCGGATGCCGCGCTATCGTGGCGCCATGGCCGACTCCACGCCCGTTTCCCGAGCCATTGCCTGGGCGCTGCAGCGCAAGCCCGTCCGGGCGTTTCTGCTCTACAGCGAGCACCGCGGTGCCGTGCTGGCCGACAGCGTCACGTACCGCACGCTCTTCAGCGTCTTCGCCGGCGTGCTGCTCGGGTTCTCGGTCGCGGCGCTCTGGCTCGCGGGAAACCCGTCGGCCTGGCAGTCGCTCATCGATGCCGTGAACGGCGTCGTTCCCGGTCTGGTCGGCGAGAACGGTCTCATCAAGCTCGACGACATCGAGGCGCCCGGCGCCCTGTCGATCGCGGGCGTTATCGCGACGGTCGGTCTGCTCGCCGCCGCCATCGGCGCCATCGGCTCGCTGCGCACCGCGATGCGGTCGATCGCCGACGAAGTCACCGACGACGTGCTCTTCATCTGGGTGCTGCTGCGCAATCTCGGCCTCGCCATCGGTATCGGCGGAGCGCTCGTCGCCGCTGCCGGCGTCACCTTCTTCGGCACGGCGGGCATCGGCATCCTGGCCGACATCGTCGGCATCGGTCAATCGAGCCCGTTGGTGCAGTTCGGTGGCTGGTTCCTGTCTCTGCTGGTCGTCTTCGCACTCGACGCCGTCGCCATCGCCGTCCTGTTCCGGGTCCTTTCGGGCGTGCGAGCGCGGCCCCGCACCTTGTGGAGCGGCGCTCTCATCGGCGCCGCGGGGCTCACCGTGCTGCAGCAGCTCTCGGGACTCTTCGTCGGCGGCGCGAACTCGAACCCGCTGCTCGCCTCGTTCGCGTCGCTGATCGCGCTGCTGCTGTGGCTCAACCTCTCGTCGCAGGTCATCCTGATCGCCACCGCCTTCATCGTCACCGGCGTGCGCGAGGACGAAGATCGCGTGCGCCAGCGTCACGGGGCGCGCACTCTGCTGCAGCGCCGGGTGCAGCGCGCCGAGGAGAACGTCTCGGTGGCTGCTCGCGAACTGCGGACCGCGCGCGACCTCGAGGCCGCCGAACGAGCCGACGGTGCCGATGCCTCCGATGCGTCGCGCGAAGGCTCGGACCCGGTCGAGCGTCAGCGCGCGTAGCGCTCGACGAAGGTGCGCAGGATGTCGCCGGTGCGCGTCACCGGTGCGCGCTCGACGGCGAGCAGCGTGAGGTCGAGTTCGTCCGCTGCGAAGTAGCCGTGACCGGCGTAGGCGTGGATGCGGGTGCGGATGCCCGCCAGATCGAGCTCGGGGTGGAACTGCGTGGCGTACACGTTGTGTCCGACGCGGAACATCTGCACCGGACACGTCGGTGACGAGGCGAGCAGCGTTGCATCGGCCGGCAGTCGCGAGATCGCTTCTTTGTGCCCGACGAACGCGCCGAAGGCGTCGGGCAGGCGACTCAGCAGCGGGTCTGCGCGGCCGGCCGCGGTCAGCGTGACGTCGACGACCCCGATGGGCTCGGAGTACGTCCGATCGATGGCGGCACCCCGGTGGGCGCCCAGCGTTCCGATGCCGTAGCAGGCGCCGAGGAACGGGAAGTCCGCCGCGACCACGCGATCGAGCAATGCACCGAACTCGGCCTCGACCCGCTTTTGAACCGCCGATTTGCGCTCGTCGGGATCCGAGGCGTTGAAAGGACCGCCGCCCACGAAGATGCCCGAATAGTCGTCGAGGTCGAGCGCAGGCATGGGCTGCGCCTCGAGGCGCACACGATCGAGGTCTCGCTCGTCGAGGCCGGCGTGACGCAGGAACAGCGCGTACTCCTCGTCGGCCGGCACGTCTTCGGCGCGCGTGGCGAGCAGGACGAACGGTTTGCGCATCCCGTCACATTAGCGGCCGGATATCACCGCCGTCGCACGGCCGCAACGTCACCGGACGTCGAGGCCGACGGCGCTAGAGTCGGGGCTCGGAAGGAGCTTTCTATGGCTATTGCACGACTGCACGGTGGACCGCTCGACGGACAGGTCCTGCCCCTCGAAGACGGCGCGACCGATGACCGTCTCGTTCTGCCCTACAGCGAGACCCAGGTGGTCTACGAGCGCGCGGGTGCCGACCAGAACACCGGAGAGGGCGACGGACCGACCTCGGCCGACTTCCACTTCGTCGAGGCCGAGGGCGACATCGACCCGACGGCCGACGAGCGCGACGACCGAGACCAGTGACGATCGAGCCTCGCCACTCGCTCGAGGTCGAGCGGAAGTACGACGTCGAGGCCGCGACACCGCTCGTCGACTGGCGCCGTCTGCCGGGCGTCGAGACCGTGGACGCGGCCGAGGTGCGTGCTCTCGACGCGCGATACCTCGACACGGGCGACGGTGACCTCGGGCGGGCGCTCATCGCGCTCCGCCGCCGAACCGGCGGTCCCGACGAGGGGTGGCACATCAAGCGGGCGACCCCCGAGGGCAAGCTCGAGTCGTGGTGGCCGCTCGAAGACGCCGATGAAGCGGATGCCGATGAGCCGGTCGTTCCGGCTGAGATCCGCGCCGAGCTGGCGGAGGTCAGCGCCGGCCCCTTCGCGGCCGTGGCTCGTATCCGCAATGCGCGCGATGCCTACGCGCTGCGCGACGCCGACGGACGCGTCGTGGCCGAATTCGTCGACGACCACGTCACCGCGACCGACCTGCGCTCGGGCCGCGAGAGCGCCTGGCGCGAGTGGGAGCTCGAGCTCGGTCCTGCCGCGCCGTCCGACTCCGCGGGAGTGGCTGCGCTGTTCGACGCGGCCGACGAGCTCGTGCTCGGCGCGGGAGGGCGGCTCGCCGCATCCGAATCGAAGCTGGCACGGGCTCTCGGGGTCTGATCCCGGCCCCCGCAACCACGCGAGCAAGCAACCTCGCAACCACACAACTACGAGAAAGGCACCGCCGGCCGAAGCCGGGCGGTGCCTTTCTCGTGTTCGTCTCTGACGTGTCAGAGGTTGATCATGTGTCCCGCGAGTCCGTGGAACGCCTCCTGCAGGCCCTCCGACAGCGTCGGGTGGGTGTGCACGTTGCGGGCGGCCTCTAGTGCGGTGAGGTCCCACTTCTGCGCGAGGGTCAGCTCGGGCAGAAGCTCCGAGACGTCGGGGCCGATCAGGTGGCCGCCGAGCAGCTCGAGGTGCTCGGCGTCGGCGATCAGCTTGACGAAGCCGACCGGCTCGCCGAGGCCGTTGGCCTTGCCGTTGGCCGAGAACGGGAACTTCGCGACCTTCACGTCGTAGCCGGCGTCGCGTGCCTGCTGCTCGGTGAGTCCGAACGAGGCGACCTGCGGCGAGCAGAACGTCGCGCGCGGCATGTTGCGGTAGTCGCCGAGGGTCTGCGTCTCTGCACCGCCGATGGTCTCGGCGGCGACGACGCCCTGCGCCTCGGCGACGTGGGCGAGCTGCAGCTTGGCCGTGACGTCGCCGATCGCGTAGATGCCGTCGACGTTCGTGCGCATGTGGTCGTCGATGTCGATCGCCCCACGCTCGGTCAGCTTCACGCCGGTGTTCTCGAGGCCGAAGCCCTCGACGCGCGGAGCGAAGCCGATCGACATGAGCACCTTGTCGGCCTCGATCTGACCCTTCGCGCCGTCGGCGTTCGCCGAGTACGAGACGGTCACCTTGTCGCCGGAGTCGACGATCTGCTCGACCTTCGTCGAGGTGAGGATCTCGACGCCGTACTTCTTGTACTGCTTCTGGATCTCTTTCGAGACCTCGACGTCTTCGTTCGGCAGGGCACGGTCGAGGAACTCGATGATCGTGACCTTCACGCCGTAGTTCGTCATCACGAAGGCGAACTCCATGCCGATGGCGCCCGCGCCGACGATGACGATGGACTTCGGCAGGTCGCGCGTGAGGATCTGCTCTTCGTACGTGACGACGTTCTCGCTCAGCTCGACGCCCGGCAGCAGGCGCACGGTCGAGCCGGTCGCGATGATGACGTTGTCGAACGTGACGGTCTCTTGCGAGCCGTCCGACTTGGTCACCTGGATCGACTTCGCGTCGACGAACGAGCCGCGGCCTTCGTACTCGGTGACCTTGTTCTTCTTCATCAAGAAGTGGATGCCCTTGACGTGCGTCTCGGCGACCTTGCGGCTGCGGTCGAACGCCGTGCCGAAGTCGAACTGCACGTCACCACGGATGCCGAACAGCTCGGCCTTGTGGTTGAAGGTGTGGGCGAGGTCGGCGTTCTTCAGCAGGGCCTTCGAGGGGATGCATCCGACGTTGAGGCAGACGCCTCCCCAGTACTTCTCTTCGATGATCGCGACGGACTGTCCGAGCTGTGCAGCGCGAACAGCTGCGACATACCCGCCGGGGCCCGCGCCGAGGATGACGACGTTGTAGTGAGGCATGGTCTCAGCCTAGTCCTCGGTGCGTCGGCGTGACGCCGCGACCATGGCCACCACGACCGCCACGATCGCGGCCAGCAGCGCGACCGCGATACCGATCCACAGACCGGCGGGCAGACCCTCGTCTTCCGTTCCTTCCGCCGAGGCGGTGTCATCGGCCGTCGGGGTCGCGGGCGCGGCATCGGCGTCGCCGGCGACGAACGAGTACTCGCCCGATACGGGATGCCCGTCGCTCGAGACCACACGCCAGACGACGGTGATCGGCCCCTGGCTCGACCCCGCCAGCGACTGCGTCACCTCGGTTCCGTCGAGCACGGGCTCGCCCTCGGCCAGTTCGGTGCCGGCCGCGTCTGTCACCGATACGCGATTCGCGCCGGCCTCGTCGATGAGCACACCGCTGAAAGTCAGCGTGATCTCGCCGGGCAGCTGCTCGATCGTGCTGTCGGCGGCGGGATCCGAGGCGACGAGCTCGTCGTGCGCGACAGCGGGCAGGGCGATCGCGGTGGTCAGGAGGCCGAGGGCGACGCCCAGGGCCGCGAGGCGGCGGGGGCGCGTGCGGGAGCTGTGGGAAGACATCGGCCCGACCCTATCCGGCGGGGTTCAGCAGGCGCTGGGAGTCCGATCGTCCGCGCTTCGCGGAGGGTGCGGATCCGTTAGGCTGAACGCGAAGAGGAGGACACCGTGGACGAGAAGGATCGCGACGCCGACATCAGGCGTGAGCCCGACCACAGCCCGCACACTCGGTCCTCGGACACGACGCAGACGTTCGGGCACGACCTCGACCTGTCGTTCGTTCCGTTCGGGGCCGACCTGACGGCCGTCGAACGCGACGCCATCCAGGCACTGCCGGCCCGCGCCGCACTGCTCCTGGTGCGCTCGGGGCCGACCGCGGGTGCGCGGTATCTGCTCGACACCGACGTGACGACGATCGGTCGTCACCCCGAGGCCGACATCTTCTTCGACGACGTCACGGTCTCGCGCCGTCACGCCGAGATCATCCGCTCGGGAA
>JAAIGE0100014355.1_pt1 | contig 22803 bp, 20 predicted proteins | sample 6487951 | NCBI WGS metagenome assembly JAAIGE01 (sample SAMN13974128, study PRJNA590717) | phyllosphere metagenome | biome: tomato field; feature: multiple bacterial spot infested tomato fields; material: tomato leaves; isolation source: leaves from tomato fields | host: Solanum lycopersicum ...
CCGGACTGCAACTACAACTCCGAGAACGAGGCTCTTACCACTGGCTCCACCTCCCTCGGCATGCAGGGCGCTACCAACATGGTCAACAAGCTGATGTTGGCTATGTTCGCACCCGGAGTCAGCTTCATGCGTCTTGAGCTGGAGCCTAAGGCCAAGGCCGCTCTCATGGAGCAGCTACAGCTACAGGATGACAGTCTGCTGACCAACGTGCTGGCAGAGGGGGAGCGTGAGGCATTGCGGGTACTGGAGCAGTCGGGTAGTCGCCCGCAGCTATACGAGGGCCTGACTGCATTGGTGTGCGTGGGTGACGTTCTCATGGACCTGAGCGACGACGCCGGTATCAGCTTTATCAGCCTGCGGGACTACGCCGTAGAGCGTAACCGTAAGGGCACTGTCCTGCGTATTGTGTTCCGAGAAATCACTCGGGTACAGGATCTGGAGGACGATGCGCAGGAGGAGTACCGTCGCGCTGTACCTACTTGCAAGGCACACGATAAGGTTACGGTGTACACCACTATACGCCTGACTCGTGGTATGTATCGCTCCACCGTGTACGTGGAGGATGTCGAGCTGTCCCCTCGCCACAGCGGCAAGTGGAAACCTGAGAACTTGCCGTACCGCGCACTGTCGTGGCGTCTCCCGCTGGGCCAGCACTACGGTGTGTCTCTGGCGGAGGACTACAGCAATGACCTCGGTGTTCACGACATCGTGTCAGAGGCAATGAGCGATGGTGCTGTACTGGCTGCGCAGTTCCGCTGGGCGTGCAACCCCGGAGGCATGACCAATCCTGAGGATCTGGAGAAGGGCGTCAACGGTGCCGTAATCCCCGCAGATCCAGACGACCTCAAGCTTATCTTTGCCAACATGGGCCAGCAGTTGAACACGATTCAAGGCATCGAAGAGATTTACGCCCGTCGCCTAGGTCGTGGGTTCTTGCTTAACTCTGCTGTTACTCGCAACAGCGAACGTACCACTGCCGAAGAGATACGCATTCAGGCTAATGAACTGGAGCAATCCCTCGGTGGTGTCTACTCTCGCCTTGCCATCGACATGCAGGGACCTATCGCACGATGGCAGCTCCGCGCAGCCAACATCAATGTGCGCGGTACACAGATCCGCCCGACTATCATCACTGGTCTGGACGCCCTGAGCCGTAGTGCTGAACTCCAGCGCATGATGGGCTTCCTCGGTGATGTGGCCACTCTGGCGGAGATCCCGCAAGAGACTCGCCTCATGCTCAACGAGGAGCCGATTATCTCTGACATGGCAGCCGGTCGCGGAGTTAACCGCTCCAAGTACGTGGCCACTGCGGAGGAGATCACTCGCCGCCGTCAAGAGCAAGCACAAGCGCAGGCTAGCCAGCAGGCCGTGGAGGCAGGCATCGAGGCAGGCGCACAGCAACAAGTCAATCAATCACAAGAGGTAGCACAATGAAGCTTTTCGGTATCGCAATGGCAATGGGTCAGGTACTCCGCTACATGGAGGAAGCCGGTGAGGGTGGTGAGGGCACCGCCGCCACTACCGAAACCAAGGCACCGACCACGGACCTCGGCGGGGACACCGGCACAAAGGCCGCTGACACCCAGCCGAAGTCAGACAATGAAGTCCTCGACGCCGCAGGTTACGCCGCCGCCGACAACGATCCCGGTCTGAATTACGCCATGAGCTTTCTGGCCAAGAACGGTTTCAATGCCGACGACCCGGCAGTGGCTGCGGCCTTCGGCGGGGACTTCTCCCTGCTCAAGGCCCAACTGGCGCAGAAGGGCATCCAAGGCTGGGAGCAGGCGGTCGGCCTCGCTGAGCAGTCCTACGAGCGCTTCTCAAAGGAGGAGAACGCCAAGGCTGACAAGGTGGGCGAGATCGTCACATCGTTCGCCGAATCGCAGGGCGTGGACTGGGAGGCCGCCGTAAAGCATATCGGGACCTCCGCCACGTCTGAGCAAAAGACGGCACTCAACACGCTGTTGAAGGACCCGGCCACGGCAGAGATCGCCGCGATGTACATCACGACCGCCTACCGTGACGGTGGTGATACGGAAATCCAACCTGCGGCCCGTGCCACGGGTGACGAGACTCAACGCTCTGCTGGCGCTGCTGGTGGCCTCCTGAGCCGTGCTGAGTACACCCGCGAGATGGCCAAGCTGCGCGATACCTTGGGCGAGAACTACATCAATTCTCCTCAGGCTCAAGCGCTGTACCGTCGCCGGGGCTGATCCAAAGGGTGCTCAAATTAATTGGGCACCTATTACTATAAAACCGTTTTCTGTAAGTTAGGAGCAATACATGAGCCGTGATACTTTCAACGTAACTCGCCCGAATTCCAAGCTGGGCGGCACCGACCCGTTTGAACTGGTACTGGAGGAATTCGCTGGTATCGTCGAGGAGTCGATGCAGACTCGTTCTGTGACCGAGGGCTGGCTGACCGTGCGTACTGTCACCGGTACTGCGACTGTCACCAAGGACGCCATCGGTGAATCGACCCTGCAAGTGCTGGAACCCGGCGTTACCCCTGACGGCACCAACAACCAGTTCTCCGACAACTCGGTGACTGTGAAGACCGTCGTCCTGTGTCGCTCGGCGCTGCCACTGCTGGACGTGTTCCAGACCAAGTACGACGTTCGCAAGAAGATCGGTAACGAGCACGGCAAGAAGATGGCCAAGTTCCGTGACGCTGCCTTCCTCGTGCAGATGGCCAAGGCCGGTATGGCTACCGGTTCCAAATACGGCGCACTGCCGGGCCACCACGGCGGTACTCAGGAGACTCTGGCAGCCGCTGGCGACCAGAACGACCCATCCAAGCTGTACAAGGCGATCAACCGTCTGTTCGCTCAGATGGAAGAGAAGGACGTAGTACCGCAAGAAGACGGTCACGCGCTGTTCGTTCCACCGAAGGTCTTCTACGCCCTGATGGATGCTGAGCAGATCATCAACGGTGACTACCTGACCTCGGACGGCAACAAGGTACAAGGCGTACCGATCCTGAAAGCGTTGGGCGTGCCGATCATCAAGACCAACAACATGCCGCAGACCAACACCATCACTACCCCTGATGATGTTGCGGAGTTTATGGGCGGCGACTACGCTGGTGACTTCTCGAAAGTCCTTATGATGCTGGCCTCCCCGGCTGCAATTCTGGCCGGTGAAACCATCAAGCTGACCTCCGATGTCTTCTACGACAACCTGTCGAAGTCGCACTACGTGGACGCTCACATGGCGTTCGCGGCGACTACCGACCGTCACGAACATGCGGGTGTAATTCTGGCCGCGTAATCAACTATCCCCAAGGAGCGTAACTGCCCTTGGGGATTTTTTTTTTTCGTTGGAGGTAACATGCGCGTAACTACGCTCACAGTGGTAAACGCCTGCCTCGCCTCTATGGGTGAGGAACCCATCAATTCTTTGTCAGAGGTTAACGCCTTTGTCAACTCTGCTACCTTCGCTCTGGAGCAGGCTACTATCAATGAGCAGTCTATCGGATGGTGGTTCAACAAGGAGTGCTTGAAGATCCTCCCTGACGTCAATGGCCTGTACATAGTTCCTACGGATGTCATCGATCTGGACGCCGAGCAAAACCCCGGCTGGCTGTCTGTCCGCAACAACCGCCTGTACAGCTCTGCTGATGCGGACTACCTCAAAGGCACTAAGCCAGTAGAGGCGAACATAATCCGGCTGCTGGACTTCGAGGACCTACCGTTTCACGCTAAGCGTCTGGTAAAGGCTGCTGCTGTAGTTATGTTCCAGCAGTCTTACGATGGTGATGCAACGAAGATCCAAGAAGCTCAGACCGAGTACAACCAAGCGTACATCCAAGTACGGGCACAGCACATCCGCTCTGTGCGTGCTAACTTCTCCACCCTACCTCGCCGTCAGTCCATGATGATGGGGACGCAGCGTCTGAGGACCCCACGATGAGCCGATACAGCGATAGCTATGACTCAGTGATTCGTGGTGTCAGTGAGCAGGTTCCTCATGACCGGCTCACTGGGCAGCACTGGGAACAGGACAACTTGATATCCGACCCTGTGCGCGGTTTGGCCAGACGGCATGGCTCTGTGAACAGGGACTACATCGTGCTCCCGCAGCCGCTGACTCCAGCATGCTTGCAGGATGCGCGGTCCCGTCTGGAGCAGACGATCTTCGTTGAGGATGAGGAATACTGCTTTCACTACCGGGGAGAGTCTACTCCAGAGATTGAGGGCAGCACACTGCACCCAATCGTGCTGGTTAACAAGGACACTCATAAGTTCTTCCCAGTAGCCTCTACTCCAGAAACCCGTGAGGCGCTTAACGAGGGGATCAGCTCAATCACCGCTGCTGGGCGATTCGTCCTGATGTCCTCCGCCACCCGTAAGGTGGAGTACACCCTGACAGACAACATGGCGGCATCCGCGCATCAACATGTGGTGTGGGTGCGCGGCGGGGCCAACAGCCGTACCTTCACTGTCTACGCCAACATCTCTGGGGTAGACAAGAAGTATGAGTACACCACCATGTCCTCGTACTACGAAGGTGCTCTAGACACCTCTGGAGTACCGGCCACAGATCCAGAGTACGGTAAGAAGGTCAACGACATCGTTAACGCCTACAACACGGCAGTTAACCAGCACATCAGTGCTGTGGCTAAGGACATCGCACCATCCAACATTGCCTCTAAGCTGGCAGCTTTGATGGTAGTAGACATGCCCAGCGCCCGTGCTGACGGGCCGTACATCCTGTGCGAGCATCCAGATACGGTCATTACCGCTGACGACGGCGGTAACGGCGAGATGATGCGTGCTGTAAGTCGTGATGTCACAGCGGCTGAGCTGGTCAGTCCTCGTCACTTCCCCGGCAAGATTGTCAAGGTGGTGCCTAAGGCAGCGAACTCGCTTGCCTACTACCTCAAGGCCGAAAGCACCAGCAACAGCACGGCCTTCGGTGAGGTGATCTGGAGAGAGACGGCGGGCCTAGGCGTCACCATGGACTGGGTGTTCTTCATCGGCGTGTTCCATCTGGATCAACTGTATGTCGGCAGGAGTCCGGCAGAGCTTGCTGCTATCACCGGCCTCACCGTACCGGAGATAGAGAAGAGTAGCTGCGGCGACCGGGATAGCTCCCCAATCCCTGAGTTCTTCGATAAGACCATCACCTACATGCGGATGTTTCAAGACCGCTTGATGATTATCTCGGGCTCCACAGTGTTCCTGAGCAAGTCCGGTGACTACTTCAACTTCTTCCGCAAGTCAGTGCTTACGCTGGCACCAGATGACCCCATCGAGGTATTTGCTCAAGGTACGGAGGATGACGTTATCACCAGTGGAGTACAGCATGACCGTAACGTCATACTGTGTGGCCGTCGTTATCAGTACATCGTACCGGGCCGGGAGCCGATGACTCCGACTAATCCATACGTCGGGGTGCAGGCCACCTACGAGGGTGCCAACTTGGTGCCCCATGCAGTAGCGGGTAGTCTACTGTTCTTCTGTCAGCGCAGAGAGCGGCGACTGACCTTGCAGCGCATGAGTCCCGGTGCGGTAGCCGACCGACTCGACGCTCTGGATATCTCCAGCCAGCTTGACGGCTACCTCACCGGTACGCCAAGGCAGATTGTGGCCATGACTGCGCCGGGTGCGGTGTTCCTAAGAACGCAGGAGCTGGACAACGGGTTCTACGTCTACAGCTATATGGATACAGAGGACAACGCTGAGCGGCTATTTGACAGCTGGTCACGTTGGACCTTCGACAAGTCCCTTGGCGTTCTGATGGGTATCAGCTCGGATGACAGCGGGCTACTGGCAGTGACTGTACGAGATACCACCTTAGGTCCGACCATCATGCTGGACAGGTTTGTGCGAGAAACCGGTATCAGTGATGCGCCTTATCTGGATAGTATGCGCCCTTACGCTACACACCGGCACATCGGGGAAGCTACTCGCGTAGCCTTCGACAGCACTAGCGAGCAGTTCCTGCTGGGCAGTACTTTGGCTGGTGCTCCTGCACTGGTGACGCAGTTCCCGGACGACGTTGACTCCCTGTATGTCGGTACTCTGTACGATTCATTCTGCACCCTCACTAGCCCGTATATCCGGGACCGTGAGGACAAGATCATCCTTGACGCAAGACTAACTGTCAGCAAGCTCGCAGTGAGTATATCGAACTCTGCGGCAATGCTGGCTGAGCTGTCCTACGACATGGGTAAATCTTGGCGCACAGCTAAGTCGTGGGTGTATCGAGAAGCGGGCAACTGGATCTTGAACACGCAGGGCATCGCTGAGGAAGCCACAATCACAGTACCAGTAATGAAGGAGAACAAGAAATACCGGGCGCGTCTCCGGTCACGTAGCTGGTTGCCAATGACACTGGCCGTGATCGAGTGGTCCGGGCAGGCATTCACAAACCGGAGGTAACGCAATGCTCCCTCTTATCATGGCGGGAATCATGGCGGCGCAATCCTTGCAGCAGGGACAGACGGCAAGGGCGCAGGCCAAAATTGACAAGGTGACAATGAAGTCCAATGTCAAGATCGAGAACATGCGACGGGAGGCGGAGAACATTCTGTCCAAGACCCGTGGTGATCTGGCACGCTTCCAACAGGCGCGGTCCAACAAGTACAAGCTACAGTCCGGTGCGGATAGCGTAGAGAGTCAGCAGGTCAATATGCTGCGGCTCTCCGATGCTGCTGTTCGTGGTAGTCTGGAAAGCCGTATTCAGGCCGCAGAAGTTGGCGGAGCCCTAGCGGCTAATGCAGGCGCAGCGGGGATTGGCGGCAGCTCTCTCGATATGCTGAATGCTACAAACCGTATCCGGCAGGAGCGGGCTGAGCAGTTGGCCAACGACCAGACGGACGATCAGCTCTACGACGCCAGCCGGAATATTGACCAGACCAGAGAGGCCACAATCCTCGGTCTGGACGATACCGTCATCATGGATGATATCAACTACATGAAGGCGCAGGAGCAGTACATCAAAGAGCCCAGTTGGGTAGAGATTGGAATGAACGCAGGTATGCAGTTCGCCACTTCCTATGCCAGCATGGGCGGCTTTGACCAGAGAGGCGGTAAGGCACCGACTTGGCTACCCCAGTGGCTAGGCGGCTCACCTAAGACCGGAACTACAACTCAACTCAAGTAGGCGCTATGGCACAGATAAATTTGCAATCCGGTAGCTTCTCGCTAGAGAGCGCCGGTCAGGCGGTTCGGCAGACAAGCGTCGGTACGCAACTGGGCCAGAGTGGTATCCAGACTGGACGTGTTCACGCTGCCGACCAGCAACAACGTGTCGTCATTGATACGTCCACCTCTGATCTTCTCATGCGTCTGGGTAACAAGATCCTTGAGCCACAGATCAAAAAGATCCAGACCGAGAAGTTCCTAGAGGGCGCACAGAGAGTCGCCCAAGGTGAGGCGCTAAAGGACATCGTTGATGAGCAGCCGTGGTACACACAGATATTTGGCCCGTCCAGCTCCGCACAGGGTGCGCGGGCTGTTGGTCAGATGAAGAGTGTGGACGACTACATCACCAGCGTAGCCAACGACATGCCGAACTTACAGAAGCTGTCGTCTAAGGAATTCGGTAAGCAGATCACCAGCAAGATGGGGGACTTCATGACCGGGGATAGTGTGGCGGACGCCGCTATCCAGATGAAGATGGTAGAGGCTACCGGGCCCCTGTTCAAAGCTCACACGAAAGCTAACTACAAGTGGTCACAGGATAACATGCAGCAGACCACTGTGGCGTACTACCGTGCGGGTACGGATAAGCTCAAGGCCATGTCCACCCAGCTTCTCAATGGTACCATGACACAGAAGGACTACGACGCTGTTACGGCAGATTTCATTGGGAACCTTATGCCAATGGACGGCCAGAGCCCGGAAAGCTACTGGGGAGGGATCAAAGACGCTACACTGGATGCATTAGCCTCCGGCAATCACCATGCTGCCAACGCTGTATTCGACAGCGGCGTGTTCAAGAATGCTCCAAGCGAGACTCGCAAAGAGCTGATGGACGCCCGGTTCAAGTACGAGAAGCAGACTCAAGAGAGCGCGGGCTTCAATGAGTACGGTCCTCGCATCGGTGTGCTCAAAGGTAAGGCCGCTGCCGGACAGTTGACGGGCAATGAGATTCTGGCTGAGGTGGACGCCATCAACGCTGACTACGCCGCTCGTTACGGTGTCAGCCGTCCTCTGTTCCAGCGCAAGGAGATGGAGAGCATCATCTCCGGGAACATCAGCTCCATCTTCAACCGCGCAGAGCAGGACAAGCGGGATCTGGCGCGAGAGGGTAGAGCAGATCGGAGGGCTGCCGCCAAGGAGCAGGTAAAGGCGGACATGGAGATCCGCAAGTCAGAACAGCTCACGCAGCTTATCATGGGCGGAGCGGGTAATCAGGCAGCGCTAGCTGGCTATACCAATGACGAGATCAACCTCGGGGTGTACAAGGGCGCACAGATCATCCAGAAGGCTGGCGGTGATGTAGGTAAGTTCCTGACCATGCAGTACAACAATGGCGGGGCGCATGTCAACTCCCTGTACAAGAACCAGATGCAGGCAGGGTTACGTGCAGCCATCCAAGAAGGCCACAGCGGTGCTGCCTTTGAGACTAGCTACGGGCTGTTCAAGCAGATCAGCAAGGAGCCGGGTGGCAAGGGCGCGGCATTGGCGTACCTCGGTGACGACGGGGTGAAGATGATGAAGTACGACCAGTTCGTCCAGAATCGCATCACTCCTGAGGTGGCGTACCAACTAGCATTCGGGCAGGCGCTGGACAGCTCCCGCAAATCCACTGACAAGGAGATCGGCGCTCAACTGGTTAAGACAGTGGACGGGGATCAGCCGGGAGTGTGGGGTAGCCTGTTCGGCGGCGCTACATTGACCGAGCAGAGCAAACGGGTACTCACTGATGCAGTGGGTAAGAACTACGATAAGCTGGCCAGCAATCTCGCTATGGGCGACGATGACGCTATGAAAGTGGCGCTCAACGTAGCTAAGGGTGAGCTGGATGTAGTGGGCTCCTACGTGATCCCTAAGGGTGCGGACCGCCGCCCTGTGTACCAGCTCATCGGCTCTGACGAGAAGACCGCAGGAACTATGTTCACTGAGCTGCTGAACCAGAAAGCGCGGGAGAACGGCATCACTGCCAAGATGCCCGGTCAGACCAAGCTCGATACGTTGGGCGAGCTGTTGACAGACGGACCAGTGGCTACTATTGTCGGAGAGGGCTACAAGGCTGCAACCGGTAAGCCTAATGCGGGTCTAGTGGGTACGCTGAGTAATGCCAGCGCCATACCTACGATGCACCGCATCTGGAACACTGTCACCAGCGACGAGCCGAACGTTATGGTTATGCGTCTTCCTGACCAGAATGGGCAAGGTATGTTCGGGGTGACTATCGTTGATACTGACGGCAACATGACGAACTTCCCAATGTCCAGCGGAGAGATCCGCGCCTACTACGAGAAGCACAGCAGCTTCAAGTAACTTGGGTATAGCGTATCTGCGGGTACGCTATGCCAAACTTACAGAGGAGAGTGTTATGGAATTTGACGATTTGATGAATGCTCGTCCGTCTGACGTACGAGCAGCTACAGAAGAACGTAAGACAGTACGGGCAGAGGCCAAGATCACGGCGAAGCCTGTGTTAACTCCAGCGGAGAAGGTAGCAGTCAGTGACGCTACTACGGCCACCTTCCTCGCTGCACAGGTAACTGGAGTGGATGCTCCTCAGGCCTTGGCCACAGCCACCGCTGTACGAGAGGCAGCCGTGAGTGACAAGGAGCACGACAGCGTTAACTCCCTGATCGCCAGCCTGCCGGGGAACGGCGACATCGTTGACGTTGCGCATGGGCTGGCCAAGGCTCAGGAGCAGCAGACTGCGAAGGCCGCTAAGGTAGATCAGACCACCTACGCGGACCAACTGGAAGCAGGCTTTGTGGAGATGACTTCCATACCTGCTATGCTGCGTATGCTGGACCGCCCTAGCGTAACCAATGACCCGAACTTCAACTACATGGAGCTTCGGGATAAGGTGGAGGCGGGTCGTCCTGAGCGTGACCGTGACTTCCTCAGGGAGAGCGAGAGCGCGGCTGATCTGGAACAGAAGATCAAGGAGCTGGATGCACGTAACGCTCGTCTGGCTACGATTGGGGCACACGGCACGTTCGTGGGTGTGGCCGCAGGGCTCACGGCAGGCTTTGCTGATCCCGTGGGCTGGGCAGCAGGCCTTGGCGTGGGCAAGGTAGCACAGATGGCAGGCGTAGGCGCCCGTGTGGCTGCCCAGCAGGGTCGGATCGGGCAGGCGATTGCCTACGGTGCTACTGAGGGGGCCATCGGCAACGTGCTTACAGAGGCTGCTCTCGATGCAGCAGGTGAGCATGTGACCTTTCAGGACTACTTAATCAGTGCTGGATTCGGCGCGGCCTTCGGTCAGCTTGCCCTTGTGGGTGCCCGTAGCGCCCGTGCCGGTGCACCCGAGTCTGCGGGCGTGGGTAGCCCAGCGAGCCCGGACTTCGTGGGTCCACGGACGCCACAGGAGGCTGCATCGGACATAATGACCCGTGCGCAGGAGCAGAATCTGGACCTGTACACTCAGGCTCAGGGGCGATTGGGGGAGAACGCTACTCCAGAAGAGATCCGTATCGAGGTGGATAACATCATGCGAGAGCAGGCTGACCAGATCAGTCGCATTGCAAACGCAGAGGTGCCAGAACAGGACAGGTTCATGCCACTGTTTGACCTTGGTGTACGAGATGACGGTACAGTACCCAGCGTGGACGATGTGATGCGGCCTGCTGCGGAGCGTGTTGCGGTGTCTGACCGCTGGGGCATCACCGCTCAGACCGTCGAGGACGGTGTAGAGCGCAAGATGCTGGGTGAGTTGGCTGCGCGTGCAGAGGGTTGGGCAGCAGCTAACCCCGTAGATCCGGGTAGGGTTGATTCCATTCTGGCACGCGTCCCATGGCTGGCATCCAGCGGCTTACAACTGGCAAAGAGCCAGAACCCGGTGGCCCGTATGATCGCCGGTGTACTGCTGGAGTCCACCACTGGGGCACAGGGTCGTAGAAGGACTGCCGCCATCACCAAGACCATGCGTGAACGGCAGTACATGGAGGATCTGGTGGGCTACGAGGAGGCGTATAAGCAGTGGCGCAGACAGAATGGCGGGTCCATGTATAAGGACGTCATCGGCTCGGACCATCGCTCACGCTTTGATCGTCTAGTAGCTGCGGATCGCGAGAATCGCAGGCTCGGAGTAGCCGGGGACCCGGACATCCATGTACGGACAGCAGGCGACCATCTGGATACCGGGTACAACCGTATGCGGATAGACCAACAGACAGTGGGTACGATTGGCGCAGCGCGATTAGGTGATACCAGTATCGGCTATGTGCACCGTGCTCTGTCGCCATCGTGGATAGCGAGAGCAACCAATGCAGAAATCAACGCCCTGAGTAACAAACTCGCAGAGCAGCTATCGGTGGGCTGGGATGATGTTGCGTTTGCTCGGCAGATCGCTGCTAGATACGTGGAGCGCGCTAGATCATCCGCTTTCGGTAGCACAGCGGTGCCCGCGAACCTCGCGAGCCCGGAGGCTGCTAGTGTACTACGTGACGTGTTACGGTCATTGTCCGTCGGAGAGGTGGACATAGAGAAAGCAATGGGGCGATTTAGCCGTGGCGGAGCTAGCCACACTAAAAAGCGCCTCGATCTCGACCTATCTGAGCGCATCACTCTACCGGATGGCTCCAGTTTCCCCATGATGAATGCGTTTGAGACGGACCAAGCCAGCCTGTATATGCAGTACGCACGACGGGTCAGCGGGGATGTGGCTCTTACGCAGTACGGAGTAATGGGAGATCAGGGCCTCAAGGTCATGAGGAAGGCATTGGAGTATGGGCCGGACGGACAACGTGCTACAGCAGCGGAGATGGAGGCATTTGATCAGGTAGCAGCAGAGTTCTTCGGTAGACCACTAGATGGTACAGGGAACAAGCATCTTGGGAACTTGCGTATGCTCACTGCCGCCAGTCGCCTAGGTGGCATGGCCTTCACTCAGTTTGCGGAAATGGCCAACAGTGTAGCACTACTAGGTGTGACCGGTGCCCTGCGTCAAGTCAAGGCCATGCCGGGTCTGATTAAGGACGTGCATAGCGGCAAGCCTAGCGAGCTGCTGGCCTCTATCGAGCTGGTAGGAGGCCCGCTTGGGCAGGACCATAGAGTAGTGTTCCCGTATCAGGAGCCCAACGATATTAAGGTCTATGGGCGAGATTCCCTGAACGCCTTTGATCGCATGGTGCGTGCGGGAAGCAACGCTGTACCATGGCTGTCGGGCTGGCACTACGTCCATGCCGCACAGGTACGTGGCATCAGTGAGCAGATCGTGCACAAATCCCTTAGGTACATCAACGGCGGGACGGAGCAGGCTGCTCTGACGTCTATGGGCCTACATCCCGAGCTAGCTGCACGACTGCGAGCTGATCTCCCAAACATCGCTACCTTCAACGAGGACGGTTCTGTACGCTCTCTGGACCTGACAAAAGCCACCGATCACGCCGCTGCTGCCGAATTTGTGCAGGCTGTACATCGGGGCGGACGCCAGATCATCCAAGGAGCGTACATCGGGGAGACCGGTAAGTGGGCGCACAATGACCTCATGCGGCTGCTGGTACAGTTCCGCTCGTTCTCCCTGACTTCCATGGAGAAACAGTGGACCCGCCAGCGTGCGGATGTAGGTACTGCCAAAGCTTTCGGTCTACTGGCTGGACAGATGGCATTCGCCCTACCGATTCACCTCAGTCGAGTTATGATTAACAGCGCAGGACGAGAAGACCGTGAAAAGCACCTTGAGACGCAGCTTCATCCTGCTATGCTGGCTCGTGCTGTACTCAATTACACTTCTATCAGTGGCCTTTCCGGCGACGTTCTTGACGCCGGGGCCAGTGTACTCGGGTACGAGGCCTCAGGTGTGCGCAGCGGTAATAGCTCTGCTCTCGGTAACATTCCTGCTTTGGGGTATGTGGAGAGCGGCGCTAAGGTCTTGAAGACCAGAGATGCACGGGAGGCTATCCGCATGCTACCGGGAGGCAATCTGCCCTTCCTGACGCCAGTGGTTAACTCCCTGACAGAGTGACAGACAGGTGCCTAAATTAATTGGGCACCTATTACTATAAAACCAAATCATAAGGCTTCCATACCTATGGCTGATCCAGTATACCTATCGGTTAACATCTTCCCCGGTGACGGAGAGCGTGTTAGCTGGGACTTCTCTTTCGCAGGTGTGAGCGAGGACAACGCCTCGGGCACTACGCCGTACCTGTACCCTGCTGACATCAAGGCAGTGGAGCAGTACACGGACGAGCTGGGCGCGCTCATCGAAATCCCACGTACCATCACGCTCACCGCACCGAATCGGGTGCTGGTAGCGGGTGATCCAGTACCCGTGGGACGTGAGATCAAGATTTACCGTAGCACGGAGGACCGTTTCCCTCTGGTTGACTACCGTGACCGACAGGCAGTTAGCGAGTTTGATCTCGATTTGCAGGCCAGACAGTCATTGTTTGTTGCGATGGAGGTATCAGACCGCTCCGCCATGGCCCTGTTCTCAGCTTCCCGCGCAGAGCTGACAGCCAATCAGGCCCTTACAGCGTCTGAGCTGGCAGTGGAGACGGCAGATGCAGCAGTAGCTACTGCTGATTCGGCCAACACCAATGCGGCCACTGCTCTGGCTACTGCCAACACAGCAGAAGCCAACTCCGTCGCTGCTCTGGCTGACGCTGCCGCTGCCTTCGCTGCCGCCGCTGCTGTTGAAACGCTGGCGCAGGCGGCTGCCGACGACGCGGATGCTGCCGCAGCCTCTGCACTGGCTGCACAGTCTGCTGCGGACAACGCAGTTACTGTCGCTAACGGGGTGGATGGCAAGGCACAGACCGCACTGGACAACTCCGCTACCGCCATTTCCACCAGTTCCTCGGCTCTGTCCGTGGCCAACGGCATCGATGCGAAGGCCACAGATGCCTTGGCTAACTCCATCGCCGCAATCGCTGCGGCCAACGCCGCCGAGTCTACCGCACTGGGGATTGATGCCAAGGCAACTCAGGCTCTGGCTGATGCTGCTGCTGCTAACGCTGCCGCTGCTCAGGCTCACGCAGCGGCTGACCTGCTGCGCTCCGACTTGGCTGACGAGATCCAAGGCGTCAACCTGATCGGATTCCAAGCAGCAGGTGTGTCGGCGCGTGCCCGGACACTGGCCCGACGCTTCCAACTCGAAAGCACCAGTCGGGTACACCTCATTGACTACCTGACCGACGCACAGATGGATGACATCATCGCCGGGACCCGGACTCTGGACTGCTTGCCCGCACTCAACGCTGCGCAAGCTGCTTTGGGCGTAGACGGCGGCCTGATTATCCTTCCGGCAGGCAGCATCCGTCTTGACGGCGTGTTCACTACCTCGTGGGGCGTAGGCCTGCAAGGCACCGGGCACATGTATTCGGAGAACGGAGTAGATCCGGGCAACACCGTGATCGTTCCGAACCACTCCGGCACTGCTGGTATCTCGCTGGTAGGTTCCAATGGTGGCTACCTGTCGGGCTTCACGATCAAATCGTATCCGGGTGTGTTCCCTAAGACCGGCGTACTCGCAGGCCGTAGCTCTGCTGCCTCGTCTGGCCAGCACTGCATTGAGCGAGTGTCTGTAATCGGGCACTACACTACTTCCTGCTTCTACTCCATCGCAAGTGAGGACACTCGGTTCTGTCAGGTGTACGCTTGGCTGTTCGGTGGCGGAGCTAAACACTGCTTCTACACCTGTATCTCTGATGCTTTGGGCGTGGGCGGGCTGACGACTTCCTCTAACCTGCACATCACACTGGAACATCCATTCTTCATCAGCTCCGCTACCGGTGCAGATTGCTCGGCAGTCAAGGTGGAGTGTGGACAAGCATCGGGTAGCTTCACCCTGATCGGTGGGTACTTCATCGCCTATGACGGCGCGTACATCCACATGAACATGGGCGGGGTGGATGGGCAGTCACCACTAGGACCTTTCACGTTTACCGGCATGTCCGGCGAGCGACTGACTGGAGGCGATCCAACTTACGGGTTCCGTATTACCGCGGATACTGCGGTAACCCTTGCAGGCTTTACCTACATGGGCAGCCGACTGGATCTGCACGCCAGCGACACCAAGACGCACTACGACATCTACGTGCAGGACAATATCACCCTGCAAAAGCCGATGATCGTGGTACAGCCTCCTGAGGCATTCCCTTATGCGACCTCGTATGTGCCTCGTGCCAACGTTCGCGGTGGGCATGTCAGTGTTGGTCGCGTAGACGTATGGACACCACTCGTGATGTCCTCCGGCTGGACTAGCACCTTCGGTACTCCTTACGCCCAACCAGCTTGGCGCATGGACTCCACAGGCCGCATCTGGCTTCGCGGTACAATCTCGGGTTCTGCCTTGGGTGAGTTCGCTATCCTCCCTGCTGGGGCTCTCCCGCAACGGGATCACCGCTGGGGCACAGTATCCGGTAACGTCGGAGCTGCGCGTATCCGGCTCAACAGTGCTACAGGTCAGCTCATCCTGACCGACGGTGCCACCAATCAGGTGGAACTGGCAAACATCTCTTTCGACATGACATAAGGAGTAGTAACAATTGGACAGGCTCACTAGCCCTGTGGTAGTACAAGCATGGGCCGTTGGCCTGTTCAACTGGTTTATCGGAGCGCTGCCTGTGGTAGTGCTCATGATGTCCGCAACCCTCACCGCACTACAGCTCTACGTGTTTGTGCGCGACAAATTAAGGAAACCAAATGGCAGCGAGTGAAGCCCGCTTGGGCAAACTTCACGAGATGTTCACGGAGTACCTGATGTCTCTCATGACCCGCACGGGCCGTGACGAGCACGGGGAGGAGTTCGCAATCCCAATGACGGCGGCAGAGGCTGCCGTCCTCCGTGCCTTCTTGAAGGACAACAACATTCAGGCTGATCCAGATGCCAGCACTGACGTGCGTGTGCTGGAGGCTGCACTGAATAAAGCAGTAGACGGCACCGTGACGCAGGCCGAGATGGATGCGATCATGGAGGACTTCTCTCAATTCACTGGAGTTGGGCATTAATGCGTGAGTTACTTCCTGAAGAGAAGCAGTTATTGCTTCTCCAAAGGACGTTCCCTACGTTCAATCGCTTCCTCGTCGTAATGATGAAGCAGCTAGGCTACGACACCACGGCCCTGCAATTGGACATCGGAGCGTTCCTTGAGTTCGGCCCTAAGGACCTGATGATCCAAGCACAACGGGGTCAGGCCAAATCCACTATCACCGCACTGTTCGCTATCTGGTACTTGATCCACCATCCGAAAGGGTCGGTGCTGATCGTGTCCGCTGGTGGTAAGCAGGCAAACGAGATCAGTACCCTGATCGTCAAGACGATCATGAACACCGACATTCTGTCGTGCATGCGCCCGAACACGGCCAAGAACGACCGGGAGTCCGTCGAAGCATTCGACATCAATTTCAGCCTTCGTGGTGTACAGAAATCACCCAGCGTTGCCTGTACCGGTATCACTGGTAACTTGCAAGGTAAGCGTGCAACTCTGCTCATCGCGGACGACGTGGAGTCCTTGAAGCTGTCCCGTACAGCCACCATGCGTGAGCAGTTGATGCAGAACTGCAAGGACTTCGCATCCATCGTACAGGACGCCGCAGGCCGCATCGTGTACCTAGGTACACCGCAGACCGATAGCTCCATCTATAATCTACTGCCCGCCATGGGCTTTGCTGTGCGTATCTGGCCGGGACGTTTTCCCACGCCTGAGCAAATGGAGAACTACGGTGGGGCTCTCGCTCCGTACATTAGCGGCGCTCTGGCGCTCGACCCTACCTTGGGTACGGGTGGTGGTGCGGACGGCTCGCAGGGGCAGCCTACGGATGCCCAGCTCATGCCTGAGGACTCTCTCCAGAAGAAAGAACTCAAGCAGGGTCCGGCATTCTTTCAGCTCCAGCACATGCTGTCTACCAAGCTGACTGACGCCCTGCGCTATCCCCTCAAGCCGATCAACATGATCGTTATGCGGCTAGGTCAGCAGCTCCCTCTGTCCGTTGTTCGCGGTATGTCTCACGACTACGTGAAGAGCTATCAGGTGGGATCGCTCAAGGTGCAGCTCACAGCTCCTCAGTACGTCTCCACTGACGTCTCCACGCCGACACTCCGCCACATGCGTATTGACCCGGCAGGTGGCGGTAAGAACGGGGACGAGACGGGATACGCGGTCACAGAGCAGCTCAACGGTACGGTGTATATCCGCGCCGCTGGCGGTGTACCGGGAGGCTTCGACGACAAGGACCTCCAGACACTAGCGCAGCTCGTGGCCAAGTGGCAACCGGACGTCCTAGACATTGAGAAGAACTTCGGCTTTGGTGCTTTCACCAAGGTGCTCCAGCCCTATCTGGTTAAGGTGGGATGGAATGGTCAGATAAACGAGACATTCGAGGGCTCCAACAAGGAGCAGCGAATCATCGACACTCTGGAGCCGATGCTTGGCCGTGGCTCACTGGTCATCGACGAGAGCATCATTCTGGATGACTGGGATAACACTTCCCGGTACGCCATGGATAAGCGACAGTCCTACTGTCTGTTCCAGCAGATTGCTAAGATCACCCGTGACGCGGGATGTCTGGTTCACGATGACCGGCTCGACGCCGTTGCAGGGTCGTGCAGCTACTGGATCAAGATGCTCAACCAAGACAGCGCTAAGAAAGAGCAGGAGGCGCGAGCTGCTGAGATGGCCAAGAAGATGGCCGACCCTTTCAACTACAACCGATTCAAGAAACCATCTATGCGCGGTAGCTCTCGCTCCGTCATACGTAAACGTTAAGGAGATTCACAATGCAAGCAGTAGACCTCAAGTTTCCCGGCGAATCCGCTCTGTCCATCCGTCGCGAGGTGGCTCGTCAAATCACTGACCTTGAGGACGCCGTGGGCCAAGGTGCTCCGATAGTCCCCGACTTCGCTGCATTCTTGCTGGATGCAGCTACACAGACACCCGGCTATGTGGCACCTACTCTCCCTGCTACTCAGGCAGTAGTCACCAACGGCGTCAAGCAGTCTGGATGGACTGTTACCGGTACCGGTACGTTCTTCACTCCTACGGTAGTAGGTGGTGTGTGTACTGGTGGTGTCCTTTCCACTTCGTAAGGAATACAGCATGTGGAGTTACGATCACAACCGGCAGATCCAAGGCGTTCTGTCGGAGAATGGGAGTCTGCTCGTCACTGAGCAGACGGCTGGCTTCTACGCTAAACGTCAGTTCCGTGCTTACCGAGAGTTCAGCGCCAATACTACCATCAAGTTCGCTGCGGCTAAGCCCTTCCTGCTGACTTCACAGAGACTGTGGACTGGTCAAGGGGCTGCGCGCATCGTCATCAGTACAGGCGGTGCTGAGTCCGGGACCTTTACAGTGGTCCCTACTAAGTTCTGCAAGTATCTGCTCGATGGTCCGGTAGCTGGTAACACTGTGGTATCCGCCGGAGGCACTGTTACACTAGGTACTGAGAGAGAAGTGCTACGCTCTGACAGTGCCTCTACTGGTGGCGGTTCCGGTAACTCGGATTCCATGGTCAACACTAGGGCACTGCCAGCAGGTACGTACTACATGACTATCACTGTTACCGGTACAACAACCGGTATGTATGCTCTAGAATGGGAGGAGCTGCCATAAAGAATAAGCCATTGATGGGTGCAGTCTTTGCGGCTGCTCTATCCGGCCTTGTCACACTGGAGGGGATGAAGACTACCGCATATCTCGATATCGCGGGAGTCCCTACTCTCTGTGCTGGCTCTACTCATGGGGTTAAGCTCGGTCAGACTGCTACACTAGCTCAATGCTGGACAATGGCGGCTGAGGAGTACCGTAAGTATGAGAAGGTCGTTATCACAAACATCAAAGTTCCACTGACTGCTAACCAGCAGATCGCCTTGACGTACTTCTGCCTTAACGTAGGGGAGTATGCGTGCAAGTCGTCTACTGCTTTCCGCAAGATCAATGCCGGGGAGTACACAGCAGGCTGCCAAGCTATGGCTCTGTTCAACAAGATCACAGTTAACGGCAAGAAAGTCGTATCCAAAGGGCTAGTCAATCGCCGTGCAGCAGAGGTGAAGCAATGTCTCGCAGTGTAATAATCCTCGCCCTGACCACCCTTCTGGCCGCCGCTCTTGCGTTTTGGGGATGGTCTGAGGCTGGCGAGGCCCGTGGTGCCTTGAAAGATCAAATCGCGCTCACACGGGCTGCTGAGGCCCGTACAATCAAGATGCAGAATAGCCTCCGGGCTGTGGAGAAGAAGTATGCGACTGCTCGACAAGACTTGGAAGCAGTGCTCACTGATGTGCCTGATCGTCCTACCCCTGATGGCGTCTATAAGCGCCTGTGCGCCCGTGCAAACTGCACCAAGCTGGAGTCCGTGTCAGCACCCGCTGATTGATCCATCGAGCGATCACGGCGTTTACAGAGCCCTCCTGAGCTATCAGGAGGAAGTGGACCGGTGTAATGCTATGAATGGACTGAAAGACTGAGGAATGTCTGAGCCAAGCCCTGAGGAGATCCCTGACAAGGGCCTGAGGGTTTGCCTGAGCCGGACCTAAAAATGATTGACGTATGCGAGGAGGCCCCTCCGACTCAAACTGAGCCAGCGCCCCCATGCCCGTAGGTTATCGAGCCGAAATGAGGGCAGGTTGGCTAGACCCTGTGAGCCGGTACTCCGTATCTCCAGAAGGTGCAGCCATGATGCCAGAGTATCGACGGGCTGTCAACAGGAATCCGCGGGTATTTGATCGGAGAATCGACTGGCCTTGGCAGCTCCAGAGAGGCGATTTGAGGAGGGTTTTTAGGGCACAGGGTATGGCAGGGTAGGGAATCGACGAACGTGCAGCAGGGAGCACGAGAGGAAGCGAGGAGGGCGAAGGCGGGAGGCATCTGTCTTGTTTCTGTCTTGTTTCTGACAGGAAATTAATTGGGCACCTATTACTATAAAACCGTTTTACGGGGCCCGCAGGGTTGTCGGACAGGATTTTAATCTGTCTACAGGCAGAGAAGCAGAGAAGCTCCCGGACAGAAGAAGACAGAAGAGGACAGAGAAGACAGACAGATCCAGAGAGCCAGAGGATAGGACAGAGGATAGACAGAGACAGAAGAGATAGGATTGGCAGATAGATAGATAGATAGATAGAGATCAGATAGGTACATAGATATATGGAATAGATAGATCGACAGGACTATAGATAGACAGATAGATAGGACTATAGATAGATAGATAGATAGAACATAGGTAGTGACAGAGACATAATAGACGAATAGAGTACGCAACCAGAGGGCTAGGACAGACTCTAGAGGAACAGAGGTACAGAGATCCAGACAGCCTGATAAGATACAGGTTGACAAGATCAGAAGTACTAAGTAAGATACGAACCATCAACGCTACAGACTGACTACCTGACTCGACATACTGAGAACGGTATCGGGAACTAGCTAGGCTAAGTAGTCCAGAGGTAAGACCGTAAGGCACTAGGGATGAACAAGGCAGGTTGACAAAGGTAATGAAGCACCGTATACTGAACACCGTAACATCGCTCTTTAACAACTCAGTCTCCTATGGTGAACTCAATGAGGTGTCATCATGACTAAGCAGCAAGCAGCGTGGGCAGAAACACATGACTGGTTCGTCAGTGCAGGTGCTTACCCTAATGGGGGCAGGACTGAGTGGGTCATCAGGGTTCGGCCTGATGTTGGGGAGAAGTACGACCCGAACAAGCATGTGTTTAAAGATTACCACAAGCTACGGGCTTGGGCAGGCTACTAGTGATAGTAGCTTCACCATAGGAGATTGGGTTGACAGAGTAAGCAGCACGATGTAAGATGCACACCACTAGCCGAGCAGATGTCATGAGTAGGTTGGTGAAGTAATACACCATGGTTCAGGTGGGTAGTAGGAACGGGAATCTTGTCTGATGTCTAGGCCGGTAGTACCTAGTACGAATCTAAGTAACGACGACGCCAGCGGTAACTGGTAAGGACTCCTAAGACAGTGGTCCATGGTTCAGGTAACTGAGCTGAATGGTATAGATACCTAACTGTCGAGGCTGCTGGAAGATAGCAGCTCCCATGGAAATAACTGGGGCGGGCCACTGGCTCATACGCTGGGTAGTAATACCTACAGCAACACGAACTGTCGGGATGATAGTTCTCTGGATCTAGTACTGAGACGGGAGTGACTGTCGATGACTGTGCTAGATAGGAACCTGCCAATGCCACGGTGGTTCCTAGATAATACTGGGCCTGCACAAGACAGGGCTGGAGGCTAAGTCGGTGAGCTGATCTGACACCTACCAGTATTATCTAGAAACTACCGAGGATAAGACAATGGCTCGCCATCGCTCTGTGCCCAAGGCTGAACAGCGCAAGCTGCAACAGCAACAGCAGATCACTGACTCTCTGACTAAGATGATCGGTGACTGTAAGCCACTGCGTTACAAGGGATACGATCAGCTACTCAAGGAAGCACAACGGGATATGGGACTGCGATCCCGTCTATCTCAGACTGCTGCTGATGGTGGCGAGGCCGGGATTGTTGCTCGACGTAGGCTTGCACAGCTACGGGACGTTAAGTACTACGTGGATAAGCCAGTCACTGCTGGCGATCTGTATCACAGTCAAGTTAAAGGCAAATCTAAACCCAATCGTAAGGTGAAATCATGACTACTCCTGCTATCAAAACCAAGCTGATCGTCGGCGCTGACTCCATCTCCAAAGAACTGAGCAGCATCAAGACTGCATCGGCCAAGCTGGATACTCGGCTGCAAGTTGTCGGCCTGTCGATCCTCTCGCACATCGAAGAGCATCACAACATCACCCTGTTCAATGACCTGCTGGCCAGCATGGGCAAGGGACATCGCAAGTCTGCCATGGTGGACTGGGCCTTGAAGTTCGGGCAGATCGCACAGAACGTGGGCAAGGACGGTAAGCTGGACCCTACCTGCCCGTACAAGTGGGACAAGTCCAAGGTCACTGACCTCGTGGCTGCCGAGGAGATGCCGTGGTTCGACTGCAAGCCTGAGAAACTGGAGGAAGTACTCGACCTCCAGAAGATGCTGGCTGCCATCTTGCGCAAGGCTAGCAAGGAAGGGGCGCAGATCACACCGGGTCAGGAGGAACTGCTCAAGGGCCTCAAGGCGCTGGCTCCTGTAAAGTGAGTCTGTCTAAGCGAGAGCTTATGATGTCGGACGAGGAATGGTTCTGGTTAAGGACTGTTCCTCATTACCTTCTTATGACGCTGTACTCTGCGAGCCTAGCGTCTTGTGTCTACTGGTGGACAACATGAATGAAGTACTTGCTGCACTGTTACTCCTACGAGAGCAGGCGGTAGCTGGCTGCGTGACAAAGCAGAATTTAGGTATCTGCCGCAACCTTGCCCACATTCTGCTCAAAGGGGCATTTGCCACTGGCTCGGGTGCCTACCAGATTGTGGAGGAGCTGAGCCTGACGTGGCCTGAAAGGGCACTTCACCAATGTACAGGTTATCCTGTACCTCATGAATACGGTGTATCTCTGTGGGAAGGTAAGAATCTTGCTCGCAGACTGTCTCTGATCGACCACATGGTCGAACAGATCCGGGCAGGCTACACCTACGGCAACCGGAAGGCTGTATCCAATGGTAGCTAAGACTACAAGGGCGCGCACTATCTACCTGCTGCGCCGACTGCGTCACATGGCAATGACTGACACAGTTGCAGACAAGGGGTTGGGTATCTGCTACAACCTTGAGCAGCTCGGTGTGA
>JAAIGE0100210403.1_pt1 | contig 22723 bp, 25 predicted proteins | sample 6487951 | NCBI WGS metagenome assembly JAAIGE01 (sample SAMN13974128, study PRJNA590717) | phyllosphere metagenome | biome: tomato field; feature: multiple bacterial spot infested tomato fields; material: tomato leaves; isolation source: leaves from tomato fields | host: Solanum lycopersicum ...
CTGGCGGACACTCAGTAAACAACTCTGGAGAGATTTTGAAATGAGCGGAACCCTCGTCCTCGTTCGTCACGGCCAAAGTGACTGGAACCTCAAGAACCTCTTCACCGGCTGGCGCGACCCAGACCTTACCGATCTCGGCGTTGAGGAAGCCAATGCGGGTGGCAAGGCACTTGCCGATTATGGCATCAAGTTCGACGTCGCCTATACCTCGTCACTGATCCGCGCACAGCGCACCTGCCAGATGGTGCTCGACAATGTCGGCCAGCCGGATCTCGAGACCATCCGGGACGAGGCCCTGAACGAGCGCGATTACGGCGATCTTTCCGGCCTCAACAAGGACGACGCCCGCGAAAAATGGGGCGAAGAACAGGTTCACATCTGGCGCCGTTCCTATGACATTCCACCTCCGGGCGGCGAGAGCCTGCGCGACACAGGCGCACGCGTCTGGCCTTACTACCTAACGGAAATCCTGCCGCGCGTGCTGCGTGGTGAAAAGGTTCTGGTGGCCGCACATGGAAATTCGCTGCGTTCGCTGGTGATGGTTCTCGATAAGCTGAGCAAGGAGGAAATCCTCAAGCTCAACCTCGCGACCGGCGTTCCCATGGTTTACAAGCTGAACGCGGATTCGACCGTGGCCTCCAAGGAAGTCCTTGGCGACATGTCCGCCGCGCATTAACGACTTAGAACGGCCTTCGAGCAGAGCATGCTCGCAGGCCCCGTTTCTTTCTAGGCGTATCTTCTCAAGCTTTGCGCCTGCCCTTCTCGCATAAGATCGCTCCCATGAAATTCAGCATAGAACAGGCGGAAGATTTCGTGTCTTCCATCTTCGATAAGAACGGGGTCTTGCCACAAAGCGCCCGTTCCGTAGCGCGGGCACTGGTTGCCGCGGAAGCGTGTGGACAAGGCGGCCATGGTTTCCGGCGTATCCCCGTTTACGTCGCTCAGCTTCATGTCGGCAAAGTGGATGGCAAGGCACAGCCATCCTGCAACAAGCGACGGCCAGCCGTGCTCTCGATAGATGCCAATCAGGGCTATGCTTACCCGGCTATCGATCTTGCTGTTGAAGAGCTTGTTCCGCTCGCCCGGGAGCAAGGTATCGCTCTAGCTGCCATAGGTCGGTCGCATCACGCGGGCGTCATGGCGTTGACGGTCGAACGTTTTGCAGAGCAAGGGCTGGTCGCCTTCATGGTCGCCAACGCGCCTGCCTCCATGGCCCCATGGGGTGGGATAAAGCCGCTTTATGGAACCAACCCCATTGCATTTGCTGCGCCAATCGATGGTGCAGATCCGCTTGTCATCGATCTCGCCCTGTCGAAAGTCGCGCGCGGCAAGATCATGGCGGCGCGCCAGAAGGGTGTCGCCATTCCCGAAGATTGGGCGCTTGATGCGAATGGTCGACCAACGACCGACGCCAGTGAAGCGATCAACGGCACCATGGTGCCAGCTGGAGACGCCAAAGGCGCAGCATTGGCGCTGATGGTGGAAATTCTGGCCGCAGGTCTCACCGGCAGCAATTTCGGATTTCAGGCATCATCTCTTCTGGATGATACCGGCACCGCACCATCGCTGGGTCACACGATCATCGCCATCGACCCGTCGATTACAGGCGACAACGTTTTTGCTCAGCGCCTCGCGATGATGGCAGGCGAAATCGAGGGACAGGAAAACACCCGCCTTCCGGGACGCCGCAGTCAGGGCATTCGCAAGCAGGCGATTGAAAACGGCATCGTCATTGAGGACGATATTCTGGCGCAGATCAGGGCGCTGTAGAAAAGCCCGCGATTTTTCGCGCCAAGATACTGGTTTCGATTTGCAAGCTGTAAGCGTCTTCACTCTCTCCCTCATCCCTTTGCTGGTCACGGAAATGAGGGCGGAGATGTGCGCCTACCGTTGTCAGCCGCTGATCTGCGCTTCCAGCAAATCCGCAAGCGATTTGCCAGATATTTCAAGTGCGCCGCTATTATCAATAGTCGTCACATCAAAATTACCGCAGACCTCCAGCGAGCCACGCTGAAGCCGTCGCAAAATTTCGTCCCGGCTTTCACGTCCACGGCTCTCTAGCCGTACGGCCAGAATCTCTGGCTTCGCGACGATATTGACTACCTTGAGCGACGGAAAAGCGGCCTTGAAGTGAGCGAGCGCCGAGCGCGAACCATTCGCGATCACAACGTCGCCACGACCAAGCCTTTGATTGACGGTGGCTGGAATTCCGTATTTCAGGCCATGTGCCTCCCATGAGACAATAAAATCTCCGGCCTTCAGGCGACGGTCGAATTCTTCTTCCGTCACGCCATCATGGCTTTCGCCACCGGCGTCACTGCTCCGGGTAATCACCCGGCGCACAAAGTGGATACGGTGATGGTGGGAAAGGCGCGCCGCGGCATAATCCATAAGCGTATCTTTTCCTGCACCACTCGGCCCGACAACCACGATCATCACACCGGGTCTGCCCGAACCCTTCGGCAGGCTTTGGGGAGCGGTGTCACTCATGCCACGCGCTTGCCCTGTCTCCACACACCGCGCACGACAGGAACGCCATCATTGCGATGCACCCGGACCAGATCGGCTCTCAAACCGGTTTCGATACGACCACGATCATTGAGACCTACCGTTTGCGCAGGTGTGGCCGTAACCATGGAAAGCGCCTTGGGCAGGGTTATGCTTTCCACCTGATCTGCTAACAGGAACGGCGCATAAAGCAGACTGAACGGCACGTAGTCCGAAGACAGAACGTCGAGAACACCGAGTTCGGCAAGATCACGCGCGGCGATATTGCCGGAGTGGGACTTGCCGCGCACGATATTCGGCGCGCCCATCAAAACGCTCATGCCTGCACCATGCGACGCTTTGGCCGCTTCGACGCTAGTCGGAAATTCCGCCAGTTTGACGCCATGGCCGATGGCCTCGTCCACATGGGCTTCCGTCGCATCATCGTGGCTGGCAACCGTGATGCCGCGCTCTGCCGAGCGGGCGGAAAGATAGTCGCGATGCTTGGCGGAATATTTCTGCGAAGCGCCGACGCGGCGGTCCACGAAGGCCTTAAAGGCTTCGTCGCTCAAGCCCCGCTTCTTCTGATAGAACATGATGTACTGGTCCATCGTCTGGAACTGACGCTGGCCCGGAGAGTGGTCCATCAGCGAAATCAGCCGCACCTGCGGGTCTTGCTCGAAGTCCTCGAAATGCTCCAGCACATCGGCGGAAGCCACCTCGCAGCGCAGGTGCAGCAGGTGATCGGCGCGCAGGCGACCTTCGGTCTGGGCTTTTTCGATGGCATCGGCCATGCCGCGCATTTCGCCCCTCTGGAAACCGCCATCCTCGTCGGAACCGAGGCGAAGACAATCGAAAACGGTGGTGATGCCCGACGATGCCACCTGTGCATCATGCGCCTGAATGGCGGCGATCTTGTCCCATGTTACGCCCGGGCGCGGGGAGTAATGCTGTTCGAGGTGATCCGTATGGAGTTCGACGAGGCCGGGGATTAGGTAATCACCCTCGAAGTCGTCGCCGCTTCGGGATGCGCCTTCGCTGATATCGGCAATCACGCCGTCGCGGATCAATACCGAGCCTTGAATGATGTCGTCTTCGAGAACGACACGCGCGTTGGAAATGACATGGTCGGTCATGCGTGTGCTTCTTTCGTGTCAGATGCTGCGGCAAGCGGCAGCCATGTATGAACGGTAAAGGCTTCGCCCCGTGCTTTCTCGACAAAAAGGGCGAGGCCTGAAATGGTGAGCGGACGCTGGGTGAACGCGGAAAACTCGTCTGCCAGCACATCTGCCATGCGCGGCTGATCGCTTTCCTCCACCGGCCCGGTCAGCGTCATGTGGAAACGGAAATCGTCCATCACATACGGGTAGCCCCAGAGCAAAAGGTTCTCGCGCTGTCTTTCCGTCAGGTTCTGCGGCCGGCGCCGGGCGATATCGCTCTCGGACAGCGGCGCACGGAACGGCTCGAAATATTCGACGATATCGGCGGCGAAATCCTGGAGCGGCTGATGAGTGCTATCAGGCACGATGGCAAAAAATGGCCCTAGCGAGCCGACGACCGCGTTGGGTATGTCGAAAGTCTGCCGCGTCTTTGCAAACTCCTCAAGTGCCGCAACGAGACCAGTTTCACTATGATGGTGCGATAATTCGAACGGTGCCTTCAGCGTGGCGTGAAAGCCGTAACGGCGTGGCTCAGCGGTGATCTCGGCGTGATCTTCGTGATCGTCATGGCTGGCATTGGAAAAAGCGTTGCGCCCCAGCCAACGCGATGCCTTCTCGGTCAAGGGATCGGTTTCGGCGGGCGTAAAATAGATTGCGTAGCGCACTGGTCGCACTTTCGAATGTCATGGAAACCGTAAGGGCGGTATTTGAGGCGAGTCGTCCTCACCCCGCAAGATCAGAAGTGCGGGGTAGCCCTTTTCCGTGACAGAATGATGATGGCGCAGGCGAAAATCCCGCGCCATCCTGCATTTTTAGTGATGCGTCTTGCCGATGAGGCGCGAGCGGATGGCGTTCGACATATTATCGAACAGGAAGACCACGAAGAGGATGAGTAGCACCATATATGCGACCTTGTCCCAGTCCTGATTGGTGCCCATGGCTTCCAGCAGTTTGAGACCGATACCGCCAGCGCCGACCGCACCGATGATGGTGGCGGAGCGCGTGTTGCTTTCCCAGAAATAGAGCGACTGTGATACGAAGACCGGAAGCACCTGCGGAATGACGCCGTAGCGGTTGACGTTGGCTGCCGATGCACCCACGGATTTCACGCCTTCGCGCTGCTTGTCATCCACGTTCTCCAGCGCTTCGGCATAGACCTTGCCCAATGCGCCAGTGTCCGTGAAGAAGATCGCGGCGATGCCTGGGATCGGTCCCGGGCCGAAGCTGCGGGTGAAGAACAGCGCCCAAATCAGCATATCGATGGAGCGCAGGAAGTCGAAGGCGCGCTTCATGCCCCAGTTGGCCGCACGGCTTCGCGTGATGTTACGCGCTGCGATAAAGGCCAGCGGAAAGGCGAGCAGTGTGCCGAGCAGTGTACCGACGAAGGCCATCACCAGCGTCTGCAACAGCTTGGAGAGGATATCCGCGTGCTGCCAGACCTTGTTGTTCAGGAAATCTTGGCTCATGGCGGACAGGTTGGATTGGGCGGGATCGAGCCGCTCGCCCCACAGCGCAAGGGCTGCCAGATCGCCGTAGCTTTTGCCCCAGAATTTCGAATCCGTATCGAACAGAAAGTTCGCCCAGCCTAGGAAGCGGCGCTGCACATAGACCTGACTGGTGCGGATTTCCGCCTGACCGGCAAAGCCGTATTCGACGATAACCTTGTTGCCGTCCTGCCGAATCTCGGCGGGCGCACCTGCGGGAGCAGTCGCTGCATCGTCGTTGACCGTAACCGGATAGGAAATGCCGTCTACATAAACATCGACCTGCGCCGGGGTGACGTCGAGGCGGTTGGCAGTGTCGCCGTAAATGACGCTATAGCCGCCATCCGGCAGAGGTTGCAGCCAGTCGATATTCGCACCGGCCGGATACTGGCCGCGGCTCGACCATTGCGGCTCCACCTTGCCATCGGCAAAGCGAAGACGCGGTTGGGCGCGCCAGGAATACCAGTCCTGAATATAGCTCGAGGCGCGGTCCCAGCGACCCTGCATGAAGGCCGGGCCTACATTGAAGGCGAAGAAGCAGATGACGAGATAGGCCAAAACGGCACCGATCCCAAGCAGCAACCCGTAGCGCTGGAAGAAGCTACGCTGAAAGACTTGCGGGTATTGAGCCAGGAGACGTTCGCGATCCGCGCCATTGACGATAAAGCTGGAGGACATTACGCGGCTCCTCTGCCGAATTCGAAGGACTGCTGGCCGATCAGCCTGCGGCGCAGCCAGCCGGAAAACTGGTCCACGGCGATGATGGTGATGAGAAGCAGGATGATGATTGCATAGGTCTTTGCCGCGTGATCGCGCCCGATGGACAGGCGGAAAACCTCACCAATGCCACCGCCGCCCACCGCACCGATGATGGTCGAGGCGCGAACGTTGATCTCGGCACGCAGCAGGGCGTAGGACACGAAGTTCGGCAGAACCTGCGGCACGATGGCGAAGCGCACACGCTCCAGCCAGTTGGCACCCGAGGCGCGCAAGCCTTCGTCCGGCTTCATATCTGCGTTCTCCACCACTTCGAAGAACAGTTTTCCAAGCGCGCCCACCGTATGAATGGTGATCGCAACGATGGCCGCAATCGGTCCTAGCGAGAGGATGGCGGTGAGAAGCCCGGCCACTACGATTTCCGGAAAAGCGCGCATCAACTCCATGGCGCGGCGCACCACAAAACGCACGGCGCCTGCGCCAACCAGATTGGTGGAGGCGAAGAAGCAGAGAGCAAAGGCAAAGGCCGTGCCGATCAGCGTCGAGACCAGCGCGATGTTGAGCGTGATGATCAGCTGGTAGAAGAAATTCGGGATATAGACATTATCGGTCACATAGACCCGGTCAGCAACATAATTGTATTTCAGCGAGCCATCCGCATAGGGCGACGGCAGGTCGAACATGGCGCGAACGATTTCCAGCGGGCTGTCCGGCATGAAGGTCTTCATGAAATCGAAGAAATACGGCAGGCGTTCGAAGAACTTGCCGGAATTGGCGCTGTTGGCATAGTTCAGCGAGGCGAAGAGAACGGCCAGAAAAACGACGATGGAGATGCCCGTATAGATGCGACGGGTCATCAATTGCTGCCGGTAGTGACGCATCATCGTTTGCGAGGCTTCGCTCAAACCGCTCAGCTTGGGTGCCGTTGTCGTGCTGGCCATGATTTCCGTTCTTTTCAGTCAAATGCGCAGCACAATCATCCGTCATTCCGGCCTTGAGCCGGAATCCAGTAGCGGCGCGTCTGCGTCGCGAAAGAGTCTTTCGATCAAGGACTTGATCGACTGGACCCCGGCTCAAGGCCGGGGTGACGGAGGATAGCTGGTTCTGCAGACGCAAAGCCGCTATGTGCAACCAAAACAAACTCGACGGCGGTGCCATCATGGCCTCGCCGTCTCATTTCAATTAACCGGATCAGCCGCCGATGATGGACTTACGGGCGTCTACGATCGTCTGGTAGAAGGACGAATCGACCTTAATGAAGTCCTTGTTCTGACCCTGAGTGAAGCCCTGGAAGCAGGCCAGATCCTTCTTCGGTAGTTCGAGGAAGAAGTCTTCGATCTTCTGTTTCATGGCATCGCCAACCTTGTTGGCAACCATCAGCGGACCGTTCGGGATCAGAGGCGACTTCCAGACTTCGACGATATCGTCCATGTCGAGATTGCCCTTGGCGACCATCTGGTGAAGGTTGCCGCCGGTATAGCCGTCTTCCCACTTGCCAACGCCGGAACCGAAGGTGGTGCCGACATCGAACTTCTTGTCGAGAACGGCGAGAACGAGGTTCTCATGGCCGCCGCCGAAGCCGGTTTCGGAGAAGTATTCCTTGACCGGCGCGCCGATTTCCTTCGGCAGGGCAACATTAGGAACGAGGTAGCCTGAGGTCGAGTCAGGGTCTGCAAAGCCGATCTTCTTGCCCTTGGCGTCTGCCAGCGTCTTGATGCCAGAATCCTTGCGGGCAACCATGATGGAGTAGTAGCCGCTCGAACCATCGGAACCGGTGTAGGTCAGGATCGGGTCAACGGCCTTCGGGTCCTGAAGAGCGATCTTGGCGTAGGAGGAAGCGCCCATGTTGGCGATGTCTATGGTGCCGCCGAGCAGACCCTGGATGACACCGTTGTAGTCGGGTGAAGGGAAAATCTGCACTTCGGACACGCCGGTTGCGGCCTTCAGGCCATCGGCCACGCACTGCGCGTTTCGCAGCTGGTCGGATGCGTTTTCAGAACCATCGAGGCCGATACGCAGAACCTTGACGTCCTGAGCGAGTGCGGATGTTGCAAGCACGCCAAGGGCGACTGCCGAAAGAAGAACTTTCTTCAACATGGATTTCTCTCCTGTTTTTCCGGCAAGCCGGAGTTTTTGCTGTCTGAAACGGTTACCCTTGACGCGGGCGGGTCGATACTGTGCGGTCTTTACAGCCCGGCCATGCTGAGTGGCTGTGGAGCATGCGGTTCAGAACCGGCAGATTGTTGCGAAGGGCGGTGGGATAGCCGCGCGCCTTCGATATTGATGCTGGTCGAGGTCGTCGTCTCGTCGATGCCCGCGCCCTGCTGATCGGTCCCATAGATTTCCTTGACCGCACTTGCGGTCAACTCGGCGGGCGTACCATCGAAAACAACGCGACCTGCTGCCATGCCGATGATGCGTTCGCAGTAATTGCGCGCCGTATCGAGCGTATGGAGATTGGTGACGACGGTGATGCCTTCGCGCTCGTTGATGTCGCGAAGCGCGTCCATGACGATCTTGGCATTTAGCGGATCGAGCGAGGCAATCGGCTCGTCGGCCAGAAGCATGCGCGGAGACTGCATCAGCGCGCGGGCGATGGCGACACGCTGCTGCTGCCCACCGGACAGAGTGCCGGCGGGCTGCATGGCGACATGCTCGATGCCGAGGCGCTCCAGAGCGGAAATCGCCATAAGGCGCTCTTCGGTCGAGAAAATACCGAGCAGGCTCAGCACCGTGGAGCGATGATTGAGGCGACCAAGCATGACGTTGGTCAGCACATCGAGACGCGGCACGAGGTTGAACTGCTGGAAGATCATGGCGCAATCGCGCTGCCAGTTGCGCAACGCCGCCCCGCGCAGGGAAGATACCTCCAGATCACCGAAATGGATGGAGCCGGACGATGGGTCGGCGAGACGATTGATCATCCGCAGGAGCGTGGATTTTCCAGCACCTGAACGGCCGATCACGCCAACCATCTGCCCTTGCAGGATCTCGACAGTCACGGAATCGACGGCGGTGTGATTGCCGAAGCGACGTGTGACTTGTTTGAGGTGAAAACTCATATGCCAGACCCAAATTATTCGTTGGGAGCGGCGTATCAGCGGTGCATGAAGTACGAGTGTCAGTTTGATGAAGAAAATATTACAGCGATTATCCGCTTATACTAGCCGCCATATTTTTCAACGAAGGCCTCGGCACCCATGGCCCGGAAATCATCAAGTGCCGAGCGGAGCCGGGCGTGATCCCAATCCCACCAGGAAAGCCGATCCATGCGCTCACCGAGATCGGCAGGGAAGCGTTCCTTGATGATTCTGGCCGGAACACCGCCGACGATTGTGTAGGGCGCAACATCCTTGGACACCACCGCCCCCGCGCCGATGACCGCGCCGTTGCCGACCGTCACGCCGGGGAGAATGGTTGCTCCGTGGCCGATCCAGACATCGTGTCCAATGACGACACGCCTGGCACGGCGGGCTTCAAAGAACTCCGTCTCGTCCTCGGCATCATCCCAGTAATTTGCGGCGCGGTAGGTGAAATGATGTAGCGTCGCCCGGTGCATCGGATGATTGGTGGCATTGATGCGCACGGATGCGGCAATGTTGACGAACTTACCGATGGTGGCGCACCAGACTGCGCCATCCTGCATGATGTAGGAATAGTCGCCCATCTCCACCTCCTGAATGCGGCAGCGTTCCGATATCTCGGTATAGCACCCGATCCGGGAATTCTGCACATCTGCCGTTTCGTGGATGGTAGGTTCGATGCCGACTTTTACGCTCATGCTGCAAGCTTTCGTGGGGAGAATGTCGATACGTCAAGAATGCGATCCGCGACAGCCTCGCGGACTTCCTCATCGTGGAAAATGCCAAGAAGCGCCGTTCCTACCTCTTTCTTGCGGCGGATCAGTTCTACCACGACACGACGATTGGCGGCATCCAGCGAGGCGGTCGGCTCGTCCAGCAGCAGAATTGTGTGATCGGTAATGAAACCACGGGCGATGTTAACGCGCTGCTGTTCGCCGCCGGAGAAAGTGGCCGGCGGCAACGTCCATAGCTCTTTCGGCAGGTTGAGTTTGCCGAGAAGCTCGCCTGCCTTTGCTCGTGCCTCGTCTACCGGCACCTTCCGGGAGAGCAGCGGCTCTGCGACAACATCTATCGCCGCGACACGCGGAACTGTGCGCAGGAACTGGCTGACATAACCGATGGTGCGATGGCGCACCTCCAGAATGGCCCTGGGTGCCGCACTGCCGATATCGACCAACTGGCCTGCGTGCTTGACGAGGATCTGGCCGCTATCGATCGCATAGTTGCCGTACAGCATTTTCAGGATCGAGCTTTTGCCGATGCCTGAAGGCCCGCCCAGCACCACGCACTCGCCCGCTGCCACGGAGAAACTCACATCGCGTACGACAGGCAGTTCGATCCCATCGCGCAGATGCATGGTGAAGCTTTTGAAGACTTCGGAAACAACGAGAGGCGTCGGCATAGTTGGTTCTTTCTTTTGGCGCGTGATTTTGTCCGAAAACCGGAGGCCACTTTTCGGAATCACGCGGCTAGACCTGCAAGATCGAGGAAACGAGAAGCTGCGTATAGGGTTCGCGGGGATCGTCCAGCACGCGGTCGGTCAGGCCATGCTCGATGACGTTGCCACCCTTCATCACCATCATCCGGTGGGACAACAACCTCGCCACGGCCAGATCATGCGTGACGACGACGACCGAAAGGCCGAGATCGTTGACAAGGCCGCGAACGAGATCGAGCAGGCGAGCCTGAACCGAGACGTCGAGACCGCCGGTCGGCTCATCCATGAAGATAAGACGGGGCGATGTGACGAGATTGCGGGCGATCTGCAGGCGCTGGCGCATGCCGCCGGAAAAGGCACGCGGTTCGTCGTCTATGCGATCCGTGCCGATTTCCACGCGCTCCAGCCATTCGCTGGCCGACCGGCGAATGTTGCCGTAGTGACGATTTCCGATGGCCATCAGCCGCTCACCGACATTGGCACCGGCAGAGACCGTCATGCGCAGCCCGTCTGCCGGGTTCTGGTGGACAAAACCCCAGTCGGTGCGCATCAAGAGGCGGCGCTCGGCCTCGCTCATGTGATAAAGATCGCGCATCGAGCCGTCTCGCATGCGGTATTCGACGCTGCCCGTCGTCGGCATCAGCCGGGTTGAGATGCAGTTGAGCAATGTCGTCTTGCCGGAGCCGGACTCGCCGACGATGGCCAGCACCTCGCCGGGCCACAGTTCAAAGGAAACGTCGCGGCAACCGGCACGGTCTCCGTAATATTTCGAAACGTCGCGGACTTTCAGAAGCGGTGCGTCGCTCATTCGGCGGCCTCCTTCACATCGGCCAGCATATGGCCGCGATGGCCGTGCGCACGGCGATCTTCGCAATGATCGGTGTCCGAGCACACGAACATCCGCCCGCCCTTGTCGTCCAACACCACCTCGTCGAGATAGACATTGTCTGCGCCGCAAAGGGCGCAGGGCTTTTCGAAGCTCTGAATTTCGAAGGGGTGATCGTCAAAATCAAGGCTGACGACCTGCGTGAAGGGCGGAACCGCATAGATGCGCTTTTCACGTCCCGCACCAAAGAGCTGCAGCGCTTCCGACATGTGCATTTTCGGATTGTCGAACTTCGGAGTCGGAGACGGGTCCATTACGTAACGATCCGCGACCTTCACCGGATAGGCGTAAGTGCGCGAGATGCGCCCGTTGTGGGCGATATCCTCATAGAGCCGCACGTGCATCAGACCGTATTCTTCCAGCGCGTGCATCACCCGCGTCTCGGTCTCGCGGGGTTCTAGAAAACGCAAGGGTTCGGGGATCGGTACCTGATAGACCAGCACCTGTCCCTCTCTCAGCGTTTCCTCCGGGATGCGGTGGCGCGTCTGGATGATCGTCGCATCCTTTGTGTGGGTGGTGACCGCGACGCTTGCGACCTTTTGGAAGAACGCCCGGATCGACACCGCGTTTGTGGTATCGTCAGCGCCCTGATCGATGACTTTCAGCACATCCGCTGGCCCGAGGATCGCGGCTGTGACCTGCACGCCGCCAGTACCCCAACCATAGGGCATTGGCATTTCGCGGGAAGCAAAGGGCACCTGGTAGCCGGGAATTGCAATGGCCTTGAGAATAGCCCGGCGGATCATCCGCTTCGTTTGCTCATCAAGATAAGCGAAGTTGTAGCTCGCCAGTCCTTCCTGGGACAGTTCTTCTTCGAATGAAACTTCTTCAAGCATCGTGCGTTGTCCTTCCACAAGTCACAACGGATGTCAGGAGTACATGATCATGGAGATCGGAATTCTCATCGCGCTGTTCTTTACTGTATTTGCAGCGTCCAGCGTATTTTGTGCGTACTGGTTCAACGAACACGGCAGCCGCTGAGGTTTTACTCTGCTGCATCATTGATCCATTCGTCAGGTTTCTCTTGCGCGTTTTCGAAATCGGCGCGCATTTTTCTAACCAGCCCAAGCTCAGCCTGAAAATCCACGTAGTGCGGTAATTTCAGGTGCTCAACGAAGCCTGTACCCTGCACGTTATCTGCGTGGGAAATGACGAACTCTTCGTCCTGCGCAGGCGACGTTCTATCTTCTCCGAATTCGTCGGCTCGCAGAGCGCGGTCTACCAGAGACATCGCCATTGCCTTGCGCTCGCTTTGCCCGAAAACCAAGCCATAGCCACGCGTAAACTGGGGCGGCGCTTTGGCGGAGCCCTGGAACTGATTGACCATCTGGCATTCGGTGATCTGGATATCACCGATCGAAATAGCAAAGCCTAGTTCAGGCACATCCAGTTCGACCTCCACTTCGCCGATCCGAATTTCTCCGACGAAGGGGTGATTGCGGCCATAGCCGCGTTGGGTGGAATAAGCGAGCGCGAGAAGAAAACCTTCGTCACCTCGCGCGAGGGATTGCAGACGCAAATCGCGAGGCATCGGAAACTCCATTGGCTCGCGTGTCAGATCACCTGCAATGTGATCAGAGCCCATTTTGCCATCGCTTTCGATCAGGCCTTCCTGCGCCAGAATGTCTGAAACGCGCATGGCAGGTTCCGCATGACCATCTCGAAGCGCGGGCTCCTCAATGGCCTCGTCTTCGAGCAGCGACGGGTCGAGCAAGCGATGGGTATAATCGAAGGTCGGCCCCAGAAGCTGGCCCCCGGGCAGGTCCTTGTAGGTTGCCGAGACACGGCGCTCGACCAGCATCTCTCCGGTATCGACAGGAACCGAGTAGCCAAAACGAGGCAGAGTGGTGCGATAGGCGCGCAGGAGGAAGATCGCCTCGATCATGTCGCCACGCGATTGCTTGACGGCGAGACCCGCCAGTGCGGGGTCATAAAGCGAGGCTTCGGCCATAACCCGGTCCACGGCTAGCCCCAACTGCTGCACGATCTGCGCAATCGTCATCGCGGGCACGCTTCGGTTTCCACGGCGACGGTCGGCCAGCAGGCGATGGGCATTGCAGATGGCGGCCTCACCACCCTTGACGGCGACATACATGTTTATTCCCCCTGCATATCGATGCGCGTTGTGCGCGGAAGGCAAATGAAACTGTTGCCGCAGGTGAGAATGACATCGACCCCGCGTGGGAAGACGGCACGGTTTTCGCTCCACAGCCGCTCGAAAATATCGGGCAGTCCGCTTGGGCGGATTGAGGCTATGTCGCGAATACCAGGGCCTGAGAGAACCATCTCCCGACCGCTATCGAAATCCGCCACCTCTATGATCAGCGTCGTAGAACGGTCCGGGTATTCCTGCGTCCCCTGAGAAAACATATCGAACGAGGAAAAGCCGCACCCCAGTTCGATGACGGCGAAGCGGGCCTCCGCTTTATCTACGGCAAGCGGCGCGCCGGTGTGAAAACCGATCCAGCTCGCCACCATCGATCTGGCAATAGGCGCGCTCAACCAGACCGGCGTATCGTGGTCACAAAGCGTCAGCAACAGGCCGCCGGTGGCGATGTTGAGCGGAGCGGGTGGCTCAATGGGAATATCGATGGTTTTCAGAGTACCGGGACGCGCCATACCATCCATCACTGCTTTGAAGACATGTTGAGATTGAAAGACCGCATCAGAAAATCCGCCAGCAACAGCGGCTGCATTCATGGACATCAGTCGTCTCCCCGGACCATGGTGAAGAAATCGACGCGCGTTGCTGCCGTTTCTTTGGTTTTCTGCGACCTGCGCTCTGCCATGCGCCGCGCGACAGGCGACAAAACCTGCTCTTCGACAAGGGGACGCGTCGCCTCTTCCTGCCAGAGCGCATCGAGTATCGCGGCGTAAAAAGCTTGCCTCCGGCTCGTACCGAGGGCATGGGCATGGCCTATTGTGCCAGTGGACAGCTTCACCGTTGCCCGCGTAACCGTTGCCTCGCCAAGATTAAATGGCGAGCCGCCGCCACCGATCTTGCCGCGCACCATGACCAGACCCGTTTCCGGCCCGCGCACCTTCTCGACATTCGGCTTTGTATCCAGACTACTCCAACAGGAAAGCAGCTCCGCCACCGTGGCGCGGGCAAGCAGACCAGCGGCTCGTTTGCGTCCTTGCTGCTCTTCTACGAGATCGATCATCGCGAAACCTCAAATGTCTATTGATATAGACAACCATACAATATAAGGTAGATGTAACCTTCGAGAATGACAAGCGTATGACATGACACTGACGACGAATATGCGAAAGAAGAACGGCGTGGCTTTATGGCGGCAGATCGCCGACCGGATCAGAACGGCGATTGCCGCAGGAGAATACGACAAGACTGGAATGCTATCTCCAGAAATGGAGCTCGCTGAAAAATTCGGCGTCAACCGTCATACTGTAAGAAGCGCGATTGCCGCGCTTGCAGACGAGGGTATCGTGCAGGCGCTTCAGGGGCGTGGCACGATCATCACCCGCAAGGACCGTTTGAGTTTTCCGATTTCGAAGCGCACGCGTTTTACCGAAGGTCTGAGCCATCAGGCGCAGGATATGGAGGGTTTGCTGCTTTCCCATACCGTCGAGGCCGCGACGGAATTTCTGGCCGAGAAACTCAAGCTGCCGACGGGAACTGCGCTGATCCGTCTGGAGGCTTTACGAAAGGTCAATCGCAAACCGGTTTCTCGCTCCACATCATGGTTTCCGGCCGAGCGGTTCGAAGGCATTGTCGAGGCTTATCAGAAGAGCGGCTCAATTACTGCCGCTCTAAAAAGCGTAGGCGTCTCCGACTATGTGCGCGCCTCGACCACCATTTCCGCACGCCATGCGGATGCTGATGACCTTTCCGATTTGGAGCTTTCGCCGGGCGCGATCCTGCTTGTCACCGACGCGCTAAACGTAGACATGGATGGCGTACCCACACAATATGCCATCAGCCGGTTTTCAGCCGATATGGTTCAGTTTACCGTCGAGAACTGAACGCTATCGGCACTTCAAAGACCGTCTGAGCGCCGGGCGGCGGAGCAGACATTGATACTCGCTCGACCGATGCTACAATCTTCTGATCGACCTTTGCGTCACCCGTCGACCGACGCACACTCACGCGACCAATGGAACCGTCTCCTGCGACCGTGAAGGCAACTGTTACGCTTGTGCCAGCAGTTCCAACTCCACGTGCTACCCTGCGAGAAACTGCGCTACGTACCTTTGAGGCCCAGTCAGCGGGCGACACAGATGAAGACGCTGACCCGGCATTACTGCGTGCGGAAGCGGTACGATCAGACTGCGTGGCCTCCGCCTTCGCAATATCTCGCTGCTCCGATTGCTGCTGCGCGCGAGTGGGTTTTCGCACACGCTTCGTTTCCGGCTCCTTTTCCTTCTCGACCTTCTTTTCTACAGGCGGAGGCGGAGGGCGGATAACGGGTAGCGGCACCTCGACATTTTCGAGCGCAGCCATCTGCTGCTGCTCCATCGGATCGACTTCTTGCACGGGTTCCGGCGGAAGTTCCTCCGGCACCGGCTCGGTAATTTCCTGTGGTGGTTCCGGCTCGGGCGGCGGCTCCTCGGCTACCGGTTCTGGAATCGGCTCAGGTTGCGGCTCTTCCGGCAAAGGTTCGTCTACCGGCTGCGTTACCGCGCTTTTTACCTCTTCGGTTTCGATCTGGTCATTGGCTTCAACGGTCTCTTCCGTATTGACCGCTTCGGGAAGGGCTGCAAGCTCGATCATAATTGCAGCTGGCGGCGCGCCATCTGCAAGCGCTTCTTCCTTGTCCTGCATGAGATAGTAGGCGGCTCCGGCATGCACGGACAGCATCAGCAAGGCCGCCGTAGACCACAGCGCGACTTCTCCCAAACGGGAACGTCCGGACTGAGGATAGGCGGTTTGCGTCATTGAACAGCTCCGTTTTCAGCTGGTGCTTGCGACTGCGTAGTGGGCGTAGCCGCACCCGGTTGGCTGGCAGCTGCCGTACCTTCCAGGCCAACCAGCGCAATCTTGAGGTAGCCGCTGTCACGCAGCATGTTCATGATTTCCATGAAGTGACCGTAGTCGACGGCCTTGTCCGCGCGCAGGAAGATACGGGTATCTTTCTTGCCACCCGTGCGGGCATCCAGGCTCGCGGCAAGCGCCTCACGCGCTACGGCGTCGTTTCCGAGATTGAGCGTCAGGTCGTCTTTTACTGTGAGGTAAAGCGGCTGATCGGGCCGCTCCGAAGGCTTTGCGGTGGAGGCAGGCAGGTCGACATTGACATCCACTGTCGCCAGAGGTGCGGCAACCATGAAGATGATCAACAGAACAAGCATCACGTCGATGAAGGGAGTTACGTTGATTTCATGATTTTCGGAGAGTTCTTCTCCGTAATTTTCGCGAATACCGCCAGCCATGGTTCACCGCCCTACCAGCGATACGGCCGGTTTGGCGCTACCGGGCGGAATGCGGCGGAAGTCCAGATCGCGGCTGACGAGACGCTCCACGCCTGCTGCAACATCGGCAAGCAGATGGCGGTAGCCGGTGATTGAACGTGCAAAAACGTTATAGATCACCACGGCAGGAATAGCGGCCACCAAACCGATGGCCGTTGCCAAAAGCGCTTCGGCGATACCGGGCGCAACGATGGCAAGGTTCGTCGTCTGCGATTCGGAAATGCTGATGAAGGAATTCATGATGCCCCAGACCGTGCCGAAGAGGCCGACGAAAGGCGAAACGGAACCGATGGTCGCCAGAATACCGGTGCCGCGCGACATGCGCCGTCCAGCATGGGTTTCGATGCGCGAAAGGATCGACGTGACACGCTCCTTGATGCCGCCGCCATCGGTATGATCTACCACGGCATCGGAAAGCTGCATCTCGTGGGTCGCCATGCGAAGCATGAGTGCCGCTGGACCGCCTTTCTTTTCCGCAGCCTGAGTCGCTTCCGAGAGTGTCTTCGCCTTGTGAATGATCTTGAGCGTCGAGCCTGCACGAACACGCGCGCCAGCCAATTCCAGTGATTTTGCCAGCCAGACCGTCCATGTAATGAGAGACGCGAGCGCGAGACCGATCATCACGCTTTTCACGACCCAGTCAGCGGCCATAAACATTCCCCAAGGGGAGAGATCATGGGGAATATCGGTACGCTCGCCAGAATCCAGAGCCACCGAAGGAGCGATGTCTGTTGCAGAAGACGGAGCGGCAGGCGCGGCAGCGGCGGGTTGTGTCGCGGGTGCAGCCTCAGGCGCGGACGGTCCGGGCTGCTGCGACGATGGTGTTTCAGTGGACTGTGCCGCAGGCTGCGGGGTGACCGGCTGCTGCACTGGCATTTCCGATTGAGCCTGAGTAGCTGGTGCGGCAGGAGGCAGGACCTGTGGAGGATTCGCTGCCGGCGCCTGCTGCGGCTCGGCCGTCTGCGCTGCTGGCAGCGTGCTATCGGCGGGCGCGGTCGTCTGCGCGGATGCGCTCACCGCATAAAGCCCGCTCACAATTGCGAGCGCAGCCAGAGTGCGGCCACGGCGGCTACGCGAAGGCGTTTCAAGCTTTTGCGAGAGGGCGGATATTTCGGCTGCCATGTGATATTCCCGGTTTTCGCATGAGGCCTGACGACCAAAAATCGCCAGACGCACTCTGATCGGCAGGCGCAAGGACATAGGTTTAGCGCCCATCATCAAAGTGGAGTAAGTTTGGCAACTAATACCGTGTGAAAACCATACCTGTAAACTCTTCTTTACAAACAATTTTAGAAATGCTGCCGGGAATTTCGAGATTTGAAGAGGTTGCCGTACAAAGCCCTAGGTTGCCGCGATAATATTTACGTGATGAGGAAAGCCGGCGAAGCTGAAAATCTCAGCCGTAAAGATTGGATTCAGCATTTTTTGATAATCTCCCGTTAGTCATAACCTTTCGAGGTTTCATTGGCGGCGCGCGTTGCGGCTGCCGCTTTGTATTGCGTACGGGTTTTCAATGCGTCGATCGACAGTGCCAGCCTTCGTTCTCGCCTGCCTATCCATTTCGGGCTGTAGCTCCAGTTCCGGCCCGGAAAGCTTCATGGCGGGCATGCCTTCAAAGGAAGTAACGAGTTCCGTTACGCCTTCTGCGCCCGTTCCGCAGGCAAGCGTCGGCCAGAACGGTGGCACCGCACCGCTTCGCACCGCGCCACATCAGGACGTTCTGGCCTGGGGCGGGCCGATGCCATCGGGGTCCCCGGCATTTGCCGCGGTCGACAAGCAGGTTGGCGGGCCGAATGTTCCCGTGCCGCAAGCAGCGGCACCAAGCCTTCCTCAAGCGCGCATCAATCTCCCGCAGGATCGCCCCGTTCAGCTTGCCATGGCAGGCAGTGCAGCGATCAGCGCGGGTTCAGCAGCGCGCTCGCGCATTTATCGCTCATCCTTTTCCGACGCAAAGCCGATCAATTTCGGCAAGATTCAGCCACGCCATTTCGAAGTGCATGGCGTAGACGTCTCCCGCTGGCAGGCCAATATAGACTGGGATCGGTTGCGGACGCGCGGTGCGAACTTCGCCTTCATCAAAGCCACCGACGGCGGCGACCATCTCGATCCGATGTTCAAGACGAACTGGGCGCGCGCCAAGGCGGCGGGTGTTCGTCGCGGTGCATATCACTTCTTCTACTGGTGCCGCCCGGCCAGCCATCAGGCAGACTGGTTCATTCGCAACGTGCCGAAGGATCCGGAAGCGCTGCCGCCGGTTATCGACGTGGAATATAACGGCGAATCGAGTTGCAGATTCCGTCTCTCCCGCGCGCAGGTGCTCGAGAAGATGCAGGTTTTCATGGACAGGCTGGAGCGTCACTACGGCCAGCGTCCGATCATCTATACAGCGCCGGATTTCTACAAGGATAACCTTGCCGGCGAATTGAAGGACTATCCGTTCTGGCTGCGCGCCGTTGCCCAACATCCCTCCAAGGTCTACCCTGACCGTAAATGGCTGTTCTGGCAGTATTCCGGCTCCGGCCTCTCGCACGGCGTGGATGGCAAGATCGACCTCAACGTCTTCAACGGCGGCGAAGAAGCCTGGCATCGCTGGATCAGCCGCGCAGCCGGCAGCACCTGATCGTCCCATTCGCTCTGAAGCCCGTTAAGGCAGAGAAACGAAAGTCTCTCTGCCTTTGCCCGTTTCAATGATGGATTTACGCCCTCTTTTCAGCGCGCTTTGCACCGGCAACGCAGGCGACGACACCAATCGTAACGACGAGCATCGAGATGCTGACAGGTTCACCCAGCAAGGTGGCAGCGAGCAGCAGGCCCATGAAGGGCTGGAGCAGTTGCAACTGGCCGACTGTTGCGATCCCACCCATGGCGAGACCCCGATACCAGAATACAAAGCCGATCAGCATACTGAACAGGGACACGTAAACGAGGCCACCCCATGCGGGCATGGCGATCTCGACCCATGACACGGGTGCGCTGATCAGCGCCAACGGAAACATGATCGGCAGGGAAAGGACGAGTGCCCAACAAATGACCTGCCAACCGCCGAGTTTGCGGGCGAGCGTCGCCCCCTCCGCGTAGCCCAGACCGCAGGCAACGATGGCGGCGAGCATCAACAGGTCGCCCGTCAAAGAGACTTCTCCGCTAAGGCTCAGGGCAAAGCCCGCGACCATCATGCTGCCAAGGCAGGAGAAAAACCAGAAGGATTTTTGCGGGCGCTCCCCTCCCCTGACCACCGCAAAGAATGCCGTCGCAAGTGGCAGCAGGCCGATGAAGACGGTGGAGTGGGCAGCGGTGACGTACTTCAGGGCAATCGCGGTCAGCAATGGAAACCCTACCACTACGCCAAGCGCGACGACCAGTAACGATCCAATGTCCTTTTTTCCCGGCAGCGGCTGACGAAAAGCAGCGAGTAGCGCAGCAGCGATCAGACCGGCGATCGTGGCTCTGGCGAATGTCAGAAAAAGCGGATCGAAACCCGAGACCGCAAGACGTGTTGCGGGCAAGGAACCGCTGAAGATAACCACACCCAAAAAGCCGCTGAGCCAGCCGGCGGAAATTCTGTCCATTTCAATTCTCCTTTTCTGAGGAGCTATGCCAATCATGGACTCGCGCCGCCAGCGACGGTGGTATACAGTTTGATAAAACTGTTATGGTCATATAGGCAGTACAGATGAACTATGTTCCGAAGAAAATAGAAAGCTCCGCGCCGCGTATCGATAGCGTGGTCGCGGAAATTCGAAGGCGCATCGCCGCGCGAAGCCTGATGCCCGGAGCGAAGTTGCCGTCTGTGCGCGCCATCGCCAAAACCATGGACCTGTCGGTTTCCACGGTGGTTGAAGCCTATGAGAGACTGGTGGCTGAAGGCGTTATCCGCTCCCGCCCCGGCTCCGGCTTTTACGTAACAAGTGTGCTGGCACCGCTATCCCTTGCCGAACTTGCCCCGAAGCTGGACCGTGCCGTTGATCCCTTCTGGGTATCGCGGCTGGCGCTCGAAGCGCAGGACGACATGGTGAAACCCGGTTGCGGCTGGCTGCCGCCCTCCTGGATGCCGGAAGACGCCTTGCGCCGCGCACTTCGCCTTCTGTCTCGTGCCGACCCCGATATCCTGACCGATTACGGTACACCGCTGGGGCTTTTGCCACTTCGGCAGCTACTCGCAAGACGGCTGGCAGACGAGGGTGTCCATACTGGCGCGGAGCAAATACTTCTGGTCGATTCGGGCACCCAGGCCATCGATCTTCTCTGCCGCTTTCTGCTGGAGCCCGGCCAAACGGTTCTTGTGGACGATCCATGCTATTTCAACTTCCATGCACTATTACGGGCGCACCGCGTCAAGATCGTCAGCGTCCCTTATATGGCAGATGGTCCAGACGTCGCACTTTTCGAACAGGTCCTGAAAGAGCATGAACCCCGGCTCTACATCACGAATTCAGCCGTTCACAACCCGACAGGGGCTACGCTTTCGGCTGTCAAGGCGCACCGCATCCTCATGCTCGCGGAGCGCGCTGGACTGACGATCATCGAAGACAATATCTTTGCCGACTTCGAATACGAACGGTCTCCACGTCTTGCCGCATTCGACGGGCCGGATCGCGTCGTTCAGATCGGCAGCTTTTCAAAAACCCTGTCCGCCTCCGCGCGATGCGGCTACATCGTCGCCCGGCAGGACTGGATCGAACCGCTGACCGACCTGAAGATCGCGGCGAATTTTGCGGGAAACAGACTTGCCGAAGCATTGGTGCTCAACGTTCTGAAAGATGGCAGTTACCGCCGTCACATGGAAGGACTGAAAGCGAGGCTGTCTGGCGCAAGGGTAAGGGTCACAAACCAGTTGAAATCGATTGATGTTTCACCATCGCTGATGCCGCAGGCAGGGCTGTTTTTATGGTGCAAACTCCCCCAGAACGTCGATGCCGCGAATGTTGCGCGCCATGCGCTAACTAAAAATATGGTTCTGGCGCCGGGGAATGTTTTTAGCGGCTCCCAAACCGCCTCACGCTTTATGCGGTTCAATGTTTCGCAGTGTGATCATCCTGATTTTGCTGCCATTTTGTCCAGTGCGATCAGTGCGGCTGTGAATGAAATTTAACGCTTCGGAAGCGCAAAAATACGATTTTGGAACAATTCACGCAGATGTGCATTTTCTCGGCATAGGAATTAGGAAGAGGAGAAACGCAATGAGTTTTGATCCAAACATGCCGCGCGACCCGAACCTTCGCCCGGATCGCCCAGAACTTCGCACCACACCCGAGGCATCCCGCAAGTCTGCTGGTTGGGCTCCTTGGGCAGCAATCATCGTTGTACTGCTGGTAGGTGGCTTCATCTGGATGCAGATGAGCAGCCCATCCACCACTGATCCGACGACAACTTCGTCAACCACGCCGCCCGCAGTGAGCGATCAGGCTCCAACCCCGGCACCAATGACGCCAACCGCTCCGGCTACTCCGCCAGCTAACGACGCTGCCCCGGCTTCGCCAAACACCAACGGCACCACGACGCAGCCTTAATAGGCGAAGTCGTAACTCAATGATTGACCGCTTGCCCGATGGGCAGGCGGTTTTTCTTTGTAACGCGTCAGATACCTCAGAATAGACAACCAACCGACGACGGTGGCACCAGATTTCCGCAAGCAATGCACAAATGACTACGCATGCATTGAAAAAGCCTACTCGTCCTTCATCTTCAGAGCGGCGATGAACGCTTCCTGCGGAATGTCCACCTTCCCGAACTGACGCATGCGCTTCTTGCCTTCCTTCTGCTTGTCCAGCAGCTTGCGCTTACGGCTGGCATCGCCGCCGTAGCACTTGGCAGTAACGTCCTTACGCATGGCAGAGATGGTTTCGCGTGCGATCACGTTCGAGCCGATTGCAGCCTGAATCGGGATCTTGAACATGTGGCGCGGAATGAGGTCTTTCAGCTTTTCGCACATGTCGCGACCGCGCTTTTCGGCAGCCATCCGGTGCACGAGCATGGAGAGAGCATCCACTGGCTCGCCATTGACCATGATCGACATCTTCACGAGATTGCCTTCGCGATAACCA
>JAAIGE0100839238.1_pt1 | contig 22714 bp, 18 predicted proteins | sample 6487951 | NCBI WGS metagenome assembly JAAIGE01 (sample SAMN13974128, study PRJNA590717) | phyllosphere metagenome | biome: tomato field; feature: multiple bacterial spot infested tomato fields; material: tomato leaves; isolation source: leaves from tomato fields | host: Solanum lycopersicum ...
AAGCGTGATCAGGCTGATGCCGATATAGTCAATTTTCAGCCGGCCTTTATCCCACTTGCGCTCCCACGGCGGATCTTCAAGCAGCTGGTAAATCGCCAGCACGGTTAAAATCCCTACCGGAATATTAATAAAGAAGACCCAGCGCCAGCTGTAATTGTCGGTGATCCAGCCGCCCAGCGTCGGGCCAATCACCGGTGCTACGATTTACCAGCTGCTTGAAGATCCGCCGTGGGAACGCAAGTGGGATAAAGGCCGGCTGAAAATTGACTATATCGGCATCAGCCTGATCACGCTTGGCCTTGGCTGTCTGCAGGTGTTTCTCGATCGCGGTGAAGATGAAGACTGGTTCGCTTCGCACTTTATTCGTCTGTTCGCCATGCTGGCCGCGGTGGGGCTGGTGGGCGCGGTCTACTGGCTGCTCTATGCGCGTAAGCCGGTCGTGGATATCCGCGTGATGAAAGATCGCAACTTCTGGGTCGCCGGTCTGCTGATGGCCGGTATGGCTATGATCCTCTACGGCAGCTCAGTGGTGCTGCCGCAGCTGGCGCAGCAGGATCTGGGGTATACCGCCACCTGGTCAGGACTGGTGCTGTCGCCCGGAGCCGTATTGATCGTGCTGACCATTCCGCTGGTACTGAAGCTGATGCCAGTTGTGCAGACTCGCTATATTATCGCCTTCGGCTTCAGCTGCCTGGCGCTGGCCTTTTTTTACTCCAGTACGCTGACGCCGGACGTGGATTTTAAAACCCTGGTGATGATGCGCAGCGCGCAATCTATCGGGCTGGGCTTTCTGTTTGTTCCGCTTACCACCATTGCGTTTGTCACCATCCCGCAGAAGCTTAACGCCGATGCGTCCGCGCTGTTTACCATGTTTCGTAACGTGGCCGGCTCTATCGGTATCTCACTGGCAACCGCCGGGATCACCGAGCGTGAACAGGTGCGTTCCGCGCACATGGTGCATAACATGTCGCCGCTGAATGAGCAGTTCAACCTGACACTGCAGCAGTGGGCTCAGGCGATCCGCGATTTTACGCAGGTAGCTGGCGATCCGCTGCAGCTTGCCGCGGGTCAGCTCTATCAGGAGATGATCGCTCAGGCGCGCATTCTGGCCTATATCGACGTGTTCACGGGACTGAGCATCGTCGCCATGATACTGATCCCTCTATGTTGGTTACTTTCGCCGATTAAGAGCGAAGGCAGTGCAGGAGCACACTAAAATGAGAACCTTTTCGCGCGTTGCGCTGCCGCTGACGCTGCTGCTGGCGGGCTGTGCCGTCGGCCCCGACTATCAGCCCCCGCGCCCGCAGACGCCCGGCAGCTTTCGCGCACTGTCGTCACAGGAAACCTCTAAGCCACTGGCCGCCGCACCCAACCCGCTCTGGTGGCGCAGCTTTAACGATCCGCAGCTCAATAGCCTGATCGATCGCGCCATCAGCGGTAACCTCTCGCTGCAGCAGGCGGTGTTACGCATCGCCGGTGCGCGGCAGCAGCTGGCGCAGGCGCGCGGGGGGCTGTTTCCCGCGCTGAATGGCTCAGCCAAAGTCACGCGCCAGCAGCTGGGCCTGAAAGGTCTGCTGAAATCCAACGGCGTATACGATCGGGTGGATGATGATATCGCCGGACAGCTGGATGGACTGAACCATTCCGTAACGCTCTATCAGGGCAGCTTTGATGCCAGCTGGGAGCTGGATATCTGGGGCAAGGTACGCCGGCAGATGGAGGCCGCCGATGCGCAGCAGCAGGCGGCTGTCGCACAGCGTGACGACGTGCTGATTTCAGTGGAAGCTGAAGTGGCGCGCGCCTATCTGCAGCTGCGCGGGGCGCAGGCGGTGCTGGCTACGCTGCAGACGCAGATAAAGGTGGCGCAGGAGACCTGGGAGCTGACGCAAAGCCAGCAGCAAAACGGGCTGGCACCGGCGACAAATGTGGAAAATGCCCGGGCGCAGCTCGCCTCGCTTAATGCGCAGCTGCCGCAGTATGAGGCGCAGGCGCGGCAGGCGATGAACGGTCTGGCGGTCCTGCTCGGTAAAACGCCCGGTGCGCTGGATAGTGAGCTGATGACGGCGAAAGCGCTGCCGGCCTTGCCAGGTCTGGTACCGGTAGGGATCCCGGCGACGCTGGCGCGCCGGCGGCCCGATATTCGTCAGGCTGAAGCCACGCTTCACGCGCAGACCGCCAATATTGGCGTCTCGGTTGCCAGCCTCTTCCCGGATCTCTCCCTGACGGGGCAGCTCGGGGTCAGGAACACCGACGCCAGCTACCTTGATGACTGGAGCAGCCACTTTTTCAGCATCGGTCCGTCACTCTCTATTCCGATTTTCCAGGGCGGACGGCTGGTTTCCAGCGTGAAGCTGGCGCGGGCACAGCAGGCCAGCGCCGCGCTGGATTACCGGCAGACAGTGCTGACGGCGCTGCAGGATGTGGAGAATGCGCTGGTCAGCTACCGGGCGGATCAGCAGCAGGTTACCGCGCTGGATGAAACCACCGGCGCACTGCAGCGGACATTCGACCTGGCCAGCGACAGCTACCGGCAGGGCCTGACGACCTTTCTTGACGTGCTGGATGCGCAGCGGCAGCTGGCGCAGGCAAAAGCACAGTCGGTTCAGGCGCGTACGCAAAGCGCGCTCGATCTGGTCGCGCTCTATAAAGCGCTGGGCGGCGGCTGGGAAAATTATCAGCAGGTGACTCTGCCGGATTACGCAGTATTTGGTCCGGCCACGCAGGTCAACTGACCCCCGGGTCGTCCCGCCACCGGGACGACCTGATAATTGAAATAAATGTTCCTTTTTATGTAAGGATTAAATTTTGAGCGTATTGTCGCTGACATAAAAAGAGATTCACGCTGAGTTTATGTGATCGGCATCTGATTTCCTGGCATCAGTTATGATGAACATGGCAAAACTAAAATTTCATATTTAATTTTTATGGCAAAAATACTCTATTTTTGATGCATCTTTCAGAAATGGAGTTAGTTATGCCTCGTGAAACCTGGCTTACCCTCAATAAAGCCTCAGGGCCGAACAGTAATACGCGTACTGAACCCTTTGTTAAAGTTATTGCGGCCGTTGCCACCCTCGGCGGACTGCTGTTCGGCTATGACACCGGCGTTATCTCCGGCGCACTGCTATTCATGGGGGATGATATACATCTGACGCCATTAACCACCGGCCTTGTCACCAGCAGCCTGCTGTTTGGTGCGGCATTTGGTGCGCTGATATCGGGGCATTTTGCCGCAGCGGTCGGGCGGAGAAAAATCATTCTGGTACTGGCAACCATTTTTGCGGCCGGCGCGCTGGGCACGGCGCTGGCGCCGGATGCTGAATGGATGATTTTCTTCCGCCTGATCCTCGGGGTCGCCGTCGGCGGCGCGTCTGCCACCGTTCCGGTTTACATTGCGGAGATGGCACCTGCCAATAAACGCGGTCAGCTGGTCACAATGCAGGAGCTGATGATCGTCTCCGGCCAGATGCTGGCCTATATCTCTAATGCCGGGTTTCATGCCGCCTGGGGCGGTGAGAGTACCTGGCGCTGGATGCTGGCGGTGGCGACGCTGCCCGCGGTGCTGCTCTGGTTTGGCATGATGTTTATGCCGGATACGCCGCGCTGGTATGCCATGAAGGGGCGTCTGGCTGAAGCCCGCAGAGTCCTGGAGCGGACCCGCGCACGTGAGGACGTGGAGTGGGAGATGACCGAAATCACTGAGACGCTGGAAGAGGAGCAGCAGCAGCGTCCGCGTCTGCGGGAGTTACGCCAGCCCTGGCTGCTGAAGCTCTTTTTCATCGGCACAGGCATAGCCGCTATTCAGCAGCTCACCGGCGTCAATACCATCATGTACTATGCGCCGGTAATGCTGAAAGCAGTCGGTATGGATGATAATGCGGCATTGGTTGCTACTATCGCCAATGGCGTTATCTCAGTGCTGATGACCTTTGCGGGGATCTGGCTGCTTGGGCGTATCGGACGCCGCCCCCTCGCGCTTATCGGACAGATAGGATGTACCGCCTGCCTGGTTCTGATCGGGGCCGTCAGCTACTTCATGCCGGAAACGGTAAACGGTCAGCCTGATATGCTGCGCAGCTATATGGTCCTGCTGGGCATGCTGCTGTTTTTAAGTTTTCAGCAGGGAGCGTTATCGCCGGTTACCTGGCTGCTCTTATCCGAAATTTTTCCGACGCGGCTGCGCGGTATATTTATGGGCGGGGCGGTATTTGCCATGTGGCTGACTAATTTTACTATCTCGTTACTGTTTCCGCTGCTGCTTGCATGGGTGGGGCTGTCAGGTGCCTTTTTTATTTTTGCCGCAGCCGGCTTGTTCGGAACGCTGTTTGTTTTCTGCTGCGTACCGGAAACCCGTAATCGTTCACTGGAGCAGATTGAACATTATCTGCGCGACTGGCTGACGGAAACATCGCCGCGTCAGGTAATGAGGCCATCGGCCCAAAAAGGTAGTTAAAAATAGATTTCCCTGATAAAACCGGCGCAGGCCGGTTTTTCTTTTTAGTCTGTCAGTCAGGCTGAGAGCCACATCATTAAAACGCGCATTAAAAGTGAATAAGGGATACATGATTAATTATTTTTACGCTTCGCCTGCAGAATGTCACAAACTAAAATTTTGCTAACTACTTGTTTCGCTCGCGGGATTAGCAAATGAAATCGATATCAATGCAACAGCTGCCGGGAAACCTTATCAGTTTATTAACGCTTAATGTTAACCGGTGAGGGTTATCCTTACTGAACAATAACAATAAGCGAACCTGTTAAGAATAATCCGGTCTGCAAAATTAATTTATTTTTTTATTTGAATTGGGTAATCTTGCCGCTACAGTTTATTTATACCCCTTAAACAAGGACATTGTGATGAGTGACGCATTTAAAGTACTGAACAACATTCGCACATTACGTGCGCAGGCGCGTGAACTGCCACTGAGCGATCTGGAAGAGATTCTGGAAAAATTAACTGTCGTTGTGACTGAGCGTCGTGAAGAAGTTGAAGCCGAAGAAGCGCAAAACCGCGAAAAAGAAGAGAAGCTGTCTAAATATCGCGAAATGCTGCTGGCTGATGGCATCGATCCTAACGAATTACTGGGCGCACTTGAAACCGGTAAAAAACGCGCCAAGCGCGCACCGCGTCCGGCTAAATATACTTATACCGACGAAAACGGTGATGAAAAATCCTGGACCGGTCAGGGCCGCACGCCAGCAGCGATTAAAAAAGCGCTGGATGCCGGCAAGAGCCTGGACAGTTTCCTGATTAAATAAGCGACGCAATCCTTGTATATGGGAGCCGGGGGCATATTGCCCCCGGCTTTTTTTATTGGCTGACGTTTTAATTTGTGTAACAAACTGCGCTAACTGATAACGATGACGTAACGTCGGCAGGCGAGAAGCGTCTGCTGCCGGATGCCGGCAACACTATTTTGCGTCTGCTAACAATCCCTTTGCGTAAAAGCTGCGCCAACGCCAGGCGCAGACTGGCTCATATAGCCCATCTCTGGCATAATGCCCGCTGTTTTTTCATCCACCGTGTAACAAAGGTCAATGCCGTGTTAGTTTCCAGCAATATCACTATGCAGTTCGGCAGCAAGCCGCTGTTTGAAAATATCTCCGTTAAGTTTGGCGGGGGTAACCGTTACGGTTTAATCGGTGCAAACGGCAGCGGTAAATCGACCTTTATGAAAATACTGGGCGGCGATCTGGTGCCTACCAACGGCAATGTCTCACTCGATCCCAACGAGCGTATTGGTAAGCTTCGTCAGGATCAGTTTGCCTTTGAACAATATAGTGTGCTGGATACGGTCATAATGGGGCATCAGGAACTCTGGGCCGTAAAAGAAGAGCGCGATCGTATTTACGCACTGCCAGAAATGAGTGAAGCAGAAGGCTACAAAGTTGCCGATCTCGAAGTCGCCTACGGTGAAATGGATGGATATAGCGCGGAATCCAGGGCCGGTGAGTTATTGCTGGGCGTCGGTATTCCGGTGGAGCAGCATTACGGGCCGATGAGCGAAATCGCACCGGGCTGGAAACTGCGTGTGCTGCTGGCGCAGGCGCTGTTCTCTAATCCCGATATTCTGCTGCTTGATGAGCCGACGAACAACCTGGATATTGATACTATCCGCTGGCTTGAGCAGGTGCTGAACGATCGTAACAGTACCATGATCATCATTTCGCATGACCGTCACTTTTTAAATATGGTCTGCACCCATATGGCGGATCTTGATTATGGTGAGCTGCGCGTTTATCCCGGTAATTATGATGAATATATGACCGCGGCGACGCAGGCGCGCGAACGTCTGCTGGCCGATAACGCGAAAAAGAAAGCGCAGATTGCTGACCTGCAATCTTTTGTCAGCCGCTTCAGTGCTAACGCCTCTAAATCCCGTCAGGCAACATCGCGCGCAAAACAGATTGATAAAATCAAACTGGATGAAGTCAAAGCCTCCAGTCGTCAGAACCCTTATATTCGCTTTGAGCAGGATAAGAAATTATTCCGTAATGCGCTGGAAGTTGAAGCGCTGACGAAAGGATTTGATAACGGCCCGCTCTTTAATAAGCTGAATCTGATGCTGGAAGTGGGCGAGAAGCTGGCAATTCTGGGTGCCAACGGTATCGGTAAATCCACGCTGCTGAAAACGCTGGTGGGCGAATTAACGCCGGACAGCGGCAGCGTTAAATGGTCTGAAAATGCGCGCATCGGCTATTACGCACAGGATCATGCCGAAGATTTTGCCGAAGACCTTAGCGTGTTCGACTGGATGAGCCAGTGGAAGCAGGATGGCGATGATGAACAGGCCGTGCGCAGCGTACTGGGCCGCTTACTGTTCAGCCATGATGACATCAAAAAACCGGCCAAAGTGCTGTCGGGCGGTGAGAAAGGCCGGATGCTGTTTGGCAAGCTGATGATGCAGAAGCCTAACATTCTGATTATGGATGAGCCGACCAACCACCTGGATATGGAATCGATCGAATCACTGAACATGGCGCTGGAGATGTATGAAGGCACGCTGATCTTTGTTTCACATGACCGTGAATTTGTCAGCTCGCTGGCGACGCGCGTGATGGAGATGAAAGGTGAGCGCATCGTTGACTTCACCGGCAACTATGAAGATTACCTGCGCAGTCAGGGCATTTCATAATCCTGCTCATTCTGTCTGCTTAACAGGCCGCCCCACCGGGCGGCCTGTTTGCATTTCAGGGGGAGCCACACACGTCACAGTGTGCGTCCTGCATCACTTTCATGCTGCGAAATTCAGCGCGCATTGCGTCATACATCAGCAGGCGAGAGCGGGCGGGTTCACCAAACGCGGTAAGCAGTTTCAGCGTCTCCATCGCCTGCATCGCGCCGATTACGCCCACCAGCGGGGCCATGACGCCAGCTTCCACGCAGCTCAGCGTCTGTTCGCCAAACAGGCGGCTGATACAGCGGTAACAGGGCTCGCCAGGCTGCCAGGTAAAAACGCTCAGCTGACCTTCCATGCGGATCGCCGCACCGGAAATCAGCGGGACTTTTTGCCGGAAACAGAGGCGGTTCAGCTGCTCACGCGTGGCCACATTATCTGTGCAGTCCAGCACCGCGTCATGCCGCGCAATCAGTGCGCTCAGCGTCGCATCGTCGGCCTGCACGTCACAGGTTTCAATAATGCAGTGCGGATTGATTGCCGCCAGCTGCGCGCGCGCTGATTCTACTTTGGGCTGGCCAATCGTCTCATCGCGATGCAGGATCTGCCGCTGCAGATTGCTCAGGCTGACGGTATCAAAGTCGAGCAGCGTCAGATACCCCACGCCGGCGGAGGCGAGCCAGGGGGCAGCCGCGCATCCCAGCCCCCCCAGGCCGACGATCAGCACGCGTGACTCAGCGAGCTGCTCCTGTGCGGTAAAGTCGAAGCCGCGCAGGACAATCTGCCGGTTATAGCGCAGCATCTCTTCATGCGTCAGTTCGCGTGACATTACCCCTCCAGCAGGCTGTTAAAAGGCTCAACCTCAACCCATTCACCCGCTTCTGCCGTACCGCGTTCGCGCTCCAGCACAATAAAGCAGTCGGCCAGCGCAAACGAACTGAAAACATGTGAACCCTGCGCTCCGGTGGAGCGCACCTCCAGCACACCTTCGCTGCTGCGGCTGAGCACGCCACGCTGAAAATCGAGGCGCCCCGGCGATTTTTTCAGGCGATCCAGCGTTCGCGCACGCTGGCGCAGCGGCATTGCCGGCGTTGTCTGGCCGCTCAGCCTGACCAGCAGCGGCTGCACCAGCTGATAAAAGGTCACGGCGGCGGAGACCGGATTGCCCGGCAGCCCGCAGAACAGGCTATTCGCCAGCTGGCCGAAAGCGAACGGTTTACCTGGCTTGATCGCCAGCTTCCAGAAGCTGACAGATCCGAGTTCGTTGAGGATCTCCCGGGTAAAATCAGCTTCGCCCACGGAGACACCGCCGGTGCTGATGACCACATCAGCCTGGCTGTCTGCTGTGGTAAAGGCGTGACGCAGCGCGGCCGGGTCGTCCGCGATAACGCCGAGGTCGATGACGTCGCAGCCCAGCTTGCTGAGCATCAGAGAGACGGTAAGGCGATTGGTGTCATAAATCTGGCCCTCTGCCAGCGGTTCACCCACCGCCTGCAGCTCATCCCCGGTGGAGAATATCGCCACGCGCAGTCTGCGCCGTACCGTTACCCTGGCAATGCCCAGCGAGGCGAGCAGCGGCAGCTCAGCGGCACCCAGCCGCACCCCCGCTGCCAGAACCTGATGTCCGGCGCGAATATCTTCACCGATACGGCGGATATTCTGGCCTGCGCTTACCGGCGCCGTCATCACAATACCATCCGCGTGCTGCTCCGTTTGCTCCTGCATGACTACCGCGTCGCAGCCTGCCGGTATCGGAGCGCCGGTCATAATACGGATCGCGCTGCCTGCCGGCCATTCACCGTGCCAGGGAGCACCGGCAAAGGCTTTGCCCGCCACGGTAAGCGGCGCGCCAGCGCCGAGATCGCTCAGCCGTACCGCGTAGCCATCCATTGCGGAGTTATCAAATGAGGGGACATCCAGCGGTGAAACCACCGCCTCTGCGGTAATGCGCCCGGCAGCATTAGCCAGGCTAACCTGTTCAGTCCCGCTGACCGGTTGCAGCGGTTGCAGCATCATGTGCTGCGCCTCTTCCAGTGAAATTAAGCCTGCGGTGTTGGGTTCCATATCGCTCCCTGGGGGATAAATGTCAGATGTCACCTATTATGGGTTAAGGCGCTGGCGTAAGGCCAGACCCGTTTGGCGCGGCCGCACAGATCGCGCGGTGAGCCGCCAATGGGGTCTGCCGGCAAAGGAAAAAGATATAAAGCCTGAGAAAAGGTTATGAGGGCTGATGCACTTTCTGCTTTACAAGCTGCCAGGTGCTTTCTATAGTCGAAAATTGTCTGAAAATGATGAAAACCATTCTAAATCAGTGTTTTTTCTGCTGATAATCCTGACAGGTGCAGCTAATGACCAGGGCAGTAATCGCTATCCACGGCGGCGCGGGCGCGCTTTCCCGCAGTACCATGAGCGCGGCGCGCGAGCAGCAATACCGGCAGCAGCTGCACGACATTGTCGCAGCGGGGCAGCAGATTCTGGCCGCGGGCGGCAGCGCGCTGGATGCGGTGACAGATGCAGTGCGGCGGCTGGAGGCGTGCCCGCTGTTTAATGCCGGACGGGGCGCGGTGTTCACCCATCAGGGCACACACGAGCTGGACGCCAGCATCATGGATGGCCGCACGCTGCAGGCGGGCGCAGTAGCGGGCGTCAGCCATATTGAACATCCGATCCTCGCCGCGCGTAAAGTGCTGGAGGCGAGTCCCCACGTGCTGCTGATCGGCGCCGGCGCAGAAGCCTTTGCCGTGGCGCAGGGGCTGGAACCCGTTGCCGCTGACTTTTTCTCAACGCCAGAACGCCTGGCGCAGCTGCTGCGCGTGCGCGACAGCAACACCACGCAGCTCGATCACGACGCGGCTGCTACGCCGCTGGATGAGGATCGCAAACTCGGCACCGTGGGTGCGGTGGCGCTGGATCTGCACGGCAATCTTGCCGCGGCGACTTCAACCGGTGGCATGACCAACAAGCAGGCTGGCCGCGTGGGCGACTCGCCGCTGATTGGCGCCGGCTGCTATGCCAGCAACGACAGCGTGGCTGTCTCCTGCACCGGTACCGGCGAAGTCTTTATGCGAACGCTGGCCGCTTATGATGTTGCGGCACAGATGAAATATGCAGGACGCTCGCTGCAGCAGGCGACCGCCAGCGTCATCCACGACACCATTACGGAGCTGGAAGGCAGCGGCGGGCTGATTGCAGTTGATGCACAGGGTAACCTTGCACTGCCGTTTAACAGCGAAGGCATGTACCGGGGTTTTGCTTACGTTGAGGGTGCCGTTGAGGTGGCCATTTACCGCGACAGCTAAGGAGCAGGCAGAATGGAACAGCAACAGGTGCTGGCGGTACGCGATCTGTGCGTCACTTTTCAGCATGAAGAGAGTAAAACTGAAGCGGTGCGTCATCTTTCGCTCGATCTGCTGCGGGGAGAAACCCTGGCGCTGGTCGGGGAGTCTGGCTCAGGGAAATCAGTGACGTCACTGGCGCTGATGCGCCTGATTCAGCAGGCGGGCAGCGAGATCAGCGGTGAGATAAAGCTGCGTCGCCGAAACGGGGAGATCCTGGACGTCATGCGCGCGTCGTCCGGTCAGATGCGGCAGGTGCGCGGCGCTGACATGGCGATGATCTTTCAGGAGCCGATGACCTCGCTGAATCCGGTATTTACCGTGGGCGAACAGATTGCTGAGTCAGTACGACTACACCAGAAGATGAGCCATCAGCAGGCGCTCGCTGAAGCGCGGCGCATGCTGGATCTGGTACGCATTCCGGATGCGCACGCTATCCTGTCGCGTTATCCGCATCAGCTCTCTGGCGGGATGCGCCAGCGCGTCATGATTGCGATGGCGCTCTCCTGCCGGCCCGCACTGCTGATTGCCGATGAGCCGACGACGGCGCTGGATGTCACTATTCAGGCGCAGATCCTGCAGCTTATCCGCGTGCTGCAAAAAGAGATGCAGATGGGCGTGATTTTTATCACGCACGATATGGGCGTCGTCGCTGAAATGGCCGATCGCGTGCAGGTCATGTATCGCGGCGATGTTATCGAACAGGCGCCGGTGCAGCAGCTGTTTAACGCGCCGGCTCAGCCTTATACCCGCGCGCTGCTGGCGGCCGTGCCCCGGCTGGGCGCGATGAGCGGGCAGCCACTGCCGGCAAAATTTCCTCTGCTGAGCACCACCGGGCAGGAGGCGCCGGCTCTGCCGCAGGATACCGTGCGTCGCGATCGCCCGCCGGTGCTGCAGGTGCGCGATCTGACAACCCGCTTCGACCTGCGTAGCGGTCTCTTTAACCGGGTTACGCGCCGGGTGCACGCGGTAGAGAAGGTGAGCTTTGATCTCTATGCCGGAGAGACGCTGGCGCTGGTTGGCGAGTCGGGATGCGGTAAATCGACCACCGGTCGTTCACTGCTGCGGCTGGTCGCCAGTCAGGGCGGCAGCATCACCTTTAACGGTCAGCGTATCGACGCGCTGCAGGGGAGCGCGCTGGCGGCGCTGCGGCGCGATATTCAGTTTATTTTTCAGGATCCCTACGCCTCGCTCGATCCGCGCCTCACGGTAGGCTTTTCTGTGATGGAGCCGCTGCTGGTCCATCGCGTGATGAGCCGCGCGCAGGCGGAGAAGCGCGTTGCCTGGCTGCTGGAGCGGGTAGGGCTGCAGCCGGAGCATGCGCAGCGCTACCCGCATGAGTTCTCAGGCGGCCAGCGGCAGCGCATCTGTATTGCGCGAGCGCTGGCGCTGAATCCCAAAGTGGTCATTGCGGATGAGTCCGTGTCAGCGCTGGATGTCTCGGTCCAGGCGCAGATTATCAATCTGATGCTGGATCTGCAGCGGGAAACCGGCATCGCTTTTCTGTTCATTTCGCATGATATGGCGGTGGTGGAGCGTATCAGCCACCGTGTAGCGGTGATGTATCTGGGGCAGATCGTTGAGACAGGACCGCGCCAGGCGGTGTTTGAGCAGCCGCGTCATCCTTATACCCGCAAACTGATGGCGGCCGTACCGGTGGCGGACCCGGCACACCGGCATCGCGAACGGGCGTTAATGGTTGATGAGATCCCCAGCGCCGTACGTCCGCTGGGGGATGAGCCGGACGTCGCGCCGCTGCTGGAGGTGGCGCCAGGACACTTTGTGGCACGCCATGCGATCGGTGGCGCCTGACGAATAACATAGCGTCCTGAACCCAGGACGCAGCACAAGGGACTACAGGAGAAGCACCATCATGCACCAGATTATGCGTAACGGGATTATCACCGCTGGCGTGCTGAGCGCTGCGCTGACGCTGCCCGCCTGGGCGGCAAAAGATGCGGTCATTGCCGTGAGCTCAACCTTTACCACGCTGGATCCTTACGACGCCAACGACACCTTGTCGCAGGCGGTTGCCAAATCTTTCTATCAGGGGCTGTTCAGCTTTGATAAAGAGATGAAGCTGGTAAACGTGCTGGCCGAAAGCTCTCAGGCCAGTGATGACGGGCTCACTTACACCATCAAACTGCGTTCCGGCATTAAATTTCAGGATGGTACCGATTTCAACGCTGAGGCGGTTAAGGTGAACCTCGATCGCGCCAGTAATCCTGATAACCATCTCAAACGCTATAACCTGTTCAAATATATTGCGACCACGGAAGTGGTCGATCCGCTCACGGTAAAAATCACGCTGAAGCAGCCTTTTTCAGCGTTTATCAACAACCTGGCGCATCCGGCGGCGGCGATGATTTCGCCCACCGCGTTGAAAAAGTATGGCAAAGAGATTGGCTTCCATCCGGTCGGCACCGGCCCTTATGTGTTTGAAACCTGGAATCAGACCGATTTTGTCAAAGTGAAAAAGTGGGCGGGATACTGGAAGCCGGGCTATCCGAAACTCGATACCATTACCTGGCGTCCCATCGTGGATAACAACACCCGCGCGGCCATGCTGCAGACCGGCGAGGCGACGTTTGCTTTTCCGGTGCCTTTTGAGCAGGCCAAACGCCTTGAAAGTAACGCTAAGCTGAACGTCATTACCACGCCTTCGATCATGCAGCGTTATATCAGCCTGAACGTCACGCAAAAGCCGTTTAATAACCCGAAAGTGCGTGAAGCGCTGGAATATGCCATTAACCGCGAGGCGCTGGCAAAAGTGGCGTTTGCCGGGTATGCCACGCCCGCTACCGGTATCGTGCCGCCCTCTATCGATTTCGCTCAGCGTTACCCGGCTATCAAATACGATCCGGCTAAAGCGCGGGCGCTGCTGAAAGAAGCGGGCTACGGCAACGGCTTTGAGACCACGCTCTGGTCCTCGCATAACCACAGCACGGCGCAGAAAGTGCTGCAGTTTACCCAGCAGCAGCTGGCGCAGGTGGGCGTGAAAGTGAAAGTCACCGCTATGGATGCCGGACAGCGCGCTGCGGAAGTGGAAAGCAAAGGGCAAAAAGAGAGTGGCGTACGCATGTTTTATACCGGCTGGTCCGCCTCGACCGGTGAGGCCGACTGGGCGCTGACGCCGCTGTTCGCCACGACCTCCTGGCCGCCAGCGATCTTCAATACCGCGTTTTACAGTAATCCGCAGGTGGATAAAGATCTGGCTGATGCATTAAAGACTACCGATCGTGAACGCAAAGCGCAGCTCTATAAAGATGCGCAGGATCGCATCTGGAATGACCATCCGTGGATCCCGCTGGTTGTCGAGCAGCTGCTCTCGGCCAGCAACAAAAACCTGACCGGGTTCTACGTCATGCCGGATACCTCGTTTAATTTCGACGAAGCGGATCTGAAGTAACCAGACTGGCCAGCCGCTCCGGCTGGCCGCTGCTGCGCAGGATGTTGCATGCTCAACTACTTTTTAAAACGCTTGCTGGGACTGATCCCCACGCTGCTGATTGTTGCCGTACTGGTGTTTCTGTTTGTACATCTGCTGCCCGGCGATCCGGCCCGTCTGATTGCCGGCCCCGAAGCGGATGCCTCCGTTGTTGCGCTGGTACGCAGCGAGCTCGGGCTGGATCAGCCGCTGATCCAGCAGTTCTGGCATTTTATTTTCAATGCGCTGCAGGGAGAGTTTGGCCAGTCGCTGGTCTCAAAACGCCCGGTGGCGGACGAAATTGCGCAGCGCTTCTACCCGACGCTGTGGCTGACGCTGACCAGTATGGCGTGGTCAGTGCTGCTGGGTATGGCGCTGGGTATTGTCTCTGCCGTGTGGCGCAACCGCTGGCCCGATCGCATCGGCATGACGCTGGCGGTTTCCGGCATCTCGTTCCCGGCCTTTGCGCTGGGTATGCTGCTGATGCAGATCTTTTCGGTGGAGCTGGGCTGGCTGCCCACCGTGGGCGCAGATAGCTGGCAGCACTATATTCTGCCTTCTCTCACGCTGGGCGCTGCCGTTGCCGCGATTATGGCGCGCTTTACCCGCGCCTCATTTATTGAGGTTTTGCAGGAAGATTACATGCGCACCGCCCGGGCTAAAGGCGTGCGCGAATCGCTGGTGGTGGTGAAACATGGGCTGCGCAACGCCCTGATCCCGGTGGTCACGATGATGGGCCTGCAGTTTGGTTTTCTGCTGGGAGGATCGATCGTGGTGGAGGTGGTGTTTAACTGGCCTGGCCTCGGTCGCCTGCTGGTGGACTCCGTGGAGATGCGGGATTACCCGGTGATTCAGGCGGAAGTTCTGCTGTTTTCACTGGAATTTATCCTGATCAATCTGATTGTCGATATGCTTTACGCGGCAATCAATCCGGCTATTCGCTACAAATAAGGAGTCGCGATTGAAAAACTGGCGACGCGATGCGGTGGTGAAACAGCTGCCGCACCTGACGGAAAACCGGGTGCGTACCCCGTGGCGTGAGTTCTGGCGCCGTTTTCGCCAGCAGCATGTGGCGCTGCTGGCGAGCAGCTTTGTCCTGCTGCTGATTGTACTGGCCTTTATTGCGCCGTGGATCGCGCCTTTCGATGCGGAAAACTATTTTGACTACGATCGTCTGAATGAAGGGCCGTCGTGGCTGCACCTGTTTGGCGTGGACTCGCTGGGGCGGGACATTTTCAGCCGGGTGCTGGCAGGCACCCGTATTTCACTGATGGCGGGATTCTTCTCTGTCATTATCGGCGCGTTGATCGGTACGCTGCTGGGTCTGCTGGCGGGGTACTATGAGGGCTGGTGGGATCGGCTGATTATGCGCATCTGCGACGTGCTGTTTGCCTTTCCCGGTATTCTGCTGGCGATAGCGGTCGTCGCCATTATGGGCAGCGGGATGAGCAACGTTATTGTGGCGGTGGCGATTTTCAGCATACCTGCGTTCGCCCGGCTGGTGCGCGGTAACACGCTGGTGCTCAAGCAGCAGACCTATATCGAGTCGGCGCGCAGCATTGGCGCGTCAGATCGCACGATTATTTTCCGGCATATTTTGCCCGGCACGATTTCCTCCATCATGGTCTATTTCACCATGCGTATTGGTACCTCAATTATCACCGCCGCCAGCCTCTCTTTTCTGGGGCTCGGCGCACAGCCGCCTACGCCGGAGTGGGGAGCAATGCTGAATGAAGCGCGAGCGGATATGGTGATGGCGCCTCACGTCGCTATTTTCCCCAGCCTGGCGATTTTCCTGACCGTTCTGGCGTTTAACCTGCTGGGTGACGGCCTGCGCGATGCGCTGGATCCAAAACTGAAAAGCTGAGCAGCGAACCGGCCCGGGCTACTAAAAGTGTCTAATATTAAAGGAGCAGCGATAACGCTTTCACAGATTTTCCCCGGGCCGTTGCGCAGGACGTTGCTCCGCCGGTAAGGATGCTGCCGGCGCAAAGCCGTCCCGGTGGCAGCTCAGGGCGCAAAGGAGAAGAGAGATGGAACCGTTTGATTATCAGCAGGATTATAAAAATCTTGATTTGCGACAGCACCCTGAGCTTTATCGCGTGGGGCGGGGCGAGCAGGGCGTACTGATGGTGGAACCTTACAAAAGCGAAATTTTGCCCTGGTGGCGTTTTCGTACCGTAGAGGTAGCGAAAGAGTCCTCGGAAAAAATTATGCAGCTGTTTGAAGCGTATCGCGAGAAAGATGATTTTGTCGGTATGGATATGGCGCGCAAATTTATTCAGATGGGGTATACGCGCGCCCGGCGCTACAGCAATCATCAGGGGGGACGTAAATATGATGCGGATGGCAAAGAGCTGCCGCGCACGGTAGAAAAAGAGAAGGCCGCAGCGGCGGCCATCTTTAAAGCGTGCTGGGATAAATTACGCGCCGACGAAGATTATCTGAAGCGTAAAAAAGCGCACCAGCAGAAATATGGTTAGATGCGGCTGCCCCACAGATCGTATTCGTCCGCGTGCTCCACTTTCACCCGCACCACATCACCTGCTTTTACCTGCCGGTCGCCGTTGAGATAGACGGCACCGTCGATTTCCGGTGCGTCTGCCATGCTGCGTCCGACGGCACCTTCTTCATCCACTTCGTCAATGATGACCAGTATTTCGCGGCCCACTTTCTCCTGCAGGCGTTCGCTGGAGATCTGCTGCTGCAGCTGCATAAAGCGGTCAAAGCGCGCCTGTTTTACCTCTTCCGGAACCGGATCCGGCAGCTGATTGGCGGTGGCGCCTTCTACCGGGCTGTACTGGAAGCAGCCTACGCGATCGAGGCGCGCCTCTTTCAGAAAATCAAGCAGCATCTGGAAATCTTCTTCGGTTTCACCCGGGAAGCCCACGATAAACGTAGAGCGCAGCGTCAGCTCCGGACAGATCTCACGCCAGCGTTTGATGCGCTCCAGCGTACGCTCCACGGCGCCCGGACGCTTCATCAGCTTCAGGATGCGCGGGCTGGCGTGCTGCAGCGGAATGTCGAGGTAGGGCAAAATTTTGCCTTCTGCCATCAGCGGGATGACATCATCCACGTGCGGATAGGGATAAACATAGTGCAGGCGTACCCAGACGCCGAGTTTTGCCAGCTGTTCACACAGGCTCACCATGCTGGTTTTTACCGGCGCACCGTTCCAGAAACCGGTACGATGTTTCACATCCACGCCGTAAGCAGACGTATCCTGCGAGATCACCAGCAGCTCTTTCACGCCTGACTCAGCCAGACGCTTCGCTTCATCCAGCACGCTGCCAATCGGACGACTGTCGAGATCGCCGCGCATGGACGGAATAATACAGAACGTACAGCGGTGGTTGCAGCCTTCCGAGATTTTCAGATAGGCGTAGTGGCGCGGCGTCAGTTTCACGCCCTGCTCAGGCACCAGGCTCAGAAACGGGTTATGAACAGGTTTAGGTACATAGGTATGCACGTGCTCAAGCACCTGCTCATAGCTGTGCGGACCGGTGATCTCCAGCACTTTCGGATGCACTTCGCGGATCTGATCCACTTTGGCACCCAGACAGCCGGTGACGATCACTTTGCCGTTTTCATTCAGCGCTTCACCAATCGCTTCCAGAGATTCCTGAACCGCGCTGTCAATAAATCCGCAGGTATTAACGATAACGATCTCCGCGTCATCGTAGCGTGGTACCACGTCATAGCCTTCAGTACGCAGTTCCGTCAGGATACGTTCTGAGTCAACGAGGTTTTTAGGACAACCGAGTGAGACGAAGCCCACGCGTGGCGGATTAGTGACATGGCTCATAAGGATAAAAATTCATCATAATTAGTATGGACAGGAGCGCGATTGTACAGAGGTTGCAGCGGAAAATGTATAGCTGAAGCAACAATCTGCCTGCCTGCAGAATGTGAATGCAGCGCTATGCTTAGAGTGCACGGCGCAGCCTGACGCCGGGTATTTCAGCCCGCAGCGGGTTGTGCGGTTGCTGCGATTTTGCTTAAATGACGGGTTGTTGAAGGTAACTTATTCTCAACGCTGAAGAATTTAAACGCGTGCGCTGGCAGGCTATGCGATGACAGCGCAGCAGTGCATAGAGTGAGAGCAGACAAATGCAAGAGATCGTCAAAGGTTTTCTGAATTTTCAACAGAACGTATTCCCTGAAAGGAAGGATCTTTTCAAGAGTCTGGCTTCCAACCAGAATCCTAAAGCGCTGTTTATCTCCTGTTCAGACAGCCGTCTGGTGCCGGAGCTGGTCACGCAGCAGGAGCCGGGACAGCTGTTTGTGATCCGCAACGCCGGCAACATTGTGCCACCGTTTGGCCCGGAGCCAGGCGGCGTCTCTGCCACCATCGAGTATGCAGTACTGGCGCTGGGCGTAACGGAAATCATTATTTGTGGTCACTCCAACTGTGGCGCAATGAACGCGATCGCCTCCAACGCCGATCTGGAAAATATGCCGGCGGTCGATCACTGGCTGCACTACGCTAACGCCGCAAAAGCCGTGGTTGACGAGCGCAACTACGATTCTGTTGAGGTGCGCCTTAATGAGATGGTGAAAGAGAACGTTATAGCGCAGCTGAACAATATCAAAACGCATCCTTCCGTCTCGGTTGCTTTGCGTAAAGGCAAGCTGCGTCTGCACGGCTGGGTTTACGATATCGAAACGGGGAAAATCAACGCCCTGACCAAAGGCGGCGCAGAGTTTATCTGCCTGTCTGACAACCCTGAAACCTGCTTCGAGTAACCCCCTCCAGCCCGGCTTACGCCGGGCTTAATGTTTTGTAAATTTCCCCCGCTGCTGCGTGCGCGCTGTCTACCCTTAACGGCAGAGCGAATACAGGAGCAACCTATGCATATCTGGCGAGCAGCGCTGACTTCCGGCGCACTAAGCTGTTCTTCTCTGGTGCTGGCTGCGGATGTGGCGGTAGAGGTGCTGCAGGACAACCTCTCTCATCCCTGGTCGGTGGCTTTTTTGCCGGATAACCGCACGCTGCTTATCACCGAGCGCACCGGTCAGCTGCGCAGCTGGCAGCCTGAGGGCGGCCTGTCGAAGCCGATTCAGGGCGTGCCGCAGGTCTGGGCTGAGCGGCAGGGCGGGTTACTGGATGTGGTTCCGGCACCTGATTTCGCGCAAAGCCGCCGCGTATGGCTGAGTTACACCACGGCCGATAGCCGCGGGCGTGCCGGCGGCGTCGTGGGTTACGGTCAGCTGAGCGAGGATATGCAGAAGCTTAACGGGTTTCGCGTGGTGCTGGAGCAGACGCCTAAACTCTCCGGTGGTGCCAATATCGGTACCCGGCTCGCCTTTGACCGGCAGGGCTTTCTCTATGTGGCGTTTGGCGACAATTTTGTCAGCAGCAGCGCCCAGCAGCTGGATAAGCTGTCAGGAAAAATTGTTCGCCTGACGCAGGAGGGCGGCGTACCGCAGGATAATCCGTTTGTTCACACCCAGGGCGCCCGTCCGGAGATCTGGAGCTATGGCGTGCGTAATCCTCAGGGACTGGCGCTGAATCCCTGGACGGAGCAGATGTGGGAGAGTGAGCACGGGCCGCGCGGCGGCGATGAGGTAAACCGGCTGGAGAAAGGCCACAACTATGGCTGGCCGCTTGCCACGTACGGCATCGATTACAGCGGGCAGCCGGTGCCGGAAGCGAAGGGCACTCAGGTAGCAGGAACCGACCAGCCGCTGTTCTGGTGGAAAGTGTCACCGGCTCTCAGCGGCATGGCGTTCTACACCAGTACGCGCTTTCCGCAGTGGAAAAACGCGCTGTTTATCGGTGCACTGAAAGATAAAAGCCTGATCCGGCTGCGCGTTGAGGGCGATCGGGTCACTGAGGAGGAGCGGCTGCTGAGCGATCGTAATGAACGTATCCGCGATGTGCGTCAGGGGCCGGATGGCTGGCTTTACGTACTGACCGATGAAGCCAGCGGTAAATTGCTCCGGGTAGGCGTGCAGCCGGAGCAGGCTGAAACAGGTAACTAATCAGCGCGCCCAGCGGCAAATCTGCCAGCCGCGCTGCTCCGCCTCATGCTGCAGGCGCGCATCCGGATTGACTGCCCAGGCGTGGTCAGCCCAGGCCAGCAGCGGCAGGTCATTAAACGAGTCGCTGTAGGCCCAGGTGCGTGTGAAACTGAGCGCCTGCTGACGGGCCTGCCAGTCGCGCAGGCGAATCACTTTACCTTCGCGATAGGTTGCGGTGCCAAGCATAGAGCCGCTGTAGCGGGCATCAACAACTTCAGCATGAATGGCCAGCGCACCGTCCACGCCCAGACGTTCAGCGATAGGAATGGCAAGGTGATCGCCACTGGCGGTCACGATCAGCACCTTATCACCACGCTGCTGATGCCACTGAATGCGCTCCCGTGCGGCAGGAAACACACGCGGCAGGATGTCACGGTGGATAAAGCGTCTTATCCAGCCAGCCACGGTCGGCGTGGCCATGCCAGCCAGCGGTGCCAGCGTGGTGTGCATATACTCTTCAATGGGCAGCTCGCCGGCGTAATAACGCTGCATCAGCCTGCGATCCTCATCAATCACTGTTTCAGGCGCAAATCCCTGTGACACCAGCCAGCGCAACCAGAGGCTGGTGCTGTCATCACATATCAGGGTTTCATCAAGATCGAACACGGCAAGATCCATAACGCTCTCCTCAGGCTGACTGATCCCAGCGTAGCGGAATTTTGTGACAGGCTTAGCTTTTCCGGACAAATTCAGAATTGTGCGCAGTTTTTTACCACCGCTGACGGCTTACACTGGACCGGACAGGATGTTGACCTGGATTAATATAAGAAAACTTAATTAACTTTACGATTCAACGGTTTTTTTCGCCAGCGTGAACCGTTAGCGTTTTACACGAGATCTTCCCCGCCCGCGAAAGCCCCGATTTTACAAGGACAATCTGGTTACGCCCATGAAACTACACCTTTGCGCATCGTTATTACGGCCCCTGGCTGCCTCCTCGCTGTTGTTTATTTTCCCGGCTGTTTCTCAGGCCGTTGACGCTCCGGCTGCCCCGCAAATCGAGGCCAAAGCCTGGGTTCTGATGGACTATAACAGCGGCAAAGTTCTGGCTGAATCGAATGCCGATCAGCGGCTCGATCCTGCCAGTCTGACCAAGATGATGACCAGCTATGTGGTAGGGCAGGCGCTGAAATCAGGAAAGATTCACAACGGTGATATGGTGACGATTGGCCAGGATGCCTGGGCGACCGGTAATCCAAAGCTGCGCGGCTCATCGCTGATGTTCCTCAAGCCCGGCGACCGTATTCCGGTATCAGAATTAAATAAAGGCATTGTTATTCAGTCCGGCAACGATGCCTGTATTGCGCTGGCAGATTATGTTGCCGGCAGCCAGGATGCCTTTATCGGGCTGATGAATAACTACGTTAAAGCCTTCGGTCTGCAAAATACGCATTTTATGACGGTGCACGGTCTGGACGCGGAAGGGCAGTACAGCACCGCCCGCGATATGGCGATTATCGGCCAGCGGCTGATAAGCGATGTGCCGGACGAGTATGCGCTGAACAGCGAGAAAGAGTTCACGTTTAACAATATTAAGCAGCGCAACCGCAACCGGCTGCTCTGGAGCTCCAACCTGAAAGTGGACGGCATTAAAACCGGACATACCTCAGGCGCAGGCAACAATCTGGTGGCGTCTGCCGTTGATGGCGATATGCGTCTGATCTCGGTCGTGCTGGGCGCACAAACCGACGCCATTCGTTTTCGCGAAAGTGAAAAGCTGCTGACCTGGGGATTCCGTTTTTATGAAACGGTAACGCCTATCAAAGCAGATAAGCCGTTTGCCCGCCAGCGCGTCTGGTTTGGTGATAAGGGAGAAGTGGATCTCGGCGTGGCGAAAGATGCGGCGATTACCGTACCTAAAGGTCAGATGAAAAATCTGAAAGCGAGCTTTACCCTGAATACGCCGCAGCTGGAAGCCCCCATCGCTAAAAATCAGGTTGTCGGCACTATCGATTTCCAGCTGGATGGAAAAACCATCGAGCAGCGCCCGCTGGTGGCGATGGAAGCCATACCGGAAGGCGGCTTTGTCGGGCGGATCTGGGATTTTATTATGATGAAATTCCACGGCTGGTTCGGGAAGTGGTTTAGTTAGGACGCGGGGGCTGGTTACGGGCCGGTTCCGTTCGCCCCACGGGGGCTGGATCCGTTCGCCGTCAGCTGCGGGGGCGCAGATTAAGCGCCGGTTCCGTTCGCCGTCAGTTGCGGCGGCGGCCTGTGCTCCGGCACGGCGCTGCTGCCCCGGGGCCGGTTCCGTTCGCCGTCAGCTGCGGCGGCAGCCTCCGCCCCGGCGCGGCGACCGGGCAGAGGGCGCCAGGCCGCGCCCTCTGCACTCCCCGGCCCTGCGCCAGCCCCGTCCGCCGCTGCGCGGTTCCCTCGCTCACGCCCGCTTCCCCGGGACCGGCCGCCATTCGCTCCTGCTCACCGCGCCCTTTCGCCGACGTCCTGTCGGCTCATCCCGGAACCGTGCCCTCCCTCGGCGGACCCGGATGGCGCTTCCCGCTGCTGCTGCTTTTTTTCTCTTCAACAAGTGTCTTATGGCTGAAGGTTCTGTAGAGAAGCCTCAGCGCACACCAAACCAAATTTAAAAAAAGAAACGAAGAACTTGCAGGCGGGGAGGGGGGCGCTATCCGCAGCGCCGGGCGCAGAGTGACGGCCAGGGCGAGCCGGCAGGACGCCGGCGAGAGCGCGGGGTGAGCAGGAGCGAATCCGCGCGGTCCGTTAAGGCCGGAGGGATAAGTCCGGGAATTCGCGAGGACGGCGCGGGGCGCGGATTGCTAAGGGGCGCGCCCACCCGCCCCTTAGCCCGTCCG
>JAAIGE0100394239.1_pt1 | contig 22713 bp, 34 predicted proteins | sample 6487951 | NCBI WGS metagenome assembly JAAIGE01 (sample SAMN13974128, study PRJNA590717) | phyllosphere metagenome | biome: tomato field; feature: multiple bacterial spot infested tomato fields; material: tomato leaves; isolation source: leaves from tomato fields | host: Solanum lycopersicum ...
CACGCAGCGGAGAGCGAGCGCGCTGGCAAGGGCTTCGTCTACAACGACCCGCGCAACACGCAGACGGCCTACTTCATCGGCGGGCACAACCAGTACCGCAACGTCGCCTGCCCGGGTCGTACGGTGCTCGGCTGGATGCCGACGCTGATCGCGGAGCTGAACGGCGGACCGGTGGAGCAGCCCTCCACCCCCGCTCCGGCACCGGCACCGGCACCGGCTCCGGCCAAGTCGGTCAGCCAGCTCGCAGACGAGGTGCTGCGAGGCGAGCACGGCAACGGGGATGCCCGTCGTCGCAGCCTCGGCAGCATGTTCGCCGCGGTGCAGGCTGAGGTCAACCGTCGTCTGAACGGCGGCAGCACCGGCCCGACCGGCTCCACTCACAGTGTGGCCGACATCGCTGCGGACGTCATCCGCGGTGAGTGGGGCAACGGTGACGACCGGAAGCGTCGCCTGGAGGCGGCTGGGCACTCGTACTCGGCTGTCATGGCTGAGGTCAACGCCCAGCTGAAGGGCAAGCCCAGCACGCAGCCGGTGGTCAACATCGACGCGCTCGCCCGTGCCACCATCCGTGGTGAGTACGGCAACGGCGCTGAGCGCGAGCGCCGCCTGGGCAGCAACTACTCGGCGGTCATGCGTCGGGTCAACCAGCTGCTGGCCTGATCATGGACAAGTCGTTGGAGGAGACCTCGCACAAGGTGCGCCGGGAGCGCAAGAAGGCAATCAAGCGGGAGGCTCGCATCCCGAGCCGTCTGGAGCTTTGGCTGCTGACTGAGGTGCCGTCGTACCGGCTGGGTCTCCTCCTCGGCTACCTGTTCTCGATCTACGTAGGCACGAGCGCCCTGGTCGCCGGGGTGCCTACGTTCCTGGTCACTGCTCCCGAGAACTGGAACCCCGTGTGGGCTCTCGTGCTCGTGATCAGTGGGCCGATTGGACTGATCGGTCTCATCCAGGACAGCCCTGCGTTTCGCAAGATCGAGCTGGTGGCCTCTGTTGCTCAGAGCCTGACCATGGTGGGCTACGCAGGCAGCGCGCTCGTCCTCGCTTACGCCGCTCAAGACGACACGAGGGTCGTAGGGGGAGCGGTGCTGGCGTGGGTTGCAAGCAACTGCTTCATTCGAGCGCTGCGTCTCATCCTGTTGGTTGTCAACGACCACAAGATCAAGAAGGCCAGTAAGGGGAAGTAACACATGGGATACGAGTGGGTGGCACCTACAATCACGGGTACGTTTGCTGTCGCCCTCGCGGTCCTCGCCTTCGTCACCAACAAGCGCACCAAGAGGGCTGAAGCAGACGCAGAGCGGGAGCCTACCGTCGGTGAGGCTTGGCTAGAAGCCGACAGGCAGCGTAGGCTGCGAGCCATCATCGAGGACATGTTCTACACGCTGAGAGGCGCGTTCAAGGGCTACGTCCGGCGCATGCAGGCGAAGTACGGTGAGGAGCCCGCCGCACTGAACACCAAGGAGCAGGAGATTCTCGACCGAGAGCCTCCCGTCAAGTAAGGAGTGAACATGCAGAACCACACTCTGGCGCTCGTCGCCAGCATCATCCGCACCATCGTGCCGGTCATCGTCGGCGCGGTGACGGCTCAGTTCGTCAGTTGGGGCCTCAGCCCCGACCCCGAGCTGGCTACCACCCTGGAGGCCGTGCTCACGGCGGTCTTCACCGGGGTCTACTACGTGGTCGTCCGCTTGCTGGAGACCTACGTGTGGCCTAAGCTGGGGTGGCTGCTCCTGTTCCCCCAGCAGCCCCAGCAGTACACCAAGGACTCGCCCAAGCACCGGGCCTGAGCCCTACCCCATACCCCCGGCTCTAACCTGAGCCGGTCACCCAAAAGAAAGAGAACACAATGGCCATTCAGAACGAGGTCGTCACCGGCAACTGCACCATCTCCAACACCCAGGGCTCCTACACGTTCTCGGTCAACCGCTACCACCGTGGCGGCCTCGCGACCGTGAGCATGAACTGGGGTGAGGTGTACGACGGCAACACCGGCAACTCGCTGTCCAACTACTGGACCGCTCAGTTCGGCGTCGTCGCGGGGTCGGCCCTCTACTGGTTCAACCGCACCTACAACCGCGGCGCGACCAGCGGTCAGGGCTCCATCAGCAACCTGCCCGCTGGCAACTACGTCATCCGCGTCACCCGGCGCGGCGACCTCGCGGGATCGGCGAACTACCGCTTCCGCTTCAGCATCAACCTCGGATTCAACAAGTAAGCCTTCGCCGGCTAACTGAGAAGCCCTCCCTGGCTCGTGCTGGGGAGGGCTTCTTGCTGCTCTTAGGGGATGCTGACCACTGGGTAGGTGTCCCCGAGCCCGACTATGGCCACACCTCTGTTGGTCTCTAGGCGGGCGCGCTCGTCTCCGAGGGAGAGCACGCGGCGCACGGTGAGCACGCGGTCCTCCTGGTCCATGAACTCGGTGCCGGGGCGCATGTCGGCGACGCTCACCCGGGGCAGCCACTCCGACCGGCTCACGGCTGCACTCGCCGGAGGAAGCCCTGCCCGAGGTCGTTGGTGAACGACTGCAGAGCGTACGTCTCGAGGGTGTCGGGGCGGTCGCTCCAGCTGACCCGCATGTACGGGCGCTTGCGGTGCCCTGCACCAGGCTCGTTCGGGTCGGTGTGCACCGAGACGACGGTGAACTCCAGGTCGTCGGCACTCTTCTGTCGGTAGGTCTCGCCCGCGGCCGGGATAGCCAGGACGGGCTCTTTGACAGTGTGGCCGAACTCACGCTGCGAGTGACGCTTCAGGTTGTTGTGGTATGCTGCGCGGGAAGTCATGATGTTAGTTTGCCTCAGGGGTGGAAGGTTCTCAAATCAGAACGTGCTGGTCCACCACGCGAGGCCGTAGAACGCGGCACGGCCCATGTCCACGCCGTACAGGCTGAGGAACACGCCGGTGCACGTGAGCGCCACCACGAGGAACGCGACCAGGTAGACCGGGAGCCAGAAGAACACGTACACCAGCTTTTCGGTCAGCGTGCGCTGCTCGGGGTCGGTGTAGGTGTACTCGGTGGCCTCGGTAGCGGCGACCAGGTCGTCGAAGGACTCGATGGGCTTGGTGGGGGCGGTGGTGCTCATGGTGTGGTCTCCGGATCTGCTTGCTTCTTAAGGATGGTCAGCTTCTGCTTATTGACGTGGTGCTGAACATTGCCCATTTTTGTCTGAACCCCGAGCGATAGCAAGTGTGGATTCTCTTCGTCCGGTGCAGACAGACTCAAGATGTAGTCGCTCCAGCCGTGGAGGGCGGTTGAGCCGAGGATGGTCTCCTGCACCGACTCACCCTTCTCGAACACGCGCTTACGAGTGTGGTGGATGAACATGATGGAGCAGCCAGTCTCCTGAGCGATGTCCTTGATCGGCTTCAGGATGGCGTACATCTCCTTGCTGGAGCTGATCTCGGCGTTGCCGATAGCCATGCTCAGCGTGTCGATGATGACGAGCTTCAGCCCGTACTCCAGGATCATGGTATACAGGCGCTGGAGGTCGTTCGGGTTGCTGAGGTTCACCGGCTTGAAGTTAGTGAACATCGCCATCGGCTCGGGTGGAGCCCAATGCAGGTCCTTGGTGATGTGGCCATCCCAGTGGAAGCGGGCTCGCCTCGGGTCGCCGTTGATCGCCTGGTTCATGCGGCTGGAGAACAGGTACTCACCATCCTCCAGAGACAAGAAGCCGACAGGCATCTGTCCGCGGATGCTGAGCCCCAGCGGAGTGCGCCCGGTAGCGAGGCCCAGCGCCAGCTCGATGGCGATACGAGTCTTGCCAACCTTCGGGGCAGCCACGAGCAGGCCGCACGCGCCCTCAGCGATGATCTTAGGCACCACCCAGCGCATCGGCTTGTGGATGACAGGACCGAACTGGTCAGCTGTCTTGATCTCCCAGGGCTCAGCCTCTTCCTCGGTCTCGGCGTCGTTGTCGGCCAGCTCGGAGATGTGCTGACGCACCTTGGCTTCCTTGGCAGGCGGAGGCGTCTTGTCCTTGCCCTTGGCCGGTGCCTCGGTGCCCCGGGCGTACGCCCGCTCGATGTCGGCTTTGAGCTTCTCGGGGTCGTCCTTCCACTTGTTCCAGCGGCACGCCTTCATCAGCTTGTAGGTGAGGTCCTGGGGGAGACCGGCCTCCGCTGCGTTGCGGCTGAACTTCCAGAGCACCCGGCTGCGGTCGCCGAACGGGTCGGCAGCACCAAGCTCGCTGGAGAGCTGCGGGCTGAGCCCCAGGGAGCGGGCCACACGGCTCAGCAGCGCCCCGTACGTGTACACCCTGCCCGAGGCGGAGAGTACGCGCCCCTGGTGCGCCCCGCGCTTGTGGTGCCACGTACCCGGCACGCGCAGCAGCTGACCGATGTCGACGCCGCTGGGGTCGGCCCCGAGCGCGTGAGTGAGCAGCCCGATGAAGCCGTCCTTGCTGTACTCGCTCGGCGGCAGCGCCTCGTCCAGCAGCCAGATGGCCTGCTTGTGGCCGGGGCTCGTCTCCCACACGTAGCTCGGGCGGAGCTTGGTCAGCAGCTCGTCGTCGTAGCCCTCGTCGCAGTCCACCCACAGGGCCTTCTGCGCGGGGAAGTCCTTTGCCTTGCGACTGGGGTTGGCAGAGACCGCAGGGGTCCAGTACCAGTCGACGTCGTCACGCAGCTCGGGGATCTCGGGCTTCGTTGCCCTGAGTGTGGCCCCCTCGCGGAACTTCTGCTTGCCCTTGACTCCAATGGCGTAGATGTGCGGCACCCACACGTGGCCCTTGAGACCGGAGTGCTTCCAGACTTTCTGGATGAGCTTCAGAGGGTCGATATCCACTCTACTACTTCCTGAGCCGTGGGGTCCCAGCTGACAAACGTCTTACCGTGAGCCCCGTTGAATTTGTTGAGCGTGTACAGCTGAGCCGGTGTCGGCTTCTCGCGAGCACTACGCTTAGCCTCGATGGCGAAGAAATGCCCCCTGGCGCATCCAAGGATATCGGGGGTCCCCTTCTGCTGAAAGGAACCCCCGTGGGTGCGGAGGCAGTACACCCCGTCGATAGCGTTGAGCCGCTTGATCATGCGGCGTACTACCTCCGCCTCCTCCATCTTAGCGGCGGCGGACGACGCGCTTCGCCGGAGCGGCAGCGGCCTTCTTGGCGGGAGCGGCCTTCTTCGCCGGGGCGGCGGTCTTCTTGGCCGCGGTACGACGCTTCGGAGCGGGCTCGGGCTCCTCCTCCTCCTCGTCGTCCTCGTCCTCCAGCTCGTCCTCCAGGTCCTCGTCGGAGAGGTCGTCGTCGAGGTCCTCGTCCTCCTCGTCTTCGTCGTCCTCCTCGTCGTCCTCGGAGAGCAGCAGCTCCGCCAGCTCGTCGATGAGGTCGCTCTTCGACTTCTTGACGGTCTTGAGGCCGTTCTCCTTGGCGAGGGCGCGCAGCTCGGGGAGGCTCATGGCGTCGAGGTCGAGGTCGTCGTCCTCTTCCTCCTCGTCATCCTCCTCGTCCTCGGGCTCGTCGTCCTCGTCGACCTCGTCCTCGTCCGCCTCAGCGTCCTCCGGGAACTCCTCGTCCTCGTCGTCGGCCGGGGCGTCGCCGTCCTCGTCCAGGACCTCGGAGCCGAAGATGGCGTTGACCACCGAGCGGTCCGGGTACTGGGGGTTGGTCTCGGTCTCGATCTCGCCGGCGACGACGGCACCGAGGATCTTCTCGGGGTCGAGCGACTGGCGCTTCTTGGGCACCTCGGAGCCCGCGGCGACGAACAGGTCGCGCAGCTTCCAGAGCTGGTTCGGCTGGAGCTTGCAGTAGAACGGGAAGAGGCGCGTCTTGTAGCGCGGGTTGGTGGGGCGCAGACCGTAGGTCCACATCGGCGTGCCGTCACCAGCGTTGCCGATGTCGACGCTCTCCACCTTGAGACCGTACAGGCCCTCGGGGATCTCGCGGGTGTTCCAGCCCGAGCGCTCCTCGACCTTGCTGAAGTCGAGGGTAACCTTCTTAGCCATGAGTGTATTCCTTCTGTTTTTCTTGCGGGTCTCGACTAGCGGGTCCAGCCGAGAAACTGGTTGAGACGGCCGATGGTCGGCGTCTTGAGGTAGGGCGGGGTGCCCTTGTAGGTCTTGGAGCGAGCGCCCGCCACGATGCCAGGTGTGGCCGTGAGCCAGAGACGACGGAGGCGTTTGTCGTCGATGTTGGCCACATAGAGGCGACCGATGGCGTCGCTCATCTGCATGAGCACGGAGTGCGGTCCCTGAGGCAGGTCGGGAGTGACCGAGGCGGTCTGGTCCTCGTCCTCGTCCTCGGGAGCCCAGTCCTCGGTAGGCATGACCATACGCTCCTGACAGAGCACGATGACCTCCTTCTCCGAGTCGCGCAGGGTGCGCAGCAGCGTAGCGAAGCCGTTGTTGGCGACACCGCGCTGGTTCAGGCTCGGAGTACCGCCCTGGGCGATCTCGCTGAGCATGTTGGCGTAGAGCGCCGTGCCGGTATCGATGACGAACCGCTTGTGCTTCTTGAGCGAGGCCGCGCTGAGCACGGTCTTGTTCAGGTTGCGGCTGCTCGTGTCCTCGACGACGGTGAAGCCCGTGGTGTCGATACCGATGAGCCCACGGTCTGCACTGATGACGCAGGTCGCGTTCTTGGGCGCGTCCTTGAGTGCGAGCGTGGTCTTGCCAACCTTCGGCCGACCATAGATCGTGATAACGCTCACTTCTTCACCTTACCTTTCTTCTTGCTTTGGTTGGGGTAGTAGTCGAGCGGGTCACGCGTCTGCACGTAGCGGGTGCGCTGCTCGATCTCACTGGAGCCGTGCATGAGGTCGGCCACCGTGAGGTCCTTGAAGTTGCACATGTACCCGGAGCAGGCGTGCAGGTTGCGCTCGATGCAATCCGGGTCATCCCACTTGTAGTTTAGCATACGGAACGCCGAAGTGACAAACGACTTCAGCTGGCGACGGCTCTGCTCGGGGGAGAACGTGAGCCGATCACGACGGAAGTGCGAGTTGTAGTCCTTGGTCTCCAACTCCACCAGGAACTCCTCCACGTACGCGCGCTCGGCGGGGTCTGCGATAGCGAGCAGGTCCTCCCCGCGCACCGTGCGCATCATGTTGTTCTCCTTCAGCCAGTTCTTGAACACAGGCAGCGTGGTGCCGCTCGGCTTCAGCTGACGGCTGATCTTACCGCCCTGAGTGAGCGTAGGCGTCTTGATGGCCCCGGTGCGGCAGTAGTCGTAGATGAACCCCTTGGGCTGGGGCAACGGCTTGCCCTTGTACCGGAGCTTCTTGTAGCTCGGGCTCCGCTTCACGGCCCACAGGTAGGAGTAGTGCTGGAACGCCAGCTCGCGGTACCGCCAGTCGGGGAGGTCCTTGTGCGTCTTGTGGTCGACGAGCCAGACGTCTCCGTTCTCGTCAATGACGATAAGGTCGATCCGGCCTCGGTACAGAGCCTTGCCGCCGAACAGCGGGCGCTCCACCGTCAACTCAGCTGCGATGGGGGTGAGGTTGTCATCCCGGTACACCCAGTCGTAGCTAAGGACGATGTTGAAGACCTCTTCTTCTACGTCCTCGACCTCCTCCTCGAACTTCTCCTCACGGGCCTTGGCACCGATCTCGGCGTGCTTGGCCATCCAGTCCTCGCCCTTGGCACGAGCCTCCAACAGGGAGTGCGTCCAGGTGCCACGGGTGAGGGGCTTGGATTCGATGCGAGGACGCAGCCCCAGGATGATGGAGTAGTACGTCTCACGCGGGCACTCGACGAACGACGAGACCATCGACTGAGTGACGACGCGCGCTCCGTCCTTCATCGGCCACATGCCCAGCGGGCTACGTGTGGCCTGGCTCGGGCGCGTGCCGGTGCTCGGGAGGCGCTTGGCGGGGCTCACTCGGAAACTTCCACGTCGTACGCTACTGCATCGACCCCGTCCCGGTGGAACGTGATGTAGGCACGGCTTGCAGTAGGGTGGTCGAGGCTGTACTCGTCTCCCTCTTCGAAGACCAGGTAGCCTTCCAGAGTGGTTCCGAATCCCTTGAGGGTGATAGAGACGTTGCCCACGTGAGGAATGTTGCCTCCGGCCATGTCGGACAGCACCTCATCGATGTTGCTGGTGACGCGGTCTTCCACCACGCGCTTCAGCTTAGAACTCGGCAAGGGGCTCACCTCCCCAGCATCGGGAGATAGTGACGTCTGCCTTGAGGAAGAACTTGCGGGAGAGTTGGTCATCAGCCTGTTCCATTGTTTGCTTCACGATTCGGCCCACTCTACGAGCGGTACTGTATGGGGCAGTTAGACAAACCGAGTCGTGTACGGTTGCCACCAGTTTAGCCCCCAGCTCCTTGAGACGCAAATCTTGATGGAGCCGTGCGAGGGTGATAAGCATGAAGTCGCTGCCAGTCGACTGCACCGGGCTGTTGATAGCCTGGCGCACGGCCTCTTGCATGATCCAGTAGTTGGGGTCGTAGATCTTGGGCAGGTGCCGGAATCGACCGAACTCATTGTGCACCCCGCCGTACTCCAGCGCCTCCTCTTGCTGACGCCGGTACCACTCGGGCAGAGCGTTGAACGTGGTGAAGAACTGCTCACGGAATTCGATGGCCTCGTCCCGGGTGATGACGACGCCGTAGTTCTCCTTCACGTACGATGCGAAGTGCTTGTCGTGCATGCCGTAGAGGAAGCCGAAATTGACACCCTTCGCGAGGGTGCGGTGCTGCTTGGTCACCTCACCGCCGCGCACGAGCCGCTTGGCCATGTAGGTGTGAATGTCGTCGTCCTCGCGGAACAGCTTCAGCATCTGCTTGTCGCCGCTGAACACGGCCGCGACCCTCAGCTCCAGTTGCGAGAAGTCGCACTCGATCCAAGCCTTGTCCCGCTCGCCGAAGAGGTTGCGGGTCGCCTTGTCGCGCGGGATCTGCTGGGAGTTGAGCCCGGGCACGTCCTTGGGGCTCGCGCTGCTGATGCGCCCGGTCACGGTGCCCGTGAGCTTGAAGCTCGTGATGATGCGCCCGTCGGTGGTGCGCTCCTCGATGGGCTTCAGGAAGCCGGTCAGCTGCTTGTACAGTGTGGCCCGGGTACGCAGCAGGGCGGCAGCCGGGTGATTGATCTTGTTGAGGTCTTCCTGGCTCAGACCAGGGTTGCCCTCGGGGAACGCCTTGGTCGGCTTGGTGCGACGGGGGCAGAGTGCGCCCTGATACACGTAGAGCCACCACTTGGTCCAGTTGGTGTTGCCCCACTTGGGCGTCGTCTTGGCGAGGAAGTCGGGCCACTCCTCACGCGGCGGGATGGCCTCGTCGAGCTTCTTCTCAATCTCAGCAATCTTGGCTTCGACCTTCTTGCGAGCGCGGGCCACCTTCTCCAGGCGCACCGGGAGGCGGTTGGCACTCATCTCAGCCAACGGCTCGATGGCGGGGATCATGACCTGCTGCATCACGTGCACAGGGTTCTCGTTCGGCTTCAGCTGCTTCTTGATGTAGCGACGCTGCCACTTCAGAAGCTCGCGGGTAGCGTGCACGTCCATGCCGTTGTACTCGCTGACACGCTGCTTGGCCTTGCGGTAGGCCACACGGCTCAGGGGCGAGGGGTCGCCGTCCATCTGCCCAAACTCAAGGCCGAACTTGTCGACGTTGTCGTCAGACCAGTCCTCGTAGCCGAGGAGGCGGCGCGCCAGCTCCTTGAGACCGATAGGGATGTTCTCGTTAATCAGGTGAGCCATGATCATCGTGCACCACTCGGTACGCACCTCAGCCCCGTAGCTCTGGAGCCAGGGCATCTCGAAGGGCGCGTTGTGCGCGACCATGCGCCGCAACTTGAGCTTGCCGATGGCCTCGGGAGTACGCGGCCACCACACGAGCACGTCGTCTCGGTCCTCAGGGGCGAAGGCGATACAGAAGATCTTACCGTGCCCGATGGTGAGGGCGGTGGTCTCGATATCGACGATGACCGGGGCCTTGCTCTGCGCAAGGTACTGCTTGGTTTCAGCCAGGCTGTCAGTGATCAACAGTTCCATAGGGTGTGGGCTCCTACGTAGTGGGTGTGTTCTGTTATAGTGGTGGACCGGCCCAGACTCGAACTGGGGTCATCCGTGGCTTGGGGCTCTTCCTATTGAGCTACACGGTCCGATGGCTCACCCCCGCTACCGGAGTCAGCTCGGCAGCGGGGGTGAGGGTCGATCAGCGGCTGGGGCGCGTGCGACCCGTGGTCGCCTTGGCCTTGGCCGCGGGCTTGGCGGCGGACTTCGCCGCGGGCTTGGTCGCCGGCTTGGCAGCGGCCTTCTTGACCGGCTTCGCGGCGGGCTCCTCGTCCTTGACCGGCTTCTCGAGCTCCCAGCCGGACGGCAGCTCGTCGGCGTTGGCGATGGCCGACTCGACCAGCTCGTCGAACTCGCCGTCGGCGATGGCCTGCGAGAACGCCTCGTACGCGATGGCGCGCATCGCCTTGTAGCGGGCCTTCTGCGAGTCGACGCCGGTGGCCTCGATGACCTTGTTGATGCCCTCGTTGATGAGCTGCTTGATCGTGGGCTCGGCGGTCTCGACCTCCTCGACCTCCTCGACCTCGGTCTCGACGGCGGGCTTGGTGCTGCGCTTGGCGGCCATGATGTTCTCCTTGGTTGGTGGGTACTGCTGGGTGTGGTTGAAGTGAGGGGGTAGCCGACCGCGCTACCATTGCTTCAAGTCGCGGTGCCTTGGCCCTTGACCCTCTGTTCTTGCGAACGAGTAAAAGCATTGCATACGATTCTGCGGAGCGCAAGCCCAGGGGGACAAATTCCTCAGATTATTTTCGAACCCTAGTCTTGGTAGGGCTAGACCTCCTCTGGTGCCGCCTCTTGATGCGGTCGACGACCTTGCCGAGGTGGTCGTGGTCCTCCATGAGTGTGGCCCAGACATCGTCGTCGACGCTCGCGCGCCCACTGAGGAACCACACCGTAGGGCTCGCAGGGCTGAGCTTGATGCGGTCGCTCGCCTGCTTGAACGTGATGTAGTTGAAGTCGCTGGTGTACCAGATGAGGTCGTTGGCCACACTGATGTCTACCGCCATGGCTACCGTACGCGGCTGCACCAGCAGCACCCGAGCCTCGGGGTCTCGCTGGAACTGCTCGATCACGTGGTTCTTGTTCTTGGTGGCCCCCGTGATGGTGAGGTAGCCGTACCCCTTGCGCTCCAGCCAGGCCGACACTAGCTCGATCTCCGTGGTGTGCGTTGCTGCGACCACGATCTTGCCTTTGCACCTCTTGCGAATGACGTGCCCCAGCGCCGCCAGCCTCGCCCTGGAAGCCGCTGGCACCAGCAACTCCTCGCCGTCGTCATCCTTCAGCCAACCTGCGAGCAAGGTCCGCATACGGAGGAGGCGGGTCAGGGGGTTGAGCGCAGCCACGACCCGAGTGTCGGTGCGCTTCTGCTTGGGGTCGTGCACGTAGACGCCGTCCTTGTAGCTGGCGATGCCGTGCTTCAGGAGGTCGTCGTGGGCGGAGAGCACGTCCTTAGGCACGGGGTAGCGCACCTTCCGCACTGGTGTGGCCTCGCCTGGTCCCACCATGGTGATGACGTCGCCCTGTATGTACTCGTTCAGCTCAAACTGACGGATCGGCTTCACCAGCTCGGGGAAGCCCTTGTGGTTGGTCCACTCTCCGAAGTACTCGCGGAAGTCCCTAGCGCCGGGCCACCTGTTGCGGATGGCAGGGTTGAGGAACGTCCATTGACCGTACACGGCGTCGATCTGAGAGGGGTTGCTCACAGGCGTGCCGGTGATGAGGAGCCGGTAGTGCCAGTGTGCTGCCAGCGGGCGGATGCTACGGCCCCGAGCGCTGGATGGGGTCTTGATCTCGTGCGACTCGTCCAACAGCATCGCCCCCTGACCTCGCGCGGCCTGAGCCAGCTTCTTGAGGTAGGGGGAGAGGCGCTTCCAAGCGGGGCCGGTGAACTGCTCGTAGTTGACGAACAGAATGGTCATGCCCTTGAAGCGCTGGGGGTCGGGGTAGTGGTTGCCCGTGGTGAGCGGGTAGAACCGGTACGGCACCTCCAACCACTTAGACGCCTCAGCCCGCCATGTCGCTTCGGCGACCTTGGGGCCGACGACCACGACGATGGGCGGGTCGATGTGCTGGAGCCACCTGAGCGACACGGCGGTCTTGCCCGAGCGGGGCTCAGCCCAGAGGGCAGCGTAGTGGCGACCGGGCTCGCACAGCCGCTCCAGCGCTACCCTCTGGCTCTCACGGAGCTGCAAGCTCACCGGGCTCGCCTCCAGCGCCTGCGGTACTCGCGGCAGCGGCAGCCGCCCCAGCGCTCGTGGCCCCAGCTCGCGGCCCCGGCGATGCACTCGCCCCAGTGCCACTGACCGATGCTGTTCGGGCCGCTGTAGCCGGTGTGCACCCGCTTGATGTGGCCGCAATGGCAGGGCCGGTTGGCCCACCACTCGCGCAGTCGCTTGAACACTTAGATCTCCTTCAGTCTGTAGACCACTCGGAACTTGATGCTGCCTCCGAGCACGTCGTCGAATCGTTCGGTGGTGGCCTCCCACCAGTACCCACGGGGCGCTACGGGAAGCATCCGCAGAAGCCGCTCCTGCTCAGCCTTCAGCTTGGCAGTGAGTACTTGCACCTGCCCCGAAGGGCTGAGCGTCTGGTCCAGATCATCGATCGTGAACTCAAACGACTCAGCCCTTCGGTGTGTGAATACCTCAGCCATCGGCTTGGGGAAGAGGCTCGGTGACAGCCCGGATGCAGTCAATACACAGGTGCTTGTCAGTTCGCTGAGGCTGATGCATGCTGCTGGCCGACACGTTGCGCCAACCTCCATCGTCTGCATCGGCGACGGCACGCAGCTCTCGGCGCTTCTCGCACCGGTTGCACACCTGCGTGATGACGATGGTCATCCGAGGTCTGCCTGCCCGCTCTTGAGAAGCACGTCCAGCGCGGGGCGGAAGTAGTTCGGCCCCTTCTTGACGCGGCCCTCGAAGACTCCGTCGGGGTCGTTCGGGCCGGCGATGATGGGGTTGCCGTCGGCGTCGAACTTGGAGAGGTTGGAGCGCTGCACCTCGTCGAAGAGGACCTCGGCGTTGATGCCCATCTCCACCAGGAGACCGAGCGTCACGTACATGATGTCGATGGCGGCGTCGGCCGTCTCCACCATGTCGCCAGCCTCCAGGGCCGGAATCAGCTCGTCCTGGAACTCCTCGCGGATCAGCTCCACGCGCACGGCCACACGGTCGGCAGGCAGGGCTCGGGACGTGGTGCCCACGGGGAGCCCCATCCGCTCCTGGAACGTGCGCACCTGCTGCTGAGCGCGGCTGACCGTGCTGGTCGGGTCCGTAGCCACGGTCTCCCCGAGGACGAGCTGCGCCTGCTGCTCGACGATCTCTGCGGGGGCGTGAACCCAGGTGTCGCCCTGGCTGTTCTCCATCGTACCGCCCATCTCGATGAGACGAGCGATAAGCGTGCCGCGGTCTCCGGTGGCTCCGACCTCGGTGTAGGTGGCCTCGAAGATGTCGTGCTTGCACGGGTAGAACTCCCCCTTCACGCCCTTGATGATGTAGTCGCCGAGGTCGGCTAGCATGGTGCCCTCCAGCGTGGGGATCAGCACCCTGGAGTAGGCGTCAGTAGCGGTGCCGTTGCACCACTTGGCCAGCTCGGTGGCGTTGTCGACGGTCAGCTCTCGTGCCTCGACGGTGACGGGCTTCTTGCGGTAAGTGGTCATGATGTCTTCTCTCTGTGGGGTCTTACTGGGGGTTGCCCTTGCGCTCCTTGCGCACGAGCCGTTGTTCCTTCTCCCAGAGGGCGGTCATACGGTCGACCTCGTCCCAGTCAACCAACCGGGGGTCGTCCGCTGCCTCTGAGCTGAAGGGGCTGAGCACGATCTGGACGGCAGCTGCGAAGCCGCTCGCCTCAGCCTTGATCTCAGCCTTCTTGCGGGGGTCCTCCTCGGCTTCAGCCATCTCGGCTAGCTCATTGTAGCTGTTGTACAGCTTGCGGAGGATCTGAGCGCCCACGGCGTCTCCGGCCTTGAGGACGCTGTTGAAGCGGACTCGCTTGTCAGTGACGTGCTGGAAGGCGCTCGTGGTGAGGTACCGTGCGATGGCTCGGGGCGTGTCGTGCCCGCGGTCCAGAGCCCCGTCGATAGCCTGCTCGATGATGTCGATCGTGCTCACGTTGCCCGTGGGCATGGTCTCACGGTCATCGATTACCGCGAAGATGACCCCCTGCCCTGCGTACGTGGGCGGGTCGACCGGCTCGCGAGACTTCTTAGCCATGGTGTACTCCTCGGTCTGGAGGGTCATCAAGTTGTGCTGACCCAGTGTGAACGCGATGCGCTCGGTGGCTGCCTCCTGCTGTGTGGCCGTGCCGTACTCCTCATTGATCGATCGACCGAGGAGCACCATGCTGGCGAACAGGGCTTCAGGAGGCAGCTCCCGAATGCGATCAGAGGCTGAGGCGCTCGACATTGCGCAGCATGGTCAGCAGGCGCTCGTCGCTGTCGACCGGCTGGTCGGCCTCCTCCTTGGTGTCCCAGGGGAAGACCGGACCGGCGAACTCGATGAGGTTCTTGCGGTACTCGCCCGTCGACTCGTGGTTGAACACCTCGAACACCGAGATGCTCTTGAACAGGGCGAAGTCGTTCATGGCGTTGAGCCCCATGAGCGCGCTGGCCTGCATGGCGTAGTTCTGGTTCACCCGGTCGAGGGTGCCGTCCTCGTACAGCTCGTCGCTGATGAGAGCGGCGGTGTCGGGGTGGTGCAGGTTGATGACCAGGTGGGCCTCCGGCTCGCCGAACACCGTGCGGATGCGCTCGTCGTTCCACTCGTGCTCGGGGAGCGCGAGGCGGTACACCATGTGGGTGAACCAGTCGAGACGGTCGAACGCCTGCACGACCTCGGGGGTGTCGGCGAGCTGCTGCTTAGCCAGCGCGACGTTGCCCTTGGTGGCGTTGTACACGGACTCGCCTGCGGACAGGTTGGCCGCGCTCGTGGACTTGCCGGTCTTGTCCGGGCCTTCGAAGATGATGAGCATGTTGTGTTCTCCTTAGATTGTGTCAGCCAGCATGATGTTGAACGGCTCGTTGCCGGTGTGCTTGTGCCAACGGGGCCAGTTTACCCCAATCCGCATCACACCGCCAACCTTGTTGCGGACCGATTCCTTGAGGAACGGCCACATCTCAGGGTAGTGGATCTTGGCGTTGTCCATGTCTACCCGCCTCCCGACCGCGTCGGTGGGGTCGAGAGGGATCGTGGTCTCGAGAACCGTGCTCTGGTCGTACGCGACGCACGGCATGTGGAACGACTGCATACCGTCGTCCATGTTGGCGAGGAACATGGCCAGGTCCTCGCCGTAGAAATGGAACACACCGGGGAGGCGGCGGAGCTTGTACCGGTCCAGGTCGAAGAACATGACGCAGCTAGGGAAGCTCTGGCGGTACACCTGCCCTGCGATGTCGGGGTCCGCAACAGGACCGCTGAACAGGGCGTTGCGGGCCGCTCCGTAGCTGACCTTGTCGTTGCCGTCGAAGATGCCGTCCGTGATAACGCACGTCACCGCCAGGCTCCGCCACAACGATGTGGCCGGGTCGAGACCGTTCTGGCTCGGGGAGTAGCGCTGAGCGTACCGCTCTCCCTTGCCGTTGGTCGTCTTCTTGAGGAGCGACAGCTGCCTGATGTCGTCGTCGAGCATCACGATGCGGTCGTAGCCTCGGGTGTCGGCGTCTCGCAGGGCTCGCATACGGGCCGGACCGAGCCCCGGCAGCTTGACCACGACCAGCTTGGCCCACGGGTAGGCCGCTCGGTAGGCTGCGCGCTCCTCCTCCCGCACGATGATGTGCACTAGCGCCTGCACGCCTACGTGCGCGTCATTCAGGAGGTTGAGGAGAGGTGCCACCCCGGGCCGGGTGTAGCTTGGCACGTAGATGGGGTACAGCCATGTCCAGTCAGCTTCGGGCATGAGTGCGATGTGTTCATTGGACATGATTGCCTCCGGAGATAGCAGAGGGTGCCCGCGGCGGGGGGATTGCCCACGGACACCCTCTGGTCTGGTGTCAGTACGTGCTGACTGGTCTGTTACAGGTGGTGGTTCTGGTTGTTACGCCGTGCCCGAGCCGCCTTGATCTCCTTCAGCTCCTTGGCGAACCAGCGGATAATGCCGAAGAAGATCGCTCCCAAGATGAAGACGAGGATGACGAAAGCGCCCCAGCCAGCGACGAAGCTGACCAGCTCCCACGGGTTCACTTCTCGTCACCGTAGCCGAACGACGACTGCTCGTCCGTGGGGAGCGGCTGCACCGGCTGGGCCTCGGGGGCGGGCTCCGCCTGCATCTGCCTGGCCCCCATGCGGTCGGCGAAGGTGGGGTGGTTGGCGAACGCGTCGCGCATCTCCTGGTCCTGCCGCTGCAGGATCTCCTTGGCGGTGCGCTGGAGCAGGTCGTGGTGCCGGGGGTACACGTGCAGGTTGGCGACCTGGAACGTGATCTGACCCTCGGTGACCTCGGGGTACGTGTAGCTGAGCGCGCCGAGGACGTGCTGCATGGCGTAGTCCCACATGGAGTAGTCGGCGCGGTAGCCCCAGACGGCGTCCATGCTGCGCATCTGAGCCACGATGTGCAGCTTGTCGTCAGCGTCGATCATGAAGTTGAGCGCGTTGGTGCAGATGAAGTCCTGACGCCCGTTCTTGGTGCTCAGGTGGTGCACGTCGCGGTCGCTGACGATGAGCACGCCGTGCCGGGTGCCCTTGCCCTTGGTGAGGAACGCGTTGATGACCTGGTCGAGCAGGGTGAAGACGCGGTTGGGCAGCTCCTCACCGCGGCCGAAGAGGATGTGGCCGTACGCGCTGTTGACCGTGTTGTCGCGACCGGCGCACGCCTGGAAGGCGGCGGGCACGGGGGCAGGCATGTCGTCGAGGCTGTTCGAGCCGCTGGCGAACCACTCCAGCTCTCGCCGGACCCAGTCCTCGTTCCGCGTGCCGATCATGGAGTCGCGGTCGGCGACCCAGTCCACCGAGTAGAGCACCCGGTTGCCAGTACGCGGGTCGATCGAGGCCTCAGCCAAGGCCAGCACGACGTCGTCGCTCAAGTTCTTGTGCAGCATGTGAAGTTCTCCTAGCTATGGGGCGCGGCGCTCGCCGCAAGGGTAGTTTAGCACGTAGATGTTTATCCCGCAAGGGGCGGGCCACACCTAGCCGCGCTAAGGAACTAGGTGTGGCCCGGGGTCTCAGGAGTAGAGGTCCAGCTCTCCACCGCGGCTGACCCAGTCGAGGATCGTGTCGGTGTCGTCAGCGTCGATCAGGCGGTGCAGGTCGACGGGGGTGGCGTACGGCAGCGCCTGCACCTTGGCCTGAGCCGTGCGGAGCTTCTCGATCACGTTGGTCTGGTCCACGTCGTCCCGGCCAAGCAGGTCGATGATGAGAGCCTCGGTGATGGTGAGCTTGTCCATTGTGTTCTCCTTGTGTTGGATGGTGTGCTAACCGAACAAGATCAGTTTAGCACACCATCCAGGTTATCACAAGCGAATCAGGAAGAAAAGTCCAAATCCGATGAACACCAGCGCGGTGCCGAGGCTGATGTAAGAGTACAGCCCGAACCGGTCGCCGGAGTGGGAGCGCTTGCCCTCACCTCGGAGGATCCACGCCCCCACCAGGAGCAGCAGCCCAGCCAGGAAGAACACCATGATGGCGTACAGGTCCCAGTTCACTTCTTCACCTCCTTCTTCAGCTGAGCGAGTGCGTCTCCGCACACCTCGGTCGGTTCGCCCAACCGGGCCATCTGCTCCAGTTGGAAGATGGCCCAGTGGGCTCGAACCGCGGTGTTGACCTTTCGGCTCAGGCGGGGCACGTTCACAGGATCTCTCCGTTCATCGTGAGGCCGTAGCACAGGCCCTCGGTCTCGACCCCGTCCTCGTACACGATGCCGTCGATGTGGAAGTTGTCGGGGTTGTAGACGCCTACCACGTAGCGGATGGTCTCGGTGCTGACTCGCTTGTTCATGTGATTATTTTTGCACGGTCCGAATCAGAACTCAAGCAATCCGTCCCCACAATCCGTGAAGGGCTCCGTACACCAGATCGCGCTCGGCGTCATCGCGGATCACCGACTCGTCGAGCGAGTCCATGAAGCCGCGGATCTCGTCGCGGATCTCCTGCGTGGTGGTGAGGTCGGCCGTCTCGCTCGGAGTGTGGCCGTTGTAGTCGTGCTGGTCCATGTGGTCCTCCTCGGGGTTGGTTCAAGCTTTGCACACTGATGTGACTATCTCAAGCTTTGGATCCAACTCTCTTGCGGGTCTTCCCGCGCTTCGGTACCGTGCCGTCTGTGGTCACCGCAATCTCCAGCTGAGTGATGACTGAGGCGTAGTCCTCCTCGTTCAGAGCTTCGGCAGCTGCCTCCAGCGCCGGAAGCGCCACGCGGCTGATTGCGATCTGCTTGTCGGTGGAGTCGTTGGCCCCCTCGTGCTTGGACATGCCCTTCAGCCCCCAGAACTCAGCGGCCTTCATGCCCTTGATCGCGGCCTCTAGAGCCTTGTGACTCGCGTCTGCCATCTCACCAACGGCGTGGCACTCCTTGATGAGTTCGATGCAGACCTGTGCTGTCTCTCTGCGTTCCTTGTTCATCGCTTGCGGGCCTTGCGCCGCTGCCACCAGTAGGTGAGCGCCAGCCCAGCCCACACCACCAGGGCGAGCACCACGAGCGCTTCCAGAGGTGTGGCCGCGTCTGCCGCTACCGACCCGTTCACTGCTTGGTCCAAGGCTTGACAAGGTCCGGTGAGGCGTTGTGCTCATTGACGGCATTGACCGCCGCTTCCAGCCCAGCGCGGTAGCCCGTCTGGTAGCCGAGGTTCCGGCCGTTGTTGTGGCCCTCCTGGTAGCCCCGTGCTCGGGCCTGGGCCACAAGCTTGTCGATGGTCGGCTGGAGGTTCACCGCCTCGATGGCACCCTTGCGCGTCGCCTCGGCGATCTGCTGCACCAGGAACTCCATAGCAGCCGGCTCGCTCGGGGCGAGGAACCTCGTCACCTGCTCCTGCGGAGCCCGGTACCCGAGCAAGATGTGGTTCGACACCACCACCGTGTCCGTCAGCATGTCCTCCTTGACCGAGAACGCGGGCAGCTCTTCTCGGAGGCGGTCGGCGAAGCTCTTGTCCTCAGACATTGTGCACCCCGCTCACGCTACCGCCGCCGACGACCGGGAACACGCCGAGGCCGTACTGCGCCTCGACCCGGCGCTTGTACACGTCGTCCACCCACTTGGGCTGCTCCACCTCGATCTCCAGCGTCGCGACGTCCTCGTCCGGCCCGGGCTCGCTGGCCACACTGTCTGCCAGGTGAGCGAACGCGTCCCCGATCGCATACGCCGCGGTGCTCATCGCGTCCAGGAACCCCGTCACCAGCCCCCGCAGCCCCTCGAACGCCTCCTGCTCGATCGTCGGCAGGCCCAGCACCCGTCGCCGAGCCGCCTCGAACTTGTACTCCGCCGCTGCGTCCAGCCGCTTCTGCGCGGCCCTGATCTCTCTGTCCATTGTGCTGACTCCTAAGTTGATGTTGCACTACTGTGCACCAAGCTTGCCCTACGCGCCCCAGCAGCGCAAGCCGATGCGTCTATAACATAATTGATATAACCTTTAAAGAAGCGCGCGCGGGCGCTAATTGGAAATAGAAAAACCACTCTTAACCCGATGCGCTCCGAAGGAGCAAGCAAGGGTACTCACCCCAGCCCCGCGGCGCAGCGGCAATCACGCTCTGAGCCCCGGGTGCTCCAGTGACGCGTACTCGCCTCCCTCCCTCTCCCTGACGGGCTCGGTCGGCTCGCACACGCCAACGCCCCGCGGACGCTGAGATTGACCAACTGCTTGCGGCCTGAGTGGAAGTGTGGTAAGGTGGTGTTAGCCGCAAGAGCGGTCAGAGTCAGAAGGAGAACAAGATGGGCAAGAAGAGTGGCAGTGACCTCGTCAACGCGCCGGTTATCAAGGTGCGGGTTCGCGGGACGTGGCGAGTGCTCGACAGGGACTGGGCTGAGCTTCGGCTTCAGGTCAAGGTCCGAGAGGGCTGGATGGACCTGGTTGAGGCGGACTACCCTCTCATCGTGGCTCGCCGGTTTACGGGCAGCCCCGACCCGGCTCGTGGGGATCTCCGTGAGGCTCCCGAGCTGAGCGTCATCAGCGCGCTCAAGAAGTACCTCGGCGCGGCTGGCGTGGGGGTCGAGCTGAGCGGCAGCGAGTACCGCGCGGGGGATGCGGTCAACGAGTGGCGGTACTGGGCGCGGCTCTACGGGCCGCTCAGTGTGGCCATGATCACCCGTCGTACGGGGACGGTCAGCTTCATCCCGCTGGACTGATGTGACCTAGTAGCGGTAGGGGTAGAGGTCCGACTTGAGATCTCTACCCCTGCTGCGCTATGCTTGGGTGCTATGCCCCCTAAGCAGCCTGCTAGTAGCGCCGGATCCGCTACTCGGGCTGCCCGCTGCACCGCTCACACCGCGGGAGGCCAGCCGTGCCGCAAGGCCGCTGTGCCTGGTTTGACGGTTTGCAAGACTCATGGCGGGGGTACCGCTGCCAGTGTCCGAATCGGAAAGGAAGCGCGCGTCAGCCAGCGCGCAGCCGTGCTGTGGGGCATCAGTGAGGGCACTGGCAGCGTTAGCGTCAAGGAGGAGCTACGACAGCTCGCTCGCAACAAGATGGCAGACGTGCTGGCTCTGCGTATCAAGCTCAGTGAGGACAATGCAGCCCACATCGGTATGCTCGTAGAAGGCCGTGAGGTCTCCGAGGCCGATGACGCTGAGCTTGGCATCAAGACCAGCAAGAAGCAGATCAAGAAGAGCGGCGTCTCTCCGTGGGTGACCGAGCTGCATCGTGCAGAGAACGAGCTGCTGAGCATCCTCAAGGCGCTGCACGAGATCGAGGGCAACACCACCGAGGTCGACGTCGCTCGCATTCGCCTGCAGACGGCTCGCCAGGTCGCTAGCATTCTGAAGGCATTCCCGGGTATCTCGATTGACGAGGTCGCACGAGAGGTCAGTAAGGGTGCTTGACACCGCTGAAGAGCTCACTTTCGAGGACATCTACGACGACTTCGACGCGTTCTGCAGGGCGAGCGGCATCCGCAACAGCGCTCTGACCGAGACGCTCACCGCGAGTATGGACCCGACTGCCCTCGAGACCAGTCTCGGCTGTGTGGCCTACTCGACGCCTCCTCAGGAAGGCAAGACCACGTGGATCGTTCACTGGATCGCATGGCAGCTCGTCCGGAACCCGTATCTCCGAGTGGTGTACGCCACGTACTCGCAGAACCGCGCCAACGCCGTCTCCCGGCAGATACGCCAGCTCGTCAAGCGATGGACTCCGCTGAAGGCTGGCTCGAACAACGTCCAGCGCTGGGAGACTGCTGAGGGAGGCGGACTCCTCGCGGCAGGTCGAGGCTCGGCTATGACGGGCTTCTCATCCAACCTCACGGTCATCGACGACCCGATCAAGGACATGCAGGAGGCCCAGTCGGAGACCATCCGAGAGGTCACGGTCGAGTGGTTCAGCAGCGTCGTGCTCACTCGTATGAGCGCCCTGAGCCAGATCGTCATCATCGCTACCCGCTGGCACAAGGACGATCTCATCGCCCACGCCATCGAAGCCATGGATGCGGACTTCATCAATATCCCGGCCCAGGCCACACATGAGGACGACCTCCTCGGGCGGGCTGTCGGCGAGTACCTGCCGAGCGTGCAGGGGCGCAGCCTCCAGAGCTGGGAGCGGACTAAGAAGAGCGTCGGCACGTACACCTGGCAGGCGCTCTACCAGGGCGACCCTCAGACCACGGGCGGGGCCTACCTCAACGTGGACAACATGGACATCATCCCCCGGGACTACGTGGTCTACGAGGACGAGCGCACCAAGCAGATGCTCACCCTCAACCGGGCGCTGGTCATCCAGAGCTGGGACCTCACGTTCGGGACCACGCGGTCCGTCGGGGGCAAGAAGCGCGCTGCGACTGGCGACTATGTGGCCGGACACGTGTACGCGCTCCTCGGCACCAAGTGGATCCTCGTGGACCGGGTGCACGGGCGCTTCAGCTTTACGGAGACCGTCTCCCAGGTGCAGCGCATGCTCGCCAAGTGGCCCCAGACGAGCCGAGCCTACGTGGAGAAGACGGCCAACGGGGCTGCGCTCATCGACATGCTGCGCAAGCGGGCTGGGCTCATCAAGCCGGTCACGCCTCAGGGCAGCAAGGAGGTCCGGGCACTGGCAGTGCAGCCGGTCATCGACGGGGGAGACTTCGGCATGCTCGACTCGGTGGTCGACGAGGGCATGCTGCAAGAGTTCCGGGACTTCCCCTTTGGTAAGCACGACGACGACGTGGACGCACTCACGCAGGCAATCAACAACGGCAAGGCCGACTACATGAGGATGGGTAAGTGACATGGCAGAGCAGACGCAGGCAGTGGAGGTCAAGACGCATGAGATGACGCCTCTCCAGGCTCACCTCCTCATGCGGGACACCCCGACGTACGCCTCCTACTACAACGGCAAGATGAGCTACGCCCTCCACGGCAAGGAGTGGGGCGAGTACGTCAAGACCACGTTCCCCGAGCTGGACAACATGTACACCCCCGAGAACGTGTACAAGACCGTCATCGACCTGTACGCCGAGAACCTCGTGCCGGTGCCGGAGGAGCTGAAGGGCTTCGCCAACGTGCTGGTGCCGCTGCTGAGCCGAGGCGAGGCCATCGTGCTGGTGGACCGGACCAACACCCCGCACTACCCCGAGCACTTCGAGATCATCTCGGACGGGCGCTTCACCATCGCGGCCATCTTCACGCGAGACCTGGCTGGCATGAAGGACAAC